>JACCDG011719292.1_pt1 | contig 17508 bp, 21 predicted proteins | sample 7442471 | NCBI WGS metagenome assembly JACCDG01 (sample SAMN15323444, study PRJNA562643) | freshwater metagenome | isolation source: river surface water | place: USA:Blue River Watershed | collected 2017-08-17 | reverse complement strand
TGAGCGACATGCGTTGATGTTTCATGGGGATCATGATTTCTAAATCCAAGCGTTTGCGAATGATATCACGCATCCCCTTATCCTCGGAACCCATGACAACCCCTAACGGAAATTGCAATTGGGCTTCTTCAATAGACTTTGATTCTTTAGTGGATGTTCCAATAATAAAGAAGCCTTTGGCTTTAGCTTTATCAATAGCATTCCCCAAATTAGAAACACGGGAAATAGCTAAATAATTCTCTCCACCACAAGCGACGCGCAATACAGACTCGGTAATGCCGACTGATTCTGTCGTCGGAATCACAATATCAAATCCACCTAAACTACCACAGGTACGAATAATGCCACCAAAGTTCTGAGGGTCTGTTAAATTATCTAAGAAAACCAAAGAACGTTTTTTATCATAGGCATGATCTAACAATATTTGAAAATCCATATACGACGCATCATCGATATCCGCAATAATGCCTTGGGTATTTAAACTTTGGGCCATTTTCTGTATCTTGGTATAAGGAACAACCACGACATTAATGCCCCACTGCTTACCCTTTTGACGCACATACCCTAAGTCCGGATGCTCTTCGACAATGGAAATCCGTTTGATACTTTTTGGATTCTCTTTTAAACGCTCAATCACCGGATTCTTGCCGTATAATCTCATTTTCTATATCCCACTCCAATTAATTGGTGACAGCTACCAATTATTTCTTAATTCCTAACTTCAAATAAAACAAAGGTTTTAAAATGCTCCACCAGCTTAATAAAGGGATCATTTTGGTATAACCGCCTAATTGCTTCGGTGGATAAATCTTGGTCACAAACACTTCTGTGAATTTATAGTCTAACACAATTGCCTTCCATAAGATATAAGGCTCAAGCTCATAGGTATCCAGCCACGACTGCTCTAAATTAATGCGTTTATCATCAAACAGCGATAATTTCATGGCGCGAAAACCATTGGTAGTATCGGTCAATTTTTTACCTGTAAATAAGGAAAATACATGGGGGTGTAAACGGGTGGCGAGTTTGCGGTACAACGGCATTTGCCCGCCGGTGCCCACTTGACCAAAATAACGTGATCCTTGAACAATATCAAAACCACCATGAATAATTGGTTCAATTAAAAAAGGAATTTCTTGAGGATTATCTTTATCATTGCCCGCCATGATAACAATAATGTCATACTTATTTTTCTTTGCATACATAATGGCCGTACGAATCGCAGCACCTACACCGCTACGTTTGGCATGCTTAACAGTCTTCACCCCTTGAGCGTGATATGATGCAATTAATTCACTGGTCCCATCATCAGAACCATCATCCACAATCATATAATCAATTTTATTGTGCAAACGGCAATTTAAAAAACGTTCAATAACGCTTTTTAATTTGATTTTTTCATTATACGCAACTGGGCAAACTAAAATGCGGGGTAATGTTGACATATTAGATTAAATGTAATTTCTGATTGATGAAGGTGTATTTCTTTTGGCATGAGCAATGATATAAATCATCTAATCTTCGCCCGCACTGGCATGCAAAACCTTTTGGCTTAGCTGGATTCCCGACGACAATACTATGGTCCGCCACATCATCTAACACAACCGCACCGGCGCCAATGACGGCATATTGACCAATGGTGACACCACACATGATCGTGGCATTGGCCCCAATGGTAGCCCCTTTTTTGACCAACACTGTCTCTAATTCCCAGGCATCCTGACGATTAGAACGTGGATTACGGTCATTGATAAAAACTGTTCCCGCTCCAACAAATACATCATCTTCCAAGGTTATACCGTCCCAGATCGCAACGTGATTTTTTAAGGTCACATGATTACCAATGCGGCCACCCTTTTCAATATAACACCCATCACAAATATTGCAGTGCGCACCGATGACGGCACCCGCTAAGATATTGGCATTCGCCCAAATGCGTGTCCCTTCACCAATCACAGCGTCAGGATTTACTAATGCTTTATCATGTTTGGTATAACTCATACATTAACCAATTCACCTTTGCGATTAATCGACGTATCAATGGCAGCTAATGTACGCACCACATCGGCAGCACGCTTAGCATCCGCTAAAATAGGTTTTTGATTATTCGTAATGCAATCAATGAAATACTGCGCTTGATTCTTCAATGGTTCATTGATACCAATTTTAGGGATTGTAATTCCACCTTCGCGAGATAACAGTTGAAACTCTCCATATGTTTCATAATACACGGAGGTCTTTTCCACATGCTTGTCATAAAGCTTAATCCCACCTTCACTGTCCAAGTCATCCCATGCCACCATTTTCTTATCACCGACGACGGTGATTTGACGAACTTTCTTAGGATCAAGCCAGCTGACATGAATATTGACCATGATATTATTTGGATAATCTAATGTGGCAAAAGCAAGGTCTTCTAAATTACCCCCTAAACATTTATGACCACGGGCAGACACAGAAATAGGAGTGCTATCAAATAAATAATTAAAGATGGATATATCATGCGGGGCTAAATCCCAGAGGGCATTAACATCATAACGAAAAGGACCTAAATTAGTACGCTCCGAATGCGCATAATGGATATCCCCCAACTCACCGGTTGACATATATTCTTTGAGCTTAACAATGGCTTGATTAAAAACAAAGATATGGCCGGTCATTAATAATTTGCCTTGTTTATCCGCTAACTTTCCTAATATCTCGCATTCCTCTGCTTTTAACGCCAATGGCTTTTCACATAAAACATGTTTAGAGGCTAACAAGGCTTCTTGGGTAATTTGAAAATGGAAATTTGTAGGTACAGCGACGACAACAGCATCAATAGCTGGATTATTTAAAATGGCTTTGTAATCATTAACTGTTTCAATGGTTGGGTATAAACCCTTGATAGAGGTCAATCGTTTATTATCTAAATCGGCGCACATGAGCACACGAGAACCCGGCAATTGTGAGAAAATACGAATATGATTCGGGCCCCAATGCCCGCATCCAATAACACCAATAGATACCACAACAACCTCCAGAGTAATGATGATTTTATACTGATATGATTAAAAACTTTATACTATAATGCGTTCTTCGTCTATAAATATTCCATGGTTTTACCAATGTCACAAAATCTATTGCGTTCGTACAGAACAAAATATACGATGAAAGCTGCACTGGCTTTATTAATGCATTATTTCGTCTCAAGGAACTCTTTTGATCATGAATATGCTCCAACGTTTTTATCTTAGTGTCGTGGTTTTATTCTCTGTAGCCGGCCTATTCACGGGCTATGGCCATATCATTATGCTCAAAACCTCAACAACCCATTTCCCCTTACATAAACTTGCTGAACCATTTCAACAACTTGCTAGTCTCTTTAAAAACCAGCATGATGCGTCGTATTTGACCGATAAAGACATTGAAATCCCCGCTGTCATTGCTCAATATCAATTGGCTCAATATAGCCTGGCTCCCACAATATTGCATTTAAATCAAGCCCAAGGACCACTCGTGCTCATTGATGCCTCAAGCAAAGAATCTGCTCAACAATTTCTACAGAAATATCAGCTAACACCACTCAAAATAAGCCCTACGGGCCTTGTGTTAGCTGTGCAATCGGATCAATTACCCAAACCATGATAGTCATTGCCCTCTGTTCTTTAATACTCATTGGAATGCTATCCCTGCGATTGCTGACCCGTAATCAATTGCCCTTACTTTTACAATTCTCTTTAGGCACATGCTTAGGTTTTTGTTTTGCGGCCTTACTTATCTTTGGCCAAATGCTTGTCTTTAATAATTTTAACCGCTGGGTAACCATTATCCTGACACTGCTTCCACTGGGAACTCTCATTGGATTAAATTACCGTCGGAAATACCCACAACCTGTATCCTTAGGGAATCGTCATGATTACTGGATTATCGCGGCCATTATAGGCATTATCACGATACCGCTTGTCGCCCAAAGCACTTCATTCCCTTTAGGGGGTTGGGATGCTTGGTCGTGTTGGAATCTTAAAGCGAAATTTTTATTTTTAAGCCAAGAGCATTATAAAGATATGTTCGCGCCGGAATTATGGCGTACAAATACACATTACCCATTATTATTACCGTCGATCATCACCTTTGGTTGGCAATGGATGGGAACTGCAAGTCAAGCATGGCCCATGCTATGTTCTATCGTTTTTGCGCTGACCATTATTCTAATACTGATAAGCACCTTACGTTTAATGGGCGTAGCCATTTGGATGACAGGCCTTTTAGGCTTATCGATATTCATCGTTCCTTTTTGCACCACGCTAGCGATCAGTCAATACAGTGATATTCTCATCGGACTACTGACGCTAAGTATCTTTTCCTGCTGGCTATTGCGTTCTCGCTTTCCCACATTATTATGGATCATGCCACTGTGCATTGGATGTTTAAGTTTTACCAAAACCGACGGCCTTGTGGCCAGCGTCTTACTGACAGCCCTTTTAATCTGTGCTGAGCAACAAACCCGTCAATGGCGCTGGCTAGCCTTGCTTGGACTTTGTTATGCACCGACGGTATTTTTTCAATTATCCCTAGCACCATCCAATGAAGCATTTATCAATGGTTTATTATCGACGACGAAACCAAGTAACTTGGAACGATTAAAAACGATTGTCTCCTACCCGATTGTCGAATTAATTGGCCTTAAATGGCAAGGTCTTTGGATTTTATTAGGATTAGGGATTGGACTTTTTTGGAAGAAGGCATTTAATCGACAACATATGTGGATTGGAATTTTTATCGGGGTTTATTTAAGTATTGTGATGGGATATTATTGGCTTAATACATTCTTCGAAATTAAGTGGTGGCTTGATACCACATTGCACCGCATTTGCTTCGCCCTACTTCCCTTAACAGCCTTGTGGGTTGGACTCTCTTCGAAGCAAGACGTCAAATAAATAACAGCGCCCTATTCTTTATCAAAGAATAAGGCGCTGTCATTTATTTTTATAACCGTTTAATCTTTTTGACTTTGTACGTCAATGTACCGGCAGGGACTTTGATGCTGACGGTTTCACCGACTTTGTGACCTAAAAGGCCTTTGCCAATGGGAGAGAATACAGATATTTTATTTTCTTCGAAATTGGCTTCTTCAGGAGACACTAATAAATATTCGAGTTCTTCATCGCTATCCACATCGATTAAGGTGACTGTTGCACCAATATAAACTTTATCCGACGGGATGTTCTCATTCTCGATGATACGGACATTGGCAAGCTTACCCTCTAATTCAGCAATCTTCGCTTCATTATGAGCTTGGGCTTCTTTGGCCGCATCATATTCTGCATTTTCAGAAATATCACCCTGGGCGCGTGCCTCACCAATTGCTTTGGCAATTTTTTGACGCTCTGTGGTCTTCAAGGATTCTAATTGCGTTTGCAATTTTTGAAACCCTGCGCGTGTTAAATAGACTTCATTTCCCATAGTTCACCTCTCAATTCTTTATAAACGTAATAAAGGACAAAAAACTTATCCCGCTTAACATAAGCGGGATAAGTTTCACTCACAGCACTTCAACAACAAATTACATTGTTTCTACAGCTTTAACCATGATTGGCATAACAGCTTGAGCTTCTTCTTTGGTCAAACGACCTAATTTCGTATAATTCCATTGAGCATCAATCATATTCTCACGGGTCAATTGCAATTTCTTAGGGGCACCGTTATAAGAAAAAACGCCAACTGTCACACGTGTTGTTGGAAACTCAATCACTTCTTTAAACGTGGCTACATCTAATGTTGCATCGTACGGCATACTTTCCCCTTTGTTATTTATGTTATGAAAGTCCAGGTATGTTTAAACCAGGCATATTTCTCATTTTAGTAGCAGCAGCTTGCTGTGAACGCTTGATCGCTGTATTTAAGCTACGTAAAATATCCATTTGAATGCGATTCTTTGTGCCTGGGGCTAATAATGACTCATCAATATCAATGGATTGAAAAAATTGCGCTCCATTGACTACAAGCTTAATACCACGAACTTCAGTAACTTCAATAACTGTCGATTCTAACTCTTTTTTGAGAATATCGGCTTGCTTCTTTAATTCCATCATCTTCTTCACTTGATCAAACATAATAATCCTCTCTCAATATAATTCTTTAACTCTTATTTATATACATTATATTTAAATACTTTGCAACATTTTCCTTACTTTAACCGCATGGCTAATTCAATCAACGACGACACTAAGAAGTGTTTAAGGAACATAATCAATAGCCATACAATGATAGGAGAAATATCAATGGGTAAGGCTGGCAATAAACGGCGTATGGGCTCCAAAATAGGTTCGGTTGTGCGATAAAGGAATTGAACAAGCGGATTAAAAGGATCAGGATTAACCCAGCTAATTAAGGCACGGATCAAGATTAACCAGTACATGATGGTTAGGATAATATTAACAACGATGGCAATGGCTTCGATAAAATTGGACACAACAAACATAGCATTCTCCACTTAGAATATTTTAAACAAGTTTCCTTCAATTAATTTATCTTCAACCCGATTAGTCACCCGTTTAATTTTACGGGATATGTACTTCCATTCTGTTAAAACATCTTGCAAATCAGTGCTGGTGGCTTGTAAAGATAAAGCGGTACGGGTAATGGTACTCGCCATGTCTTCGACATCCAAAGGATCTTGGCCCACGATGTATTTATCAGGATCAAATACTTTGCGTGTTAAATCTTCACTGATTTCAATCAACTTTTGACCTAAGACGCCTTCGGTCTTAATACTAATGCGTGAGCATTTGCGAAACTGAAACTCATACTTACGTAAAATATTCAATTTGACTTTCAAGCTACGCCCTTCAACTGGCTCATCAAGAAAATGAATTTCTCCGACGGAACCGACATCAACCCCTGAAATACGAATCGGTGCCCCTTCAATCAAACCACCCACTTCATTAAATAAAACATCAACTTGAAATTTAGGCTGTGTAAACCCGCGGTCAACGCCAATAAAGAAAACAACAAGGACGATTAAGGCAATTCCAATAATGAAAAAAAGCCCGGCTAAGATACGTCTGATTAAAAGCGGTTGCTCCATACGAAATCCCTCCTAAACCCGTGAGGCGTTTAAAAACTCTGTCACAAAAACATTTGAACTAGGGATAATTTCATCCCGTCGACCTAATGCTGCAATATGGCCGTCATTAAGCACTAGTACACGATCTGCGATACGCAATGAATTAAACACATCATGCGAGGTCATCACCAATGTTGACCCGATCTTACGTGCAATATCTCTGATTAAATCTGAAATATCACGGCTACGGATAGGATCTAGACCTGATGTAGGCTCATCGCATAATAAGATTTTTGGATTTAACACAATAGCCCGGGCTAAACCAACGCGCTTTTTCATCCCTCCAGATAATTCGCTAGGCATACGTGTCATGACATCGGGCAAATCAACCAAATGCAAGACTTCATGAACACGGGCCTTGATCTCATGAGCTGACATGGATGTATGTTCTCTTAAAGGGAAGGCGACATTATCAAAAATATTCCAAAAATCATACAAAGCCCCTTCTTGGAACAAATAGCCAAATTGCCGACGGAATTTTAATAATTTATCTTCGCTTAAGGTAGCAACATCGACTCCATTAATGGTGATGGTGCCACTATCGGGTTTCATTAAACCAATCATGTGTTTTAAAAGAACCGTCTTACCTGTACCACTTGGCCCCATCACGACAAAGATTTCCCCGTCTTGAATATTAAATGACACTTTATCAAGAACAGCTTTGCCATTGAGTTGTTTTGTCACATTGACAATATCAATCATTCATCATCCGCTCATAGTAACGAAAACGTCCTCGAGAAAACTTGGTATATAATCGCTCAAAAGGACGCACGTCGGACTTTTCCACAAAAATTAAGGTGCCTTGAAATTCACCGATTTGATACACTTCATTGTCGGTAAGACTTTCGGTATCATCCATGGGGTACCAACGATTTTTTTCAAAGACAATAGGGTCACCATTACGTATCCAACTAGGCTCAATGACCGGCGCATTAAAACTCTGTACCAATCCTTGATTGGATGAGCTTGAACGACTGCAGCCTAAAGCAATAAAACCTAAGGCTACTATCAGTAAACTAAACATTGAATATCGCACATGCATCACTTTCATATTATCCCCAAACCGTTAAAATTAACATTGTTAAGACCACATTTGAGACGACAACTGCCACATAGGAGGTGGCCACAGCCTTGGTCGTAAATCGCCCAACACCTAATGAACCACCATTAGTAATATATCCTTGATAACAACAAATCCAACCAATGATCACCGCAAAGAACAGTGTTTTAATTAAACCGCTTAAGAAATCAACATACTTAATAGCGCCAATTGTTTGATCAAGATAGACAACACCGGGCAATTGGGCTTTATACACCGCCACCAAATAACCACCACCAATACCAACCAATTCAGAAACAACGACGAGAATAGGCAATACTAATACGCACGCGAGAAATCGCGGCACCACTAATAATTCAATGGGGTCAACACCTAAGACACGTGTGGCTTGAATTTGATCATTGGTATTCATTGTGCCTAATTCAGCCGTAATCCCTGCCCCAGATTTTCCCGAGAATACAAATGCCGTAAATACAGGACTTAATTCACGCACTAATGATAATGCAACCAAAGGCGCCATGAATTCTTTGGCGCCAAAACGCTGCAATGTGGCAAAACCTTGCAACCCTAACACAGCGCCTGTCGCTAAGGAGGAAAGTATCACAATTAAGAGCGATGAAATCCCTTGATGGTACATTTCATCACCGAGTTGTGAAAAACGAATTCTCCCTCGACAAATTGTCTTAATAATTTTACCTAAGAATAATACAGCATCTCCGCAGGCGGCAATAAAAGAAAGGCATCGGTATAATACGTTTTTAATCATCGTTGATCCAAAGCTTTCGTAACTCTTTATTGATCGCAGCCGCCTTGACGTGTGAAATATTCTTCACGGGCTGTTGTTTATGATGTTTGGCTTTTTTACCCGATGCCTGCGACGATTTAATGGTACGGTTTAATCCCACTGTAAAACGCTCAACTGATACAATCGTCGCCCCTAAAGCCCTAGCATAAATGGTAATGTCTTTATCATTACTGACGACAACAACATCTTTAATACGTGGATATTTCTCAACGATGGAGCGAATACGGTCATCGGCACTCGTGCCGTGAGTAAAGATAACTTCAACATCTCCCCGTATTGCTTGGCCAAACACATCACCACGCCCGTCAAACACAACGGTGACACGGTTATTCATGCTGCCTTGTGGCCTATCAGTTTTAAGCCATGTGATAAAGGCATCACGCCCATCAGACAGCGGTTTATTGGAAAACGCCGCGACCGATTTAACGACATTATACCCGTCGATGAGATAATGTAAGGACATAGAGAAGCCCGCCAAAGATGCCAATGACAACGGTGAATCCAAAATTCATCAGGCTTAATCCCAATGCCACACCTTCATGCACCCCCACCTTACTTAAGAGGTACACCCATCCGATTTCTCGAACACCCAACCCGCCAATCGACGGTAAAGCGGTGGCCACACAGACAAGTGGCGAAAAAATAATAAAATACACCAAGTTTACATCCTGATGCATGGCCAAACTTGTGATATAAAAACCAAGTGCTAACACCAATTGAGCTAATACAGACAACACAATGGAATACCAACCCCGACGCTGCTGCGAGCGCAATAAAATCACATCATCATGCAATCGCAACAATGCTTCTTTGACTTTCGGTAAAAAACCAAAGACCTTGCATAAGGTGGTAAAAATACGCTGACTCATTAAGACAATGGCTAAGGTCACGGAAAACACTGTCATCGCGGCAATGGATAAAACAACTGTTTGATCATTGACGATAGAACGACCAAATGAAAACGCCAAGACGGATGTTAAGACAATGCCAATAAAACCTGTTAAACGATCGAGGACAATCGACGCAAATACTTTCGGTTTATTACCGATCACATTGGCAAGCCCAATGCCTTTGACCACATCCCCACCGATTGAAGTCGGTAAGAATAAATTACAAAATTGGCCGATGAAAAACCAACGGAAAGTGTTGTAATACCCCACTTTTAACCCAACAGATTTCATTAAAATACGCCAACGCCAAAGAATAATTAACGTGGTCAATACCACGACGCAAAATGCCACAAACATGAGCCCATAATCAGCCCCTTGCAAGGACTCGGCCATGTGCTTGAGATCAACTTTACTTAAGACCCACCACATCAGGGCTGCACTTAAACCAAATCGTCCAATTAACGACAATGTATTTTTGAGAGAGTCTTTCATGAGGGTGATTGAAATGCTTTTAAGGTTTCACGATAGCCGCGCTCGGCGATAAATGAACTGCGCACCAAGGGGCCGCTTTCTACATACGTTAAACCTAAATCTCGACCGAACTGCGCATAACGCTCAAATTGTTCCGGTGTGACAAAACGTTTGACGCGCAAATGACGCTTCAGTTGCGTCGGTGCTAAATATTGGCCAATGGTTAAAATCTGACAACCATGGTCCACTAATTCACGCATTAAGTCTTCGACTTCTTGATCGGTTTCACCGGCACCGACCATGAAGGAGGACTTTACAAAACTGTGTGGGGCTAAACGGCGAAAATCTTTTAAGACTGTTAATGAACGGTCATGCTGCGCTTGAGGACGCATCATCTTCGATAATCGACGGGGGCATTCAATATTATGGCTAATGACTTCAGGGGCAGCATCGCTTAAGGCTTGAAGCAATTCTAACCGTCCTGAGAAATCAGGAATTAACACTTCAATCTTTGTCGATGGGTTTTGCGCTCGTACAGTCTGAATGGTTGAAACAAAATGCCCTACCCCTTCATCATCTAAATCATCACGGGCAACTGAGGTGATGACCACATAACTTAATTTCATTGTCTTTACCGCTTGAGCAACTTCGTCGGGCTCATGCGGATTTAAGGCATCTGGTCGACCGGCAGGGACAGCGCAAAAACGGCAGGCACGTGTGCATGTGCCACCGAGAATCATAAACGTTGCAACTCCAGCACTCCAACAGGTACCCATATTCGGGCAACGCGCACTTTCGCACACGGTATTTAATTTGGCCCCCCGAAACATATCTTTCATGGATTGAATTTTATCCATAGAAGGCACATCTTGCTTAAACCATGACGGCAAGCGCACTAAACCGGATTCATACTGTTGGTTCATTTCCGTCGACATCTTAACTTTTTCCTTGATAAGTTCCGTCTTTGATTAAAGCAATGACTTTAGCGCGTGCTGCTGGGGCTAAATAATCGGTGATTAACACACCATTTAAATGATCAAGCTCATGTTGAAACACTTTAGCAGGAAGGCCGGATAAATGGGCCGCAATCACATTATTATTTTCATCCGTGTATTCGACGTCAATCTCCGTCGCACGCGCGACATTAACAGCCAATTGAGGAATACTGAGACATCCTTCTTCCATGATTTCACGGCCGCGTGTTTTTAAAATCTTAGGGTTAATGGCCACTAATCTGACTTTACCTGTATCGACGACAAAGATCTGTTCATTCACGCCAATCTGCGGTGCCGCTAAACCAATGCCTTTATGCGCATGCATGGTTTCGACCATCGACGCGATGAGCATCCGTTCAACAGGCCCTACACTTTTGACAGGTTTTGATTTCACTGTCAAACATGGATCGCCGAACACTCTTACCTTTAAGCTACCTAACATCATTTTTTCTGCACACGGTTTTTAGCATCACAGTACACAATTTTAGGTTGCACCTTTTTAGCTTCGTCAACCTCCGCCAAGGCATAACTTAAAATAATTAACTTATCACCGACGAACCCTTGACGTGCGGCAGGACCATTCAAACAAATCTCACCACTATTAGGTTCCCCTGCAATAATATACGTCTCTAGACGAGCGCCTGTATTCTCATTAAGCACATGGACTTTTTCCCCAGGGATCATCCCGGCGGCTTTAATTAATGATGAGTCAATTGTAATAGACCCTTCATAATAAAGTTCCGCCTTGGTAACAGTCGCATGCCCTATTTTTGATTTCAAGACTTCAATAAACATTTAAACTCCATGAATTAAACTTATAGATGTGGTTGTAACTTCGCTAATAAGCGGTCTTTCGGCATAGCGCCAACGATTTGATCTACCGCTTCGCCATTTTTAAAAATCAATAAGGTTGGAATGGACATGACATTGTAGTGCCCGGCTAAATCAGGGGCTTCGTCCACATTAACCTTGCCAATTTTAATCTTACCTTGAAGTTCAACAGCCAATTCATCGATAATCGGTGTCAACATTTTGCAAGGCCCGCACCATTCAGCCCAAAAATCCACTAAAACCGGACCAGTGGCCTTTAACACTTCAGCCTGAAAGTTCTTATCGTCAAAATTCAATGCATTTCCCATACAAACCTCCTACGTTAATTTAAGGATTCTTATTATATATTTACTATCTAATTAGGGCAATCGATTATTTAAGAGGCTTTAAAACAAAGCGCCAGTTATCAATTGAATCATTGATAACTGGCGCCAACTCATAGACTTAAGCGGGACTTAAACCGAGGAAAGGACGAATATCTTGAATAGGAGTAATGTTAATAATCACAGGATTAATAGACTTAAACCCTTCGCGCTTGATTTGTTCAATCATGGCTGAATCAACTTTAACTTGAACACCACCTTGAGCATCAGTCTCAATGGTCATGCCCATATCCGCCGTATTCAAATCAATACCCCCGGTGGGGCTAGTTAAAGCAGCATCTCCAGCTGCAACTGGAAGCAATTTATCCACTTTTTCTTCTAATTGAAATGATTTACTCAATTCAGCAAAAACATGTTCCACATCATTATCAGTAAAACCTTGCGCTTCCACAGTGAATTCTGGAACATTGCTCGTCCTTCTGTATTTAAGAGTTATTTCTTGTTCTTGAAATCTAATTGTTAAACCAACTTGCCCTAAACTAAATTCATAAATACCTAAATCTGTCGCATCAAATCGCAAGGTATGAGGAGTATTATTTTTTAAACCCACCTGCATACTTACAACCTCTGATTGTTGCCTATTTAAAGCACGCAACACAAGTCTTGGAAATGTAAGTATACCTTTCCCTTTTAAATTATCACTTATTTGCTTAACCCCGTCCTTATTAAGTCGATAATTTTTTGTTTTAACAATCCGTTCGACAGGCACTATCATTGCTTGACTTACTAGGTCAGCCTTTTGCTCAATAAGCCGCAAAGAGAATTGCTTCATCAGTGCTTCAAATACATTTACTATTTGTTCTTCATTAAAACCTTCGGCCTTAATTCGAATTTCACTCGATGATTTTGCCGTCGAATAATGCATTGATACAAACCCACCATCACGAAAAGTAATTCTTAAATCTTGTTGTGCCAAATTAAATGTATAGATAAAAAGATCGCTTGTATTAAAAGCAATTTCTACTGGCTCTCGTTGACCTAGACGGCCAACCTTCATCTGATCAACATCTTTTCTTTCCCTCCCTAATCCTGTTAAAATTGTGTCTACCAGAGTAAAAATCCTACCGTCTCTTAATACAGCACTTAACCCAGTAACCGTCCTTTTATTAAATTTTCTTGTAACACTTACCATCGCTGAACTAGCAATACCAAAAGCCGCCTTGACATCATTGGGCAATTGATCTCTTTTAATTTTAATTATTTCCTTCGCAGGCAAATCTGCTTTAGGATCTATCACTCTGTAGGTGATTGAACCATCATCTTCTTTGTCAGCAATGTAGAATTTACCCCTATTCATTTTAAACGCAGTGACATTAACAAATTGAAAATGCCTTCTTTTTTCTAACAATGTAACTCCTAGAAATCCATTCCCATTCTTACTATAAACTTTCATTCTCGCACGACTATAAGCGCTAACCTCTCTCCCCATCATTTCTTGAATCTCTCCAAAAGACATAACATCTTGAGTATTCATTGCAGGGTCTTGCATACCTTGTGGTGGCAAATCATTATAATCAAGAACTTTGCCATACCCCTCAAGCGCAGACATGAAACTGCTCAATTTTTCTACCATTATTCCTGGAAATATAAACCTTGCATCAAAATCATTAAAACGTCTGACTCTCTCGATTATCTCCGCATCTCCTGTATACTCCGGTCTCTCTGCAATGGTTTTATTCTGTCGGTATAATGCGAGTAACGCCCCTACAACATCACTCAACAATAAATAATATTTTTTAATTCTAGCCCTATCATCGCCGATTTCTTCTGTAAGAACTTTTGTCCCACTTCTGAATATTTCTGATAAAGGAGAAGATTGGCTCAGACGCACATATTCCGCGTCGCTCATTAATTCCTCCCATGCTAGAACTACATCATCAGCTACATCATCTAAACTGGTCATAGCTTGACTTGTTTCAGTGCTTAATAATTTAGTGATCGTATCCATATCTTTATCTATTTCTACTACCACACGCTTAATATCTGCTTTTATTTTACTTCTCTTGGGAATCTCTCCTAATTTGGGGTTTTGTCGCCAAGATATCAATAGCGTTTGATGCTTGGGTGATTTAACTAGAGTAAACTTCAATAGATCCATCAAAGGACTGTATTGCCGTCTAAATAAATCAAGAAAAGACATCCACTCTTTTTCAGTATCATCAGTCGATTGAAAGGTAATAATGTGCTGTGAATCCAATGGATTAGTTATAAGCTCATCTATTAAACCTTCTCCTAATTCAGGATCTAACTCAAGAACAAGTGCACCTAAAAAATCACCTAAATCATTCAATTTCTTCTGCGTAACAAATTCTCTGCCTCCAAAAGCAAACTTTCCTGATCCAGATTTTGTGAGAGCTGCTCTAATACTTTCTAAATCAGCCTTCTTTTTCATCGCCGGGGACACCATCGCTGCATTTGCGGAAGGAGTAGGAATTTGACGGTCTTTTGTACTAAGCGTTAAACCGAATTGATTCATTATCGAAGCAAATACTGCCTCAATTTGCTCAGCGGTTAAATTTGTTCCTGTGATACGCATTCTTGGAGGATTTGGTGCAAATCTCGACCACACATTAATAACACTTCCATCCTTAAATGTGATATTTAATCCTTTGTCACTTAATACGAATTGGTAAAAGAATAAACTAGGATCATTAAACAGAAGATCAATAATCTCATTACTCCTTAATTGAGCTTTGATGGTCGCAACGTCATCTCTTTTCTTTTGTAATCCTCTTAAAATAGCATCTATAACTACAAGAATTCCTTTTCCTTTAAAACTCTTAGTCAATAAACCACCATTAGTCTGCGTCAATATTTTCTCTATACTAATAGGTTCAACTGCTGTCATGGCTTGGCTGGTAATATCAATAGACCGCATCGTCTTTTGAATTAAGAATGATAATTCAGTAGGTAAAAGATCTAGTACTTTTCCATCCTTACTTGTGAGCCTCACGAATTCTTCAAAAAAGTTTGTCTTGAAAATATCGAGACCATACTCATCGCTGCCGACGAAATCCAGCAAATCATCCGTATTTAAATATCTTGACGCTATGTACTTCTCTATTAAAGAAAGCTCAACTGGATAAAACACAATTTTGCTTTCCTTATCAAAACCAATTTGATAAACAAAAACACGCGATGCTTTCTTGACAATAACCAAACCATTATTCGCCATCCATATTTTGTCAGCATCACTTAATCCTGTAATTCCCTCCATTGCCTTTTCATGTAACTGCAGATTATATGTTCTTAGTGGCTCTTGATACTTTAAATAAACATCTCCGTCGCTACTCAATGTCAAACTGCCTTGACCACTAATTCCAATGTTAAAGACTCTATTGACTGAATTAATCAATAAACTTCCCTTTTGGCCTTTGCTGATTAGCAAAGTAGAATGCATCCATCATAGCAGCATCTTTCGGCGCTACTCTCAAAGAGCCAGATTTTGCGAGTGCTACGCTGACTCTTTTTAACGTGGCATTATTTCTCATCGCCTTTGTCACCATCGCTGCATCTGCTTTGAACACTTCAAGACCTTGTTGCTGGGTAAACCCTCCGGAGAAATATTTACGAGGCAATGTTTCTTTGGTAATTGGATTTTGCTCTTCTTTAATAAGATTAAAGACACCTTTTTTATAGGCTTGTAAATACTGCTGATAAATTTTTTCTGTGGATAAAGATTGCGCGTCAGCGACTAAACCATTGACGATATTTTTATCCGTAATCGCCTTATTAATAATAGACTCTTTCAAATTCTTCTTAAACCATGTCGCTAAAATAAGGCTATTAAAGATTTGTCGTAATTGAGCAAAGTTCTTACCCGTGTTAACTTCATTTTCAATCTCAGGAATAATAAGATCACGAATCACCTGCGTTGATAAAGTCTTAGTCACATTCACGGGTGGCACTGCGACGAGTTCTCTACCAACCGGAGGAGCCTGCTTTTGAGGCTCTGAGGATTGGGAGAGTGTCGCGGTGACAGGACCCGTTAATGTGTGGCTATTTCTCGATAATGCCAAGTAGTCTTCTTCTAACATGACTTTCAAATGCCCATCCACAACCCAAGCCGTCTGCCCATGCTCATACACATGCGCCTTCTCAGCGACGATCCACACTTTATTAAACGTATTCACAGGAATATTCACATCTGCCCCATAAGTTTCACGGGCCTTCGCATAAATCTTATCCCAGAACTTTTTCCCTAAGTCTTTCTCAGGATAAAGCAATGACGCTGTTAATTGCTTAAGAATATAATCTTGAGCCAACAGATCACGCCCCATTGCTGTTTGCCCTAAAGCATCAGGAACAATACGGTCTTTTTCATAAGGGCTTAAATTAACCCAGGTATCTTTTTCAGGAACGCTTAAGGCAGAGAAGAAATACTTAATCATGCGATCCGATTGCTGCTTTAACTCATTGCCTTCAATATTGTTTTCGCCAGCATCGACAATAAAATCGAACACAAATGGATTATCTTTATTAATGGTTAACCCTTTAATCAAAGCGGGTTCAAAGGCAGGACTTAAATTGACCATGGTGCCGGGAGTTGGCAAGGCCATGTTGGCATGGACAGCTGTAATACCGAAAGAATTAAGGACAAAAGCAGTTAAGACAATAAACGATACAAAACGTTTCATGAACAGTACTCCCGATGAGCGATGGATGTGATTAGAAGGTCTATACAAATCGCTCAAAGATACCACAGAAAACGCTTTCGTCAAGGAGTGTAAGTTATTGAGAATAGATGTTTTAGGAATATTTTTAATTAATTCGCGCGAAAGCTGGATCCCCGACGACTAATAAGTCGTGCCCGGTATGAGGGCCTAAAACATTCGGGGATGACAGGGAAAAGCTATCCAAGGAAACGGCAGATTTGACCAACGAGAATACCGGCATAAGTGCCGATTACATTACCCAAAATGGCCATGAGAAGACCAACGGAAGCGAGGCCTGGGCGGTAGATTT
>JACCDG011097760.1_pt1 | contig 17512 bp, 30 predicted proteins | sample 7442471 | NCBI WGS metagenome assembly JACCDG01 (sample SAMN15323444, study PRJNA562643) | freshwater metagenome | isolation source: river surface water | place: USA:Blue River Watershed | collected 2017-08-17 | reverse complement strand
CATAGAAAAAGGGCAGTATCTCCAACGTCTTTAAGGCATCTTTTTGCCTGTGGTAAAGGTAAATTATTAACTTCTAAGAGCTTAACTCCTAAAATCTTCTCTCTTAACTTACCTTCATTTTTTTCAAAAAAATTTTCTGATGATTCAAACTGCTCCATCACTAGACTAGAATAATGGATGGCCTTTATTGGTAGTTGCGGATTGGCGCGTTTATTTAACTCCTCTAACTCTTTGAAAAAATAACCTTGCAAGGACTTTTCAAAAATCAAATTTGAGAGTTTTTTATCGGCCAATTTTCCCTCCCAACCTTTATTATACCATGGTAATTTAAGCTGCTTGCTCCGTTTTCTTTTTTTCCAGCCCAAATTTATCAACTTTCATGATTAGTGAGGCACGGCTTATCCCAAGTTCCCTTGCCAGTTGTGACTTGTTAAAATTACAACGTTTTAATCCTTCCCTTATCATAACTATTTCTAGTTCCTGAATGGCATCTCTTAATTTACCTGAACTAGTTTGAAATTTTTCAGCGACGGAGGCTCGGTCGCCGCCTCCTAAAATTCTTCCACTAATGGAATCTGCATTGATTACCTTTTCATCGCCTGATAAGGCCACAAGCCTTTCAATTTCATTTTCTAGCTCCCTTACATTTCCCGGCCAACTATAATCCATAAACTTTTCTTTAGTTCTTTTGGCAAAAGATTTTAAGGGCATGCTCGCATTTTCACATTTTTTCTTTAGAAAGAACTCCATAAGTATTGGAACATCACCTTCCCGTTCCCGAAGGGGCGGAAGGTGAATATTTATAACATTGAGCCGGTAGTATAAATCTTCCCTAAATAATTTATTCTCGATCATTTCCTTTAAATTTTTATTGGTGGCACAAATTATTCGGACATCACAACTTTTTTGACTATTTCCTCCGACCGGAACAAAGGTTCCCTCTTGGATGACCCGTAAAAGTTTAACCTGCATACTAAGAGAGGTATCACCAATCTCATCTAGAAAGAGTGTCCCTCCATCAGCAATTTCAAATAGACCTGGTTTATCTTTTATGGCCCCAGTAAAAGAACCTTTCACATGCCCAAAAAGTTCCGAATCTAGTAAATTTTCATTAAAAGCGGAGCAGTTAACTTCCATAAAAAGTTTTTTGGCCCGGGGAGAATTAAAATGAATCGCCTTGGCAACCAACTCCTTACCGGTACCATTTTCACCTTCGATCAATATATTGGATTCATTCTTTTTTAATTTTTCCAGCACCTGATAAACTTTCTGCATGCTTTTGGATTTACCGATAATATTATGAAAACGATATTTCTCCGAAAGCTCATTGCTTAGACTATTAATAATCTCATCTCTACTATTTTTAGCCGTTTGAAAATCTGCAATTTCTTCACTCATGAGCTCCAAAAGATCTCTGGCGCGCTGGATCTGATCAAGACTTAATCTTTTCATATTCTTCAAAATAGATCTGGCCTCTTCCCGGTCCATTTTCAGCGATCTTAGGATTTCCCCCTCCTCGTTGGGAGTTAAGTTATCTTTTAAGAAAGGAAAGCAAAAGATATACCCATTAAATTCATTATTTAGATAAATCTTTTTAACTAGTCCAAACATGTGTGGGATACCCAAATTTAATAACTGTTTATCTTCCGTCATTTTCCCCAATTGCTCTTTTATTTCCTTGGGAAAGCTCTCCTTGGCCTCTGGTTGCTCAAGATACATCTTCAAAAACCGGTTTTCGATTATATCATGGGCCTTAAGATGGGCATTTTGGTCGCAAAAAAAGACCTCTAACTCAAACCATCTGGAGATAATGGTATTTAGTTTTTTAATGGCATGAAGTTGCGTTAGGTTGCTCCAATCAATCATAAATCACCTAGTTGAATAGATTTTGTTCAAAGACTGTAGAACTTCTCGTCAATTTGGGTGAATTCTTGATCAAATTTTAGGTGCAATTAAATAGAAAATATTTAGAACTTTAGATTCGCTTTGGTTTGAGTGTAAAAATTAGAGGACTCCCAATTTTGGGGTCCAATAAATTTAGTGATAAAGTTTTTGGAGCCATCAAAGAGAAATGTTTCTGGAACCTTGGAGGTTCCAAAAAAATCCATGGAATCGCCATCTTCATCAAGGGCAATCACAATATTTGAAGGGAGATTGGTGAATTTTTTAAAAAATTTCCTTAAATTTGGCTCTTGATCGTTTACCGCTATCAAAAGAACCAAAACTCCATCCTTCTCCAAAGTCCTGGCAAAATTTATAAATTCAGGCAGCTCAACTTCGCAAGGTGCGCACCAGGTGCCCCAAAAGTGCACAAAAAGGCCTTTATAACCTTCGTTTAAGATCATAAAGGAGGAGGAGTCTTTTCCTGATTTTAGATCTTTAAATTTAACATTAGGAAGTTTGGAAATTAGAGGGGCCTCTACTTTATTAAATTGTTCATAGAAATCTTTTCTATTTTTTGAATATAGAAAAGTCCCGCCCACAATAAGCAAAATAATTAGAATTTTGGCCTGATTAGATAGGGCCATATCCGCCCCCTTTGGTCAATTAAACCAGACTGATAAAGCTCATCTTGGAGTTATCGCCAACTCGTCCATCTGCCATTTTAAGTACTCTGGTGTATCCACCTTTTCGATCGGCGTACTTAGGAGCAACCTCGCTAAAAAGCTTAGAAACAGCATTTTTATTTTGAATACGGCCGCTTGCAAGTCTTCTATTGGCAACGGTGTCTTCTTTGGCAAGTGTAATTAATTTTTCAAGGTATATTTGAACCGCTTTGCACTTTACGTGAGTGGTTTTAACTTTCCCATGATCAATAACCTCAGCAGCTAGATTTTTCATCAAGCTCCTTCTGTGTGCTGGCTTAGATCCTACTCTGTATTTATGTCTACCGTGTCTCATAATTTAATCCTTATACCTTAATTACTCGTTGAGATCCGAAGATCCTTGTCCTTCTTTAATTTCTTTCATTATATGGTCTACTTTCATTCCAAGACCGAGTCCCATCCCTTGCAGAATTTCCTTGATTTCATTTAGGGATTTTCTACCAAAGTTTTTGGTTCGAAGCATTTCACCTTCAGTCTTAGAAACAAGTTCATAAATAAACTTGATATTTGCATTTTGTAGGCAATTAGCGGATCTAACTGAAAGCTCTAACTCAGAAACAGGCTTTAAAAGGGCGCTGTTTACATTTGTTGACTTTGGATGGCTTGGTCTTGATTCAACCTTCACTTGTTTTTCTTCGTCTTTAAAGTTTAAGAAAACCGATAATTGATCTCTTAAAATCTTTGCAGAAAAAGACACTGCCTCAGTTGGTTCAACTCCAGCATTGGTCCATACCTCAAGAGTCAATCTGTCGTAGTCAGTTCTCTTTCCAACCCTTGATGAAGTAACAGTATAGTTTACTCTGTTAACTGGGGAGAAAAGTGTATCGATATAGATCCAGCCTTGTGGTAGATCAAATTTTTCTTGGTTATCAACGGCCATTACATAGCCTTTACCTCTAGAAATCTTAAGTTCCATTCTCAAATGTCCGCCGGAAGAAATATTGGCGATAACATGTTCTGGGTTTAAAATTTCTACGTTGCTATCTTCTGTGATATCTCCAGCTGATACTACCCCTTCAGTTTTCTTTTCAAGCACTAAAGTGGTTTCTTCAACGTTTTTAAGTTTAATTCTAACTTCTTTAAGGTTTAGGATGATTTCGGAAACCTCTTCCTTAACGTTATTGATGGTTCCAAACTCGTGGGTTACGCCATCGATTCTAATGGCCACAATACCGGCACCTTGAAGAGAGGAAAGTAGAACTCTTCTTAAAGAGTTTCCTAAAGTCTGGCCGTATCCTCTCTCAAGAGGTTTAGCGACAAACTTTCCGTAATTAGTTTTAAGGGACTCATGATCCACCTCAAGCATTAGAGGTCTAATCATATTCATCCAATTTTTTGCTACAAAATTTTCCATTTACAAAACTCCGCTAAGGTAAAAACCTTATTTTGTATAAAGCTCAACGATTAAGTGTTCAGATATTTGAGAGGTGATATCTTCTCTTTTCGGAAGATCTTTAACAACCCCTTTAAAATTTCCTTTATCTACTTCCAACCAAACCGGTACTTCTCTCATGCTGTTAGCTTCAAATGCACCAGTAAATTTTACTGATTTTCTTGAAGTATCTTTTAATTGAACCACGTCACCAGTTTTAAGAAGCATAGAAGGAACATTAGCGTTCTTACCATTTATCGTAAAATGGGCATGTTTAACCATTTGTCTCGCTTCTTTTCTAGAAGCTGCAAATCCGATTTTATAAACTACGTTATCAAATCTTCTCTCAAGAAGACTTAGGAAGTTTTCCCCTACGATCCCTTTCATACGTCTTGCGGATTCAAAACGGTTTCTTAAAGGTTTCTCGGCAACTCCATATAATCTTTTTAATTTTTGTTTTTCTCTTAATTGGGTTCCAAAGTCAGAGATAGTACTTCTTCTTTGACCATGTTGCCCTGGAGGATAAGGTCTTCTCTCGATGGCACACTTTTCAGTATAGCATCTTGAACCTTTTAAAAAAAGTTTCTCCCCTTCTCTTCTACATAACTTACAAACTGATTCTGATACTCGAGACATTATTTAATCCTTCCTTTTTCTTAAACTCTTCTTCTTTTCGGAGCTCTACAACCATTGTGAGGTATCGGGCTATTATCCGCTACCGAACATATTTTAATCCCTGCGCCCACTAGAGCTCTAACTGCGTTTTCTCTTCCAGCGCCTGGGCCATTAACCAAAACATCCACTGAATTCATCCCAGAATCAGCTGCTTTTCTTGCAGCTTCAGCGGCGGCCATTTGAGATGCAAATGGAGTGGATTTTTTAGATCCTCTAAATCCTAGTTGACCGGCACTACACCAAGAGATGGTGTTCCCTTGTGGATCGGTAAATGTCACGATGGTATTATTAAAAGAAGCCTGGATATGACATAATCCGTGGCTTACATTTTTTCTAACTTTCTTTTTAACTACATTTGGTGCTTGAGCCATATATTTTTAGTCCTTTTTACTACTTCATTGCTTTAACTGATTTCTTCCCGGCAATTGGGATCGCTTTACCTTTTCTTGTCCGGGCATTGGTATGGGTTCTTTGACCTCTGACCGGAAGACCCTTCTTATGACGAAGACCACGATAGCAGCCTAAATCTCTAAGTCTTTTAATGTTAAGACCGACTTCTCTTCGAAGATCACCCTCAACTTTATAACCAAGCTCTTCCAAGCAATTTCTAATCGCTGTTGTTTCTTCTTCGGTAAGATTGTTGGAGCTTTTTTCCAAATCAACATTTGCCTTAGTTAAAACGTCTTTAGCTACAAAAGGTCCAACACCATAAAGTGATTGGATCGCAATTCTCATTGCTTTATTTCTTGGAATATCAACACCTAGAATACGGGCCATTATCTATCTCCTCAATTAACCTTGTCTTTGTTTATGTTTTGGACTTTTCTTGCAAACTACTCTAACAACGCCTTTGCGCTTGATTACTTTGCAATCTTTGCAAATTCCTTTTACCGATGATCTAACTTTCATTGGGATATTCCCCTTTTTTTTATAATTTAATTTTTACTTCTATAAGTAATTCTTCCCTTGGTTAAATCATAGCGGCTGATTTCCACCATAACTCGATCCCCAGGAAGGATTTTAATAAAATGCATCCTCATTTTCCCACTAATATGGGCAATAATAAGGTGTCCGTTTGGGAGTTTTACCCTAAATTTAGTGTTGGGAAGCAATTCCGTTACTTCGCCTTCAATTTCAATAATATCCTTATTCGTACTCTCGTTCATTCCGTGAAGCCTACCCCAAAATTATTCTGCATTATTATTCTAGGCCAAGCGATAAAGCAAGGGCCTATTTCCTATTTATAAGTCTCATTTCTCCAGTGATTTCTTAACTTCACCGAAAACCTCATGAACCTTTTTAGAGGCATCCACGCGTCTTAAAACGCCTTTGGCTTCGTAATAGCTAAGTACAGGTGTAATGGTTGATTCAAACACCTTTAGTCTATTAACCACTGCCTCTTCCTTATCATCGTCTCTGTGCTTTAGATCCTTGCCACCACAATTATCACAAACCCCTGCCACCTTTGGAGGCGAGAAGAGCAAATTATAGATGGTTCCACACTGTCCACAGGCCCGTCTATTGACCAATCTCTCTTTCAAAAGGTTAAGGTCGATATGAAAATACACCGCCAAGGCATTATGGCCTTTTAAAACCACTTCTTCTAAAGACTTCGCCTGGCTAATATTCCTAGGAAAGCCATCAAACAAGTAGTTATGCTTATCTAATTCACAATTTTTCTTTAACAGTTCTAATACCAATTCATCATTTACCAAGGCCCCAGATTCCATAATTGCCTTGGCCTTTAGCCCTAGAGGCGATTGTTTTGCTACCTCGGCTCTTAAAAGGTCTCCGGTTGATAAGTGGTTGTAACCACATTCGGAAACCATCAATTTTGCTTGGGTGCCCTTACCAGAACCTGGGGCTCCCAAAAAAATAAGGTGCTTTTCCACTGCTAAAACCTTTTCCTGTTGGCGCCACTATATTTTCCTTTCGCCTTGTAAGCGGAGGAATATTTATCGGCGTACATAAAAGACTGGATATTCATCATTGCTCTAATGGCAACGGAAACTAGAATTAAAAGGGAGGTTCCATCAAGCTTAGTATGACCACCTAAAATAACTGTTGGCATAATACAAATCACAACCAGAAATAGCGCGCCAAAAAAGGAGATTCTATTAAGGACAAAGTCCAAGAACTCCTGGGTCTTTGATCCTGGCCTGATACCGGGAACGAAAGCATTATTTTTCTGCAACATTTCAGATATTTTTTTGGTTTTAAACTGAATAGGAGCATAAAAATAAGTCATATAAAAAATTAAAAAACCAAAAAGTAGATTAAATAATAGTTGGCCTGGATATAATGATGCCTGGATTGTATCAAAATAGGGCTTTAAAGGGCTGGTGGCCGATACAAAACTAGAAAATGTAGCAGGAGCGGCCAATAAAGATGAAGCTAAAATTGGAGGCATAACCCCAGCGGTATCAACTTTGATAGGTAGAGACTGAGTTCCACCATAAACACGATTATTAACTACCTTTTTTGCATACTGAACAGGTATGGATCTGTAGGCATTTTCAATATAAGCCACGATATAAAAGCTTGCGATACTCACTAAGAAAAATATTAGTAGATATAGTCCGGAAAGCTCTCCACTTCTAAAAAGGGTTAGTTTTTGAATTACAATCGAAGGTAGCTCAACGCAAATCCCAGCGAAAATGATTAAGGAAACACCATTTTCAATTCCATATTCGGTTATCCGCTCACCTAACCATAAAAGGAACATGGTTCCTGCGGCCAGAGTGATCATCGTAGAAACTCTAAAGAGCATTCCTGGTTCTGGAATTACTGCTGCACCACTTGGTGCTTTGAAACCTTCAAAAACAGCGGCCATACCATATCCTTGGATACAGCACAGAACCACGGTTGCGTATCGGGTCCATTTTTGAATTTTTTTGTGTCCTTCCGAGTCTTCTTGAAGCTCAGCAATCTGAGGAATAACTTCTCCTAAAAGACTGAAAATAATAGAAGTCGTAATATAGGGCATTATCCCTAGGGCTAAAACTGAAAATCTCTTTAGAGATCCCCCACTAAACGTGTTGATAAGGTCGAAAATCCCTCCGCCACCTTCGGCGAAATATGCCTTAATTGCGGCGGCGTCTACACCTGGGACCGGTACTTGGGATGCGATTCGAAAAACAACCAGAAGTACAAAAGTCGCAAATATTTTTTTCTTTAAATCTTCGAGTCTACTAGTCGATTCCGTTCCAAGCATCTTCAAAAACCTTTTTTGTTATTCAATTTTACCGTTAGCTGAAGCGATTGCATCTTGCGCTGTTTTGGAAAATTTTCCTATTCCTTTAAAAACTAGTCCTTTTTTCTTTAATTCTCCAGTGCCTAAAATTTTCAAAGGAAGTGTTTTGTTAATTCCTTTAAGCAATCCTTGGGCAACAAGATTTTCTCTTGTTACTTCCACACCTTCAAATCTCTCGCTTAACTGAGAAAGGTTTATTACTGCGTACTCAACTTTATGAGGTTGATTTTTAAACCCTCTCTTGGGAAGTCTCATATAAAGTGGTTTTTGCCCACCTTCAAAACCAGCTCGAACGTGACCGCTCTTTCTAGCTTTCTGACCTTTATGTCCCTTACCGGCCTGGTTTCCTTGTCCGGATCCCTGACCTCTTCCGATTCTTTTTGTGTTCTTATTGGCGCCTTTTGGGCTCTTTAAATTTCTAAGCGTAAGCATAAATTCCTCTTCCTACTTGATTTCAAGCATATGAATAATTTGTTTTATCATTCCTCTAACTGCCGGAGTATTTTCTAAAGTTTTCTCACTCCCGATCCTTCTAAGACCAAGACCTTTAACTTGGTTTTTTTGGGAAACTGTGCAAGCTATTGGGCTTTTCACTAATTTAACTGTAATCGTTTTTTTAGTCATAAATCTTTCCTTACTTAATTCTTAAGCTCTTAGGATCTTTTCCTCTAGCAGCCGCGATTGTTTCAATCGACCTTAATTGTTTCAGAGCATCAAAAGTTGCTTTTACAACGTTATGAGGGTTATTTCCTCTTAGAGACTTCGTCAAAACATCTTTGATACCGGCAAGTTCTAAAATAGACCTGCAAGCTCCAGCTGCCTTAACTCCGGTACCTTCGGCAGCAGGTTTAAAAATAATTCTTCCTGCGTCGTAGTGCCCGATTACCTCATGTGGAATCGTTCCTTTATCTATCGCAACCTTAATCATGGACTTTTGAGCCTCATGAGTTGCTTTTCTAATTGCTTCTGGAACTTCTTTTGCTTTTCCAAGTCCAAAACCAACATTTCCTTTTCTATCTCCAACGATTATCAGCGCAGAAAAAGAAAACCTTCTACCACCCTTAACAACTTTGGCACATCGGTTAACCGCTACAACTCTTTCTTCAAGCTCAGGGTCTGTGCTTACTGTACGTTTTTTAGGAGGGGCAGCGTTCCGATTTTGACGTTTTTCACGTTTCCCTTCGGCAGGAGCTGCAACTTGTTCACTGTTTTTTTCTTCTTTTTCTACTTGATCGTTCATTTATATCTCTTCCTCTTCAAAATTTAGATAACGATTCCGTTTTCTCTCATACTGTCTACCATAACGGCTAAAACACCATGGAATCTATAACCAGCCCTATCAAATACGGCTTTATTAATATTTTTTTCTTTCAAATTTTTGGCCACAACTGCCCCTACTGCCTTAGCTCCATCTTTATTGGCGGCGGCACCAGGAACTGCATTTTTTCCAAATGTTTGTACTGAAAAAAGTGTCTTTGATTCGCTATCATCTATGATTTGGATAAAAAGATGCTTATTTGATTTACAGATAGAAACCCTAGGTCTTTCTGCAGAACCTACGACTCTCTCTCTAATCTTAAGTCTTCTTCGGTATCTTCTTTCTAGCGACTTGTCTTTAATCTTACCTTGTTTTTTTCTCATATATTCTATTCCCTAAAATAGCCTTACCTTATTTTGAGGCAGCGGCTGTCTTTCCTGCTTTTCTAATGATTTTTTCGTCTAAATACTTAACGCCTTTACCTTTATATGGCTCTGGACCTCTTAAAGATCTGATGTTGGCGCAAACTTGACCAACTTCTTCTTTGTTTATTCCAGATATCATAATAAAGTTTTTATCAACTTTTGCTGTAATGCCTTTAGGTAGCTCAAAATTTATTGGATGAGAGTACCCTAAGCCTAACTCTACAATATTTCCTTTAACAGCTGCTTTATAACCAACACCATTAAATTCTAAAGTCTTAGTAAAACCTTCAGAAACGCCCATCACCATATTGCTTAAAACGGTTCTGGTTGTTCCCCAAGCAGACTTCCCTGCTTTTGTATTTTCGGCAGGAGAAACTATGATCTCTTTGCCTTTTACTTCTAGTTTTACCAACTTAGGAGCGTCAAAATCCATTTGTCCCTTTGGACCTTTAACAGATACTGATAGCCCATTTATCTTTACTTCAACCTTGTCAGGTATACCTACTGGTTTTTTTCCTATTCTAGACATAAAAATCTCCCCGAATTCCTACCAAATATTACAAAGAACTTCGCCACCAAGCTTTTTTCTCTTGGCCTCTCTTGAGGACATAATCCCAGCAGATGTCGAAATAACTGACATACCTAAACCGGATAAAATCCGAGGTATTTCCTGATATCCCCTATACTGCCGAAGTCCTGGAGTTGAAACTCTCTTAATTCCCATTATCGCTTTATCTTTAAAAACGATTTTAATCTTATTATCATTTGGACCGACGACAACAATCTTAAAAGACTTTATAAAACCTTCATCTTTTAAAACCTTACAAATTCCGGCCTTGATTTTGCTGGCAGGAAATTCAACTCTATCCTGTCCGGCCATTAAGGCGTTCCTCATTCTTGTCAACATGTCTGCAATTGGATCTGTCATCATATAATATTCGCTCCTACCTAATTACCAGCTGGACTTTGTTATACCAGGAATCATTCCCCTTAGAGACAGGGATCTAAAACAAATCCTGCACATTTTAAAATCTCTCATGTAAGACCTTGGTCTTCCACAGAGCTCACATCTGTTTTTTTGTCTACACGGAAACTTTGGTTTCCTTTTTGATGCAACAATTTTCGATAATTTAGCCATCTATATATTCCCCATTATTTTCTAAAAGGCATTCCAAATAAGTTTAGAAGTTCTCTACCTTCATCATTATTTTTAGCTGTTGTTACAATTGAAACTGCAAGACCTCGAACCTTGTCAATTTTATCGTAGTTAATTTCTGGAAACATAATTTGTTCTTTTAGACCCAAAGTATAGTTTCCTCTTCCATCAAATCCTTTAGGGGAAACACCTCTAAAATCCCTTACTCTTGGTAGAGAAATTGAAATGAGTCTATCTAAAAACTCATACATTCTTTCTCCTCTAAGGGTCACAAATCCACCAAGTCCCAATCCTTCACGGATCTTAAAATTGGCAATTGATTTTTTTGCCTTTGCAGTTACTGCCTTTTGTCCACTAATGGCACTTAACTCTTCTAAAATGCTATCTACGATCTTACTGTTAGTAACTGCGTCTTTGTTGACCATGTTAATAACAATTTTTTGGATCTTAGGAACCATCTGGACATTTTTGTATCCAAATTTTTCCTGCATCTTTTTTCTAACTTCATTTTTGTATAAATCGCTAAATCTGCTCATATAAATTCCGCCTATTTAAGAATGGTTTTGCAAGCTACTGCCATTCTCACGTTCTTTCCGTCTTTTTGTACTATTTTAACTCTTGTTGCCTTTTTAGTTTTAGGGCTTACAAGGGCAACATTGCTAATATGAACAAAAGCTTCTTTTTCAACAATGCTTCCTTGTGGATTTTCTTGGGTGCCCTTTACGGTTTTCTTAACCATATTGACGCCCTTAACAAGGACCTTGTTTGTCTTAAGGTTCATTTTAAGCAACTCGCCTGTCTTACCTTTATCTTTTCCTGCGAGAACTACTACTTCATCTTTTAATCTTAACTTTTGCATCTTCTACCTCTATAGAACTTCTGGTGCCAAGGAACAAATCTTGGTAAAATTTTTAGCTCTCAACTCTCTGGCCACTGGTCCAAAGATCCGAGTGCCGATTGGTTCGTTGTTTGCATCGATAAGCACCACGCTATTTTTATCAAATCTAATATAAGAACCGTCATCTCTTTTTAATGCGCTTACAGTTCTTACGATTACGGCTTTTTTAACTTCACCCTTTTTAACTTTGGTATCTGGAAGTGCCGTTTGAACTGCAACTATAATCAAATCACCAACGCCAGCGATGACTCTTTTTGAACCACCTAATACTTTTATACATCTGACCGATTTGGCACCTGAGTTGTCAGCAACTTCAAGTAATGTCTGCATTTGGATCATGATATCTTCTCCTAGGGATCCTTATCCCTTATTTATTAATTTTTAAAAGTTCCCAAGTCTTTGTTTTTGAAAAAGGTCTGGACTCGATTATTATTACTCGGTCACCTTCTTTCGCCTCATTTTTTTCATCATGAGCATGATACTTCGCTGTCTTATAAACAAACTTGGAATATTCAGGGTGTTTAAACTTCCTCTGAACAGTTACTACTATTGTTTTGTCGGATTTGTTTGAGGTCACAACGCCATCTAATTTTCTTTTAAACTTTTTAGTATTTTCCATGTCCTTACTTTCCCTGCTTTCCAGAAGCTCTGGAGGTTTTAACTGTTAAGAGTCTCGCTATATTTTTTCTAGCATCTTTAAGAAGATGGGGTTTCTCAATACCTGAAGTTGTTTTTTGCATCTTCATTTTAAAGAGATCAAGCCTTAACTCTGAGAGTTTTCTCTCTATTGCTTGTTCATCCATATTTTTAATTTCATCGTTATTTAACATAGCTATCCTCTACTCTTTTAAGTTCACGTCGTCTTTTTTAACAACTTTTGTCTTAACCGATAATTTATAACCGGCCATTTTTAAGCCTTTTTTAGCGTTTTCTTCTGGAATTCCACCTACTTCAAATAGGATTCTTCCAGGTTTTACAACCGCTACCCATTGCTCTGGAGCTCCCTTACCTTTACCCATTCTAACTTCAGCGGGTTTTTTAGTTAGGGACTTATCTGGGAATATCTTAATCCAAACATTCCCACCTGCTTTGGTCTCCCTGCTTATGGTGATCCTGGCAGATTCTATTTGTCTGTTTGAAATGTAGCCACAAGTTACAGCCTGTAAACCATATTCTCCAAAGGTTATAGTATTTCCACGATAAGCCTTTCCTCTCATCTTACCTTTCTGTTGTTTACGCCATTTTACTTTTTTTGGAGTCAGCATCTTAAACCTCTATTTATTTGTAAATCTCACCTTTATAAACCCATACTTTAACACCTATTTTTCCATAGGTTGTATTGGCTTCAGCTGTATCGTAATCTATATCGGCCCTCAAGGTGTGCAGAGGAACCTTTCTTTCTGAATAACCTTCAATTCTGGCCATCTCAGCTCCACCAAGTCGTCCAGAAGTTTTTACTTTTATACCTTTAACACCAGCTCTAAACGCTGCTTGCATAACTTTTTTCATGGCCCTTCTGAAAGCAACCCTTTTTTCTAACTGTTGAGCTATGTTTTCAGCAATTAGCTTTGCTTCAGCATCTGGTCTTTTAACTTCAGAAATATTGAAGATTAAAGTGCCTGTTATCATCCTCGCAAGATCCATTCTGATCTTGTCGATTCCAGTCCCTTTCTTTCCTATGGCCACACCTGGTTTTGCGGTAAAAACAGTTACCTTGGTTTGACCTGAGGTTCTTGAGATCTCAGTTTTAGCTACAGCGGCGCCTTTCATATTGGTATCGATATATTTTCTAATTCTTAGATCTTCATGTAGAAAATCTGCAAATTTATCCTTGGAATACCAGTTTGACTGCCAAGTTTTAATGTAGCCTAGACGAAATCCAAACGGATGTACTTTTTGTCCCATTATTCCTTCCTATATTTCCTTAAGCTCTAAAGTTATGTGAGTTGACCTCTTTCTAATTCTAAATGCCCTACCTTGAGCCCTAGTCATAATTCTTTTTTGAGTTGGACCGCCATCAGCAAATACTGACCCAACAACCAAGTTGTCGATATCATATTTTTTAGATGATGAAGCAATCGCCAAACCGCTATTTAAAAGCTTGGTAACTGCTATCGCGATCTCTTTCTTCTCGCAAAAGCGAAGAATTTTTAGGGCATCGGATGCCTTTTTATTTCTAATTAGGTTTACTACGCCACGAACTTTTCGTGGTGCAATTCCAATTCCATTTAATTTTACCTTTACGGCCATAGATGCCTCTCTCTTATTATTCTGATGCTGGAGCTGCTTTTTTATCAGTTCCACCGTGAGCGTTAAAAATTCTAGTTGGCGCAAACTCGCCTAGTTTCATTCCAATCATGTTATCGGTCACATAAACAGGAATAAATTTTTTCCCATTATGAACCGCAAAAGTTAGTCCAATAAATTCTGGGACTATTGTGGATCTTCTTGACCAAGTTTTGATCACTTTGCTTCCCTTGCCTTTATCGTCTTGAACGGCCATTACTTTTTCAAGCAAATGTGTATCTACAAAAGGCCCTTTTTTTAAAGATCTGGTCATGACTTATCTCCGTTAATTAATTCGCTTTACAATAGATCTATCGGTTCGTTTATTTTTTCTAGTCTTATATCCTCTAGTTGGAAGACCCCAAGGAGTAACTGGGTGACGTCCACCTGAAGTTCTACCTTCTCCCCCTCCGTGTGGGTGATCGACTGGGTTTGTAGCAACCCCTCTAACAGCAGGTCTAATCCCTCTGTGTCTGTTTTTCCCGGCCTTACCAACATTTATTTGCTCATGCTCTAGACAACCAACCTGACCAATAGTCGCTCGGCAGTTGAATTTAACATTTCTAAGTTCACCTGATGGCAATCTAAGAAGAATTGAATCTCCTTCTTTTGCCATTACTTGAACGTAAGCTCCTGCTGATCTGGCCATTTGTCCGCCAGCACCTGGATTTAGCTCAACATTATGAACCAAAGTTCCTACTGGAATATCTTTAAGAAGTTTTGCATTTCCAACTTTTACGTCCGCTGTCTCGGAAGAAATAATCACATCGCCCACTTTAAGTCCTAGTGGAGCTAAGATATACGTTCTCTCACCATCGTTGTAAGCTAACTGAGCGAGGTTACAAGTCCTGTTTGGATCGTAAACAATCGCTTGAACCTTAGCAGGAATATTTTCCTTATTTCTTTTAAAATCAATAATTCTATAGTTCTGCTTTGCACCTCCACCATGATGTCTGGTGGTGATACGACCGTCGTTATTTCTTCCGGCCTTTCTTTTTTTAGCAACTATTAGGGCCTTAATGGGCTTTACACCCTTAGTAAGGTCCTTTGAATCCATAACCGCCATTTCTCTTAAAGATTTTGTGTACGGCTTAAACTTTTTAATTCCCATAAATCCCTCTGTTCCTATACGCCTTTGAAAAATTCAATTTTTTGGCCTTCGCCTAATTGAACATATGCCTTTTTAATCTTAGAAGTTTTCTTAACTCCTTTGGCAGATCTTTTGACTCTTCCAGGGCGAATATTTGTTTTTACGTCTAAAACTTTTACGTTATAGAGTTTTTCAACAGCTGCTTTGATTTGGTACTTGCTTGCATTTAGTGCAACTTCAAAACCGTATCTGTTAGACTTTTCAGTCATCACAGCTGCTTTTTCTGTTATTAAAGGTTTCTGAATAATTTGTTCTAACTGGGCCATAAATTACACCAATTTCTTTAAAAGAGCTTCTAGAGCATCTTTTTCAATTATTAAATTTTCAAACTTAAGGGCTTCGTAAACACTAAAGCCTTCCACTGCTATTCCCTTTCCATGTTGAAGATTCTTTACCGCCATAAGCGCTTTGGAATCTCTATCCATGGTGACTACTAGACCTGGAAGAAGTCCTTTGCCACTTAAAAGAGTAAACATCTCTTTAGTTTTTCCATTTGATTTAATGGAATCAACAACAGTTAATTTTCCCGCTTGTAGTTTGTCTGCGAGAACCGATTGAATCGCTCTCTTCATCATCGTTTTATTAACTTTTTGTTCATATGATCTTGGTTGTGGTCCGTGTGCGGTACCTCCACCAACCATAGTGATAGATCTATTAGATCCTTGTCTGGCGTTACCTGTTCCCTTTTGCTTAAAAGGTTTCTTCCCGCCCCCACTAACCATTGCTTTGGTCTTAGTAGCGTGAGTTCCTTGCCTTCTTGAAGCCAAAAGGGCCTTTACCACTTGGTGAACAACTGGAACGCTTATTACTTCAGGAGTTAATGCAACTTCTGAGCTTAGCTTTCCGGCTGCTTCAAACTTGGAATTTAATACTGTTATTTCGGCCATATACTATCCCTTATTTCTTTACTGATTTAGCTATTCTTACAAAACCGTTCTTAGCGCCAGGTACTGATCCTCTTATTAGAAGGTAGCCTTTTTCTAAGTTCACTTCTTGTACTTTAATATTTTGTACTGTTTGAATTTCATCTCCCATATGACCAGGAAGCTTCTTACGAGGATAAACCCTTGCTGGAGTTGCCCTGTTTCCGATGGATCCTGTCGTTCTATGGAATTTTGAACCGTGAGCAGCAGGTCCCCCTTGGAAGTTAAATCTCTTTATAACCCCTTGGAAGCCTTTACCTTTGGTTACCCCAGTTACGTCGATATAGGTATTTGGCTGAAAAGCGCCTAGAGAAACTTCTTTCCCTATAGCGTTTACATCAACGTCAGATACCTTAACTTCACTGAATTTAGTAAGAGAAGCGGAGATTTTAGCTTTAGCCAAATGACCTTTGATAGGCTTATTGACTAAACTTTCTCTCTTCTCGCCATAAGCAATTTGGTAACCTTCGTAACCATCATTCTCTTTGGTCTTTACTTGAGATACCAGATTTTTAATTAGTTTAATGACCGTAACGGGAACATGATTTCCGTTTTCGTCAAAGATTCTTGTCATCCCAGCTTTAACGCCAAAAATGACAGGTAGATCTAAAGTGTTCGTATCACTCATTACTTCCTCCACAGCATCACCCTATCTCAGGGATGCGTGCATGGTTATTATTTAATGCCTTACTGAAGGCAAAACTTATACTAGTACTTAATTTCTACGTCAACACCTGAAGACAGGGTTAATTTCATTAAGCTGTCAATGGTTTGTTGCGTAGGTTCAATAATATCAACCAATCTTTTATTGGTTCTCATTTCGAATTGCTCTCGAGATTTCTTATCTACGTGAGGTGATCTCAAAACGGTAAATTTATTTATCTCAGTTGGTAATGGAATCGGTCCAGCTATTTTAGCGCCAGTTTCTTTAGCAGTTTGAACGATTTCATTAACTGAATTGTCCAAAATTTTGTGGTCATAGCCCCTAAGCTTAATTCTAAGTCTTGACGATTTCATTTATAGAATTCCTTCTAAATTACCGAGTTAAAGTGTGCAAAATAGGTCACTACCCACACCTTTGTCAATCAGATTGTAAAAATATATGCCCAATAATTTTCAAAGTCCCACAAGGGGAAATTTTTGGGGAATTTTTTAAGTAGCTAAAATAGCTTTTTTACCTATGAAAAACCAGGAATTTTATCAATTTTTTCTAGGCCATAATTCGCGCCTTTATTTTAGGGTAAAGGGTGCTAAATTTTTATTAAGATGGGCTCTAGAAGCCTTATTTCGCATAGCATAATATTTAAAAATTAGGCTGGTTTGGGATTTCTGTTCTCAATTTTAAGGTATTTTTGGACTTTTTTGGTAAATCAGGGGCGGAAAAACTAAATAAAAATGCCCTTTTTCTCCAAAGTGGCCTTGGCCAGGGCTGCAGGCATTTCCACATAACGATTAAACAGAAGGGTGAAATTGGCCCGACCCTGGGTTTTAGATCTTAGGTCGGTACTAT
>JACCDG010098664.1_pt1 | contig 17512 bp, 17 predicted proteins | sample 7442471 | NCBI WGS metagenome assembly JACCDG01 (sample SAMN15323444, study PRJNA562643) | freshwater metagenome | isolation source: river surface water | place: USA:Blue River Watershed | collected 2017-08-17 | reverse complement strand
GTCAGGCTGAAACAATGGCACAATGGCTCAAGAAGGGTAGTTCTGTGTATGTCGAAGGACGTATTCAGACTCGTAGCTGGGATGCTGCAGATGGTCAGAAAAAGTACCGTACTGAGATCATTGTGGAAAACTTCCAGTTTGGTCCGAAAGCAGGTGGGGCGACAGGCGGCATGGGTAGTGGTCCTTCACAGAGCTCAAACGGCATCGGTGATGGCGAAGCTCCTCAAAAGGATGCTCCCGCAGATCTCGATACTATCGAATATCCAGATGAAGAAATCAACCTCGAAGACATTCCGTTCTAATCTTAACTAATAATTCTTACGTATGAAAAACGATTACTTTAACGCAAACAACATTCGCTTTATCGACTACAAGGATATTGATACCTTGAAGCGATTCTTGAATCCGAACGGCCGCATTGTCGGACGACGACGAACAGGTCTCACTGCAAAGAACCAGCGTCAGCTGGCTGAAGCAGTCAAGCGCTCACGATTCATGGGACTTATCCCGTTCATCGTGAACTAATAACCCAAACAAAAACACTCCTCGAAAGGGGAGTGTTTTTGTTTGGAGCGGCCTCTATTGACAGTATAGTAGTTATATTCTACTATAAACACAGAATCTTTGTCACAAATTCATACACCATAAAATCACCATAATGAAAAAAATCATTGTTTTGTCTGCACTAATAGTTATTGGTGCAGTAGGGTATTCTCAGGATATAAAAAAGAATTTTGCGTATACCAAAAGAATGGAAGAGAAAATTGCTCAGGGTAAGCCGTCGGGTATGCCGACCGGTCCCACTGACACAATCTCTCAAAAAGAAATTGTCTACGATGGCAGTATATCGTCATCGTTGACGCCATATGATGGACCTTCAATTTTAATTTGGTATGACTTCCGAAATCCGGATAGTTTACCAAAGAAACATAGAAGAAAAATTATTGTAAAAGTAGATCACGGTATAGTGGTGGCTACATACAAAAAAAGAAAAAAGATTTTTGTCATCGACTATAGAAAGTCCTCAAAACGTTTTGTTGGAAAAAAAGTTACATTGCTTTATATACCCGAGCAATCATAATTTTTGGTTTTGTAAGGGTTTTATTGCCGTCTCGAAAGAGGCGGCTTTTTTATGCTATACTACACGAGTAATTATTTAGCAGTAACATTTATACTATGAAGAAATCACTTATTGTTACTTTTGTCATTGCTGTCGTTGTAGTTGTGGCATTTTTATATGTTAAGAAAAACCAAGAGTTGCCTGGGCAGGCTGCGCTTGCCGGGCAGGCAACAAATGAACTTGTAGCTCAGAAAACTGTTGTAGCTGCTTCTACAGATACAAAAACACCAGATCGAAGGAGTCGTAGTCGCTGTATCACGTATCCGGGTGTTCCTGGCGGCACCGCATGGGTCAATGAAGAGTTTACGGGAGGCGTGAACATTTTTGGTTGGCATATCGGTGGTTCGTGGACTACTGTAGGTGTACCATATAACATCATGGCAAACTCTCATTGCCCCGCAGTAGTGATTATCGAAAACTTGAAAGTTAATACTTCAGGATTGAAGACCGATCTTCCTTCCTCAACCACCCCTATAAAAACAATAAAGACACGATAAATAGCTTCATAAATAAAAACCCCTCAATTGAGGGGTTTTTATTTATGAGCTTACTCGTTCTGTATATTCTCCAGTTTCTGTATTGATACGAATTTTTTCTCCAATATTGATGAATAGGGGAACATTGACGCTTGCGCCAGTCTCGACGGTTGCAACTTTGTTTCCGCCGGTCATAGTAGATCCTTTGATGGATGGGGGAGCATCAGTGATAGTGAGCTCAACCTTAACGGGTACCTTGATACCAATAACCTGTTCTTCATCCTCGTCATTGGTATAAATGATGAGCTCTATCTCGCTGTTTTCTTTGATGTATTTCATCTTGTCCCCAGCAATTTCTTCTTTGAGTGTGTAGCGCTTTGCACGGTCCTTGGGGTCACAGAGCCAGATCTCACCCTTTGCTTTGTAGAGATAGATTGCAGTACGGGTTGAGATATCAGCTTCTTCTGCTTTTTCAGATCCTCCGAAGGAGATTTCAGCGACACGCCCTGTGATGAGATTTTTGAGCTTGGTCGCATTGACCGGCTTGCGCTGCTGTTTACGGAAGACGTGAGAGGCGAGTACTTCGTGAGGAAGTCCATCCCATACGATGATCTTGCGGAGGGTGATTTCGTTGTATTCAAGCATTGCCATAGGACCAGATTGTAGCCGAAAAGACCCAGAAAGTCTACCGTGGTTGACGCATGTCCAGGACATGATAGTGTTAGTTCAAACAAAAATATGTTATATGACACATCAATTTAAATTACTCTATGACTTCCCGGGGATTGTGCTCCTGGAGTACCTGGCAGATTTGGGGTACATTAAAAATGTACAGATAAACATTAATTATAATGATAAAAACCCGGCACTTGCTTGTACGTTAGCATATCTTCCTGAGGCAGGGACTGAAAAACCATGTTTACTTCTTTTAGATACACAAATTGCGAAAGGTATACCTGAGGAAAACAACTCAGTTCAATTGATGGTGCTTAATTATCCACCGGTATCAGGGCAAAATGTCGACGAACTTGCTTCGATAGGAAGTGTTCACGCGAAGTGCACTTCGTTCAAAGCATCAGAAACAGGAGGAACGATTTTTGAATCCAATGTCGATGTGACAGCAACAGGATGTAGTATGCGGCTTTCCTTTGAGGGCAGTAACGTATCTAAGCAACATTTCTTTGGTTTAGGGAAGATTGCACAGCGCCTTTTTACTGATCCGGACAACAAATGGGCAAACAAATATCTCAAAACAGGTTCTCAGATTCTCCCGGTTGAAATCAATGGTATTACTTGTAAGAAGTAATCTCCATACAATGCTAAAAGCCCCTTTCGGGGCTTTTAATTTTTTCTTATTTTAAAATGTATTATTCTCCAGAACTTTCTGCAACGACATCTTTCATTCGCTTGCGAACGTCTTTCGTAATAGCGTCACGAACTTTGGTATTTTCTCTCATGAACACGCGTGAGGCATCATAGCCGCGGCCGAGTTTCACTTCTTCTTTGTCTTTACCTTCAGGGAGGTATGAGTATGACGTACCACTTTTTGTAATAACACCAAGTTTTTCACCCAATGCAAGGAGTTCGCCTTCAAGTGAGACTCCTTCACCATAGATGATATCGAACTCTGTCTGTTTGAAAGGGGAGGCAACTTTGTTTTTGACAACCTTTACGCGAGTACGGGATCCGACGACTTCGTCACCTTTTTTGATCTGGGCAATACGACGGATATCGAGACGGATAGAAGTGTAGAATTTAAGTGCCTTACCACCTGGAGTAGTCTCCGGGTTACCAAACATGACACCGATCTGCATGCGGATTTGGTTGATGAAGATAACGATGGTCTTGGACTTGTGGACGATTGCAGTGAGCTTGCGCAGTGCCTGGGACATAAGACGTGCTTGTTTACCCATATGGCTTGCGCCCATGTCGCCTTCGATCTCATCCTTTGGGGTCAGTGCCGCAACTGAGTCGATAACAATAATATCGATCTTGCCACTGCGGACGAGAGACTCACAGATTTCAAGACCTTGCTCACCGGTGTCAGGCTGAGAGATGAGGAGTTCGTTGATCTTTACGCCTATCTTTGCAGCGTAGTCTGGATCCATGGCATGCTCTGCGTCAATGTACGCACAGATACCTCCGAGCTTTTGTGCCTCTGCAACAACATGGAGCGCAAGGGTAGTCTTACCGGATGACTCTGGTCCAAAGATTTCGATGATGCGTCCACGGGGAAGTCCTCCGATACCTAGTGCGATATCAAGACCGATTGAACCGGTTGGTACAGTACTGATGTTAACCTTTGGGGAGTCGCCAAGCTTCATGATTGCGCCTTCACCGAACTTTGTCTGAATACTTTTGATAGTATCTTCGACTGAACTATTTGTTTCTTTTGGTGCTGATTTTTTTGCCATAAATAAAGTATAAATAATGCTGTTAAATTTTTTCTCAAGCCCTACAGATTGGTGTGGACACTGATTGTGCTCGCGACATTTTGCCCAGGGGTTACGACAACCTGATATGTTTTCCGTTTTTCATTTCCAAATTGATCTTTTGCAGCGACTTCTACGATATTATACCCAGGGGAGAGAACGACTTCGTCATTAAAATTACCCTGGCGATCGATAGTTACTGCACGGCCGTTGATTGAGATTTCACGGGCATGTCGGGCGATGCCTGTCACTGGCAGAAATGGGGTATCGAGTGTTGCACCATCTGGTGCTGTCATCACCATCAACGGTGCTCCGAAGATCCTGTCTTTGAGGTTATAGGTTACCAGACTCAAGACGGCGATACCAATAATCGACCACAAGACTGTTTTAATATTGAGTTGTGTAGGGAGTGTCATCATATACCCATATCCTCGGCTACTTGGTCACTTACTGAGTTCTTTATCCCTCCTGATAATACCTCGCGTGGTTTTGCTCCGTCAGAAGGTCCGATCACTCCACGTTCCTCGAGCATATCCATCAGACGTGCTGCACGGGCATAGCCAACCTTCAGTTTGCGTTGGATGTACGATGTTGATGCCTTGCCAGCCTCCATGATTGCAGCGCGTGCATCCTCATAGAGGGCGTCATCGTCATCGCCACTTTCCATACTATCGCCCCACATTGGTTTTTCTCCTGCAACGACGCCTGAGAGTTCAATCTGGTCACGAATATCATCCTTGAACGTGTTCTTGAGATATTTTACCACTTCTTTGACTTCTTCTTCACTGATGTACCCATTTTGGACACGCTCTGGTTGATTGCTTTCAATAAGTGCGAGAGCATCACCATTCCCGAGCAACTTTTCAGCACCTGTTGTGTCGAGAATAGTGCGTGAGTCGATGCCGGTTGGCACACGAAGTGCGAGACGAGCAGGGACGTTGGCCTTGATCAGTCCGGTGATGATATTGACTTCAGGGCGCTGTGTACTAAGGATAAGGTGAATGCCGACAGCTCGTGACATTTGTGCGAGGCGGACGATAGCCGCTTCGAGTTCACGAGGAAATGCCTGCATGATGTCGGCAAGCTCATCGATGATGATGACAATGTACGGCATGCGGTCAGGTCCGCCATCTTCGTCAGTATCTGCCGGCTTTGCAAAAACTGATGCGTACTTTTTGTGGTACGAATCAATATCGCGCACAGATTCAGATTCGAGGATATCGTATCGGCGATTCATCTCAGTTGCTGCCCATTTGAGGGCAAGGATTGCTTTCTTGCTTTCAGTAATAACCGGAGTGAGAAGGTGAGGGATACCGTTGTAGAGAGTGAGCTCGACACGCTTTGGGTCGACGAATATGAATCGGAGTTCGTCAGGACCGTGCTTATACAATAGAGAAGTAATGATCGAGTGGATGGTCACAGACTTTCCGGATCCAGTCGTACCTGCAATGAGCAAGTGCGGCATCTTTGCAATACTCTTGAGTACTGACTTTCCACCGATGTTACGACCGAGAGCAATAGTAAGAGGTCTTGATTGTTGGAATGCAGGATCAGAGAGAAGGCTAGAGAGACCGACAGTTGATTTTGTTTTATTAGGAATTTCAATACCAACGAGTGATTTGCCAGGAATAGGTGCTTCGATACGGAGGGGGTGAGCCGCGAGCGAGAGCGCGAGGTCGTTTTGCAGCCCTACAATACGTGAGAGTTTGACACCTTGTGCAGGTTTTAATGCATAGCGAGTGACAGTCGGACCGATGGTGACTTCGTCCATTTCAACTTCGATACCGAAGTTCATGAGGGTGCGTCGGATGACATTAGCATTAGCTTTGACGTCGCCGACATTTGCCTTGCCTCGATCACCTTCAAGGAGTGAAAGTGGAGGAGGAGTATAGCCGCCGAACCCTTTACTCTTTTTGAAGTTGGAAACAACGAAGTCATCAGTGCTCGGATCAGTTACTTTTAGTACTGCAGGCTTTTCTTTCGGAGCCTCCTCTATTTCTTGGGGGGCTGGTCGTCCTGCTGACATCTCGTCCATGACTATAGTGTTCACATCTTCTTCGATACGAGGAGCTCGAGAAAAAAGACGCGCCCACCACGCCTCGGCCTTTGCCCAGAGCGCCATAAAGAATGGAAAGAGTTTTGGTGTATGGTCAAAGAATACAATGAGGGATCCTGCAGCTAGAAATGCCAGGATAATTGCACTAAATGTTGTATCAAACGCTGCGATAAGTGGTACAGCAAGTACTTTGCCGACGAGACCTCCGAGAACAGGATTACTGATAGTACAGAGCGCCAAGAGAGAGAGCACTCCGAGTATACCTGTCACCCACTTTTTTGTGGTTGCCACTAGTGGACGCTTGAGCATCAGTAGTACTCCAGCAGTACCGAACCCAAGCGGGAAAATCACTGACCCTGCACCAAAGAGTGCGCGCACACCACTTGCAACGAGGAAGCCACCAGCACCTGCGCCACCTGCTATACCACCTGCAGCCAGGATTGCTATTAATACAAATAAAAGCCCCAGAATAACATGGTTGGTACTATTTTTTTTACTCGAATCTTTTGATGACTGTTGTTTCTTTGCCATAGCGATAACAGCCTCAAGTATATCACTGCCGCAGCGCGTACGCTATAAAAAATCGTTATACCATAAGGATATATTGGGACACACGAAAAAGTTGTGGATATGAAATCTGTCCGTTATACTGACCGAAACGTTTGTTATAAAAGACAAACCTATCTCTTGATTCATTACGGACACAAAAGGACTATTATAAGCAACACAGATTAAACTATATGGATACTTCTAAAGGACAAAAGATTATCGCAGCACTCTATCTCGTCACCAACCATCTATCGGACAATGATCCGATCCGTATGGCATTGCGCGAGTATGCCGTAGTGCTTGTGGAAGAGGAAACTGATGAAGCAAAATCAGTTGTTGCATCTCGTATCGACACACTGCTCTCAGCAGCAGTTTTTGCGAGTTTGATCTCAGAAAAAAACGCATCCATCATTAGTCTTGAGCTTCGTCATTTTGCTACTCCTATGTTTGAATCACGTCATGCAATGCTCACAAGTCTCTTTGCACAAAATGAGACATTGTCTGCGCAGCGACAACCGTCCATTATGTCCTTTAAAAAGGATAGTCCTATAGAGAAAAGGACATCAATTGGGCACGCTAAAACAAACCAATCTTTTGATAACAAAGACCTTAGGCAGACTAAAATACTGTCCTTTATAAATGACCGTAAAAGTGCAGCTATAAAAGACATCACCACGCTCTTTCCGGAGTTATCTGAGAAGACGATTCAGCGCGAACTCGGACTACTCGTTGCAAAAGGTCTCATCACAAAAAGGGGATCAAAACGATGGAGTGTGTACATGGCTGTGGTGTAATAAACGTCTCACTGTTGCGTCTAAGATGTAAGTGGTTTTCCACATATTTTGTCTACTGTACAAAAAGGCACTGGCATCATATATAGCAACGCGCTATACTGTGCCCATCATTCTGCCACACTAGTCCGAAAGGGTTTTGTATGGTAGTATGATGACTGTCTTTCTGTCCCTCGTTCTATGCAAATAGAGTGCGGAATACAGAAGACAAATGTGCGGTTCGCTCGCAAGAGCGGTTCGTCCCACACGTAAGTGTGGGTTGGAAATCCACATCGGAATGATCGTTGAAAATGAAATAGCGAAATAAAAATCCGTTACGAAATTTTCGGCGGTCGTTCTTTTTGTTTTTTGTCTTTCGCCTTTCTTCGGATGGGCGATGGACGGAGACATGATATCGGCCTTGTCGACACGGCAGATACTATACGGCTCGTTACCGTGTATCTGCAGCTCGCATAGTGTGCGGCGGTGATAAAGACTGCTTCACACCATGCAAACGTTTGTACATCAGAGTGATGTTGTCGACACTACATTCACTCTATATATGTACATACGCATTACTAAGAATTAAAAAAACTATGAAAAAATTTACAAAATTTCTCGTAGGCGCAGTACTCGCTTTTGCAATTTCTGCAACAGCAGCATCTGCAGCTTACATGCACACAACAACCCTCAAGGTTGGCGTACGTAGCGCACAGGTTCTTAGTCTTCAGACTACTCTTGGCGTTACACCTGCAACTGGTTACTTTGGTTCAATCACCAAGGCAGCTGTTGTAGCTTTCCAGGCAGCTCATGGTCTCACCGCTGATGGCGTTGTAGGTCCTGCTACTGGTGCAGCTCTTGCTGGTTCAACAACTACAACTACTACAACTACAAATGGTTGTGCAGTAGGACAGATGTTTAACCCAATGACAGGTGCAGCTTGTTCTTCAACAACTACAACTACTACTACTGGTCTTACTGGTGGTGCTGGTTCAGTTAATGAATACAAGCTCCTTGCTTCTCCTTCAAACAATCAGGATGTTGGTGAAGACCAGAGCAACGTAAAGGTTCTCGGTTTCTCTGTTGAAGCTGATGACTCATCTGACCTCAATGTGAAGTCAGTACGTCTTGAACTTGGTTCAATCCCTACAAACCCTGCATCTGACAACTTCGAAGACTATGCTGACTCTGTATCTATCTGGTACGGATCAACAAAGGTTGCAGAAGTTGACGGAGAAGACTTTAACGATGACAACGACTACAAGAAGACTATCTCTTTCTCATCTGACGCTATCGTCAAGGCTGGAAAGACTGGTAACTTCTACGTAGCTATCTCTGGTGCAAGTAACCTTGACTCAGATGACATCGGTGAAGACTGGTCAGTTGATGTGACTACTGTTCGATGGGTAGATGCACAAGGTGCAACTATCTCAGAAGACCCAAGTCTCTCAACACGTTCATTCAGCTTTGAATCTTTCTCTACAGCAAATGATGTAGAATTGAAACTTACTGAATCTACTGAGAACCCAGATGCTTCAGTTGTAATGGCTGACCAGAATGACAGTACTGACGGCGTTGTCTTGCTCAAGGGCAAGCTCAAGGCTCAAGGTTCTGACATTCAGATCAAGGGTCTTATCGTAAGTGTTACTAAGTCTGGTACTGGTGACATTGACGAAATCGCTTCACAGTTTATCGTTAAGATCGACGGTGAAGAGGTTGACTCAGTTGACGCAGCTGCATGTGTTTCAACACCATGTACTTCAACAACTGAAACTTACAATTTCGACGACATTGATATGACTATCAGTGAAGGCGATACTGTAGACTTCGAAGTTCTTGCTGACATCAATGAAGTTGACGGAACAACTGTTGCAGAAGGTGATTCACTTTCAGCTACTGTTGATTCAGATGACATTGACGCACGAGATGAATCAAAAGAAGACCTTACTTCTAGTGAACTCACTGGAACACTTACTGGTGACCTTCAGTCATTTATGACACAGGGTATCTCAGTAAAGGTTGGTTCAATCTCTGCTGTTGCAGAAGCTGTTGACGGTGCTGCTGACTACTCTGCATACACTATCAAAATTAGTGTTACAGCTGTAGATCAGGATGTATACCTTGATAAGAGCTTTGCTCAGTCATCAAGTTCATCAACAACTGCTACTGGTAACAACCGTGTAAACGTTGTTAGCGCTGCAGGAACTACACTTACAGCTGGCTTCTCAGCATCAATCTCTTCAACAGACAATGATGCTTCTGAGAAGACAAACACATACTTGATCGCAGACGGCGCAACTGCTGACTTCACTATCACTGTTAACGCAACAGGAAGTGGTGCTCAACAGCGTGCTATCCTCTACGCTCTCGAATATGGAACTTCAGATGCTGCTACCTTGAGTAACGTTTATACTTCAAATATGGGTATTGACGGTGACTACAAGACTAACCTCATCTACGTAAGTGGCGTTTAATCTCTAGGGATTAGATAGTACTTAAACAAAAAACCGCCTTCGGGCGGTTTTTTGTTTTCTTGAGAAAGACTTTATCTGTGTTTGATACAGTAGTAAAAACTACTTCACAATTTCATAACCTAAAAACACAATCATGAAAAAGATTTTATTTGCAGTATCTATCTTGTTTGTATTTACAAACAAATTGTTCGCACAAGACGGAAGAATTGGCATCAATATTGATGAGCCTATGGCAACACTACATATTCACGGTACGCTGAGATTTGGTAGTCCGTATGTTTCGCTGAGTCCGACATATGTCCTAACATTGGACAATGTGGATTCAAATATACACAAGCTGTCAGTTGATTCTCTTAACAGGGTTCTGGGTAATTCAATTCAAACACACCCAGATATTGTTGGTTGGGGGAAACACATCTTTAATCCACTGAGCGCAGGTATACCACCCAAAGCTCTGTATAGAGATCAGATTGATAAACTTGGTTTACCTCAAACACATAGCCAGTACTTAAACCTTCAAACGGGCGTATTGCCCATACAGGAAAGAGACTTGCAACTTGATTGGCCAGTTAGTCTATCTGATTTTAATGCCCAAGGAGGAGCGGTTTTTCTTGGGGGTTATCTATATATTGGAATGATATATGGGGTGACTGCAGAAAATCGCATCTATCGGTATGACAAAAACAATATTAATGCTGGGGGTACACGTATTTCTTTTTCTGGGCTTGCGCTTAGTAATACTAATAATGAGATAATCATGACCTCTGACGGTAAGGATTTTTTCTTCAGTTACAATGCAGGGAATTCTCCTAATGACAATGTTATTGCGAAATATTCTATGTCAGGAACAGTGTTCACTTATATTTCCTCAGCTACAGTTGGGTCAGTTGGTGATTTTTCCCGATCATTTCTTGTTGATACAAATGGAAATTACTATGGATTATCAGTTCCAGGAAATATACAATTAAAGAAATTTTCTCCTACGGGTGCACTCTTGTATACCATTACAACACCGGCACAATATCTTCTAAATTGGTCAAATGATTTTTATTCTTCAGGGATAGGTCAGTATTATTTCGAAAAATTTAATAAATGATGTGTACCTATCACAACCAACCCCTAAAAAGGTTGGTTTTTTATATAGGGGATAACACCTTGCAATGCCTGGCAGGAAGCATACACTTAACGTATGGAAACAAATAACCAAGCACCAAACAAAAACAACCGTGGAACTATTATTACTGTTATAGTTATTATTATCGTTATTGTAATCATTGCATTTGCTTCACCAAAGAAATCAAAGGATGCAACACCAAACACTGCTCCTACTGAGACGAGCACTGATGGAACAAAAACAACATCAGGTATAACTGGTACGAAGACAACAACTACGACTACTACAACACCAACAACTCTTTCACGAAAAGAAGCGCTTGATCTCTATCAAGACCGAATCATCCGAATCACTGACCAGTGTGTTTCTGAAAAGGTAACAGAGACACTTGCGCTCAAAAAGGGTGAAAAGGTGATGCTTGATAATGATGCGACCAAGGCTCACACTGTGGTGTTTGCCGGAACAACGTATCAGATTGGTGCGCAGGGATACCGTACCGCTTCGCTCCCAAATGATGGAGTAATCTCTCGAACGTGTGACCCTAAAACAGGCACGACTACTGTTATCGTTACAGCGAAATAAAAGAACTATAGTAATAACTGTCGCAAAAACCGCTCTCTATGGGCGGTTTTTGTATTGTGATATAGTAGTGGAATATATGAAAAAAGCAGCTACTTGGCTCCTCATTCTCCTTGCCGCCGTACCACTCGTCAGTATATCGATTGCTTTTTACCCTGATATCGAAGGGAAGGTAATCGCATACCGAGGCGTTGCATTTATTGTGGTACTGCTCGCATTTTTGATAAGTGTAGGAAAAGACAAAGAGTTATTTCTCAGCACCGTACGACAAAAGCTGCGCTCACCGATAGTGCTCGCGGTGACGGCGAGCATGCTAACCATTGCGATAAGCACATTGTTCGCACAAGATCGGTTTATCGCATTTTTTGGGGAGCTCTCAAGAGGTGAGGGATTTGTGACCTTCTTTTCACTCTATGTGTTGTTTATTGCACTGACTGTTTTCTTTGGCAAACGAGAATGGCGCGCTGCGTTAATCGTGAGCGCGCTTGCCAGCATCATCATGGTCATTGTGCAGTGTACGCAAATTACCGCACTCAATACTCGCCCGAGCGCTCTGATGGCAAATCCTATATTTCTTGCGGGGTGGTATGTATTTACACTATTTGCTGGTATCTATGTGGTGCGTATCCGAGAAAAAAAAGAAAGCTGGCTCGCAGTGCTCGGTGGTGCAGCAATCATTGCGAGTGTGTTTGGTATCCTCCTTACAAAAACAAGAGGGACGCTTCTTGCGATGGTTATCTCAGCTGTTATTTGTGCAGCTATTGCGGCGGTATATGGCAAAGGTGTGACAATCGGCAAGTTCTCATTTCGAAAGGTTGGACTCATTGTTGCGGGTGCAGTGATTGGCTTTGCGCTATTGTTTAGTGTAACCAGTAGGGCATCATTTTGGACCCATATTCCAGGACTTGATCGTGTCGCGCAAATCGGTACTGATACTTCGACGATCAAGTCGCGATTGCTCTTTCTTGAGATTTCTAAAAAAGGATTTGTTGAGAGTAGCGCACTGCGCAAGACTGTCGGGTGGGGATGGGACAACTATGCATTTTTCTGGAATGCTCAGTATGACCCAAAAGTGTATTTGTTTGATCAGTCGTATGCGGATCGTGCACACAATAAACTCATCGATGTACTCATCATGACCGGTATCGTTGGGCTTGCTGCATACCTGTGGGTATGGGTTACTTTTTTGCGAGCAAGTGTGCGAATGATTCCGACAGATCCACGCATTGCATTTGCACTCCTATTCATTGGTATCAGTTATTTTTTGCACAATCTTGTTGCCTTTGATATGCCGGTGACACTCTTTTCTTTCTACGCGCTTCTCGCATTTGTAGCGACGACCTCATATGAAAAATAACAATACAATCATCAGTATAGTACTCGGTGTCACAATGCTTTTCCTTGCGGTATCATTTGTCGCTTGGACGATAATCCCGCACTATCAAATACGACATGCCTATCAATCATTCCAAAAAGCGAAAGAAGGAAATACTGAAGCGGTACTGAATACTTCAAGTATATTTAATCCATACACCTACGCACAGCCGCAGATTCGTAATGAGCTACTCGAATTCACGTTTGATTTATATAAAAATAAATCGCAATTCACTATGGACGTGCTGCCATTTGCGAATGAAAAAATGCGTGAAGTCGTTGATCGTGATGCAACCCATCCCAAATATCTCCTGACAATGGCAAAAGGATACAACCTCCATGCTGAGCTGACGTCCTCGTCATCAGAATACGAACTATCAAATAAGTATTATCAGCAAGCACTCGCGCTTGTGCCACACAACCCTGACATTACTTATGCATGGGGTGTCAGTCTTGTTGATCAAGGAAAAATAAAAGAAGGACTTGGGCTACTTGAAGACTTGCTCAAGACTAATCCAAAGATTGCTGACTCTCATTACTATCTTGGTCTGGCATATTTCAAACTCGATAGATACAATGATGCGCTTGATGCATTTGAAGATGCGCTACGCATCAACGTACTATTCGAACCTGATATTACCAAAGATGTGTATACCAAATTGTTTGAACAGTACTATCTCAAGAAAGATATACAGCGTTTTGTTGTTGTAACAACACGATTGGTAGAGCTCGATAGGGAACAAGGAGAGTTGTACAAACAGATAGTCGAGTATGTAACCAAACGAAATATGTTGCCACCAATCAACATTGAGAAAAATTAATATGATCATCGTACGACTTTCAGGAGGAATGGGGAATCAAATGTTTCAGTATGCGCTGGGGCGTACTATTGCGATTAAAAATAATACTAGTGTAGGATTGGATGTACAGGACCTCCTTGATAGAACACCTCGTCCAGGGCGGTTTACATTTCGTGACTACGACCTCGATGTTTTCAATATACACGCAGAGGTAGTTCCGCAATCAAAAGTACCATTGCGATATCGCTCAATACGAGGCGGTAGACTCGGGGTATATCTCAATAAAATTCGCAGGCTCGTGTTTGGTGGGAAGGGAAGAGAAAAAGGATTTACCTACAATCCGAATATACTATCGATCGGATCAGATGCGTATATCGATGGTTATTGGCAGAGTCACAAATATTTTGAGTCGATTGCCGATACGATCAGAAAAGATTTTAGTTTTAAAAATCCGTTACCAGACAATGTGCAGTTATTGGAGACTGAAATCAAAAGTAAAAACTCGGTGTGTCTGCATGTTCGCAGAGGAGACTATGTTGGCAATCCTTATCATGAGGTAGTATTCAAAGATTACTATGATGAGGCAATTGCGGTTTTGCAAGAGAAAACTTCAATTGAACACCTGTATGTTTTTTCGGACGATATTGCGTGGTGCCGGGATACTATGACTTTCTCTCATCCTGTTACATTTGTTGGGGAAGAGTATGCAGGTGATAGGGCGTCAGGGCATCTTGCGCTCATGCGAGCATGTAGGCATTTCATTATTCCTAATAGTAGCTTTGCGTGGTGGGCTGCATGGTTGGGAGAGTATGAACATAAAGTCGTTATTGCTCCAAAAAAGTGGTTTCCGGATAGTTCTATAGATACGAGTAATCGTATACCAGAGGAGTGGATACGCATATGAAAATAGCATTGATTGCCGGAGGACTTGATGATATTCCTTCAAAAAAATTTGGAGCGATTGAAATGATCTTGTGGAACTACAAGCGGGACTTGGAGGCTCTCGGGCATGAGGTGGTTATTTTTAATACGAAAAATTTGCGTGAAGTTGCGGAGCGGGTGAATACAGGAGGATTTGATTTCGTTGAGCTTAACTATAGTGAGTACGTTAGCTTTTTTTCAAAACATCTCACTGTCCCTTTCTGTACGGTGTGTCATTCCGGGTATGTCACCAATAAAAAGAAATGGTCTATTGGATACCACTCTGTGTTTTATGACACGATGAAGTGTCCCGGTATTATTTGTCTATCACCAGAAATACAGCAGCTCTATGTAGATAATGGCTACAAAGGATTTGTACGTGTTGTGCGCAATGGTATCGATGTGGAAAATTTTGTACTGAAGCAGCAGGGAAATGATCGAGCTATATGCCTGGGAAGAATTGAACCACGGAAGCGCCAAGCATGGCTTGCGCGTATTGTTTCAAATACAGTTGATTTGGATTTTGTCGGGCCAATACAGGATGAATCCTTCAAGGTTGAAGGAAGGTGTCGACATTTGGGGTACTGGATGAAAGACGAGGTGTATAAAAATCTCTCGCAGTACAACTGTCTAGTCCTCCTCTCTGATGGAGAAGCAGCGCCGCTTGTTGTGCCAGAGGCACTGGCTGCGGGACTTTCTATTGTTGTTACAAAATCCGCTGCAGCGAATCTGGATGAGAAGCTGTCGTTTGCTACTATATTGCCTGATGATATTTCCGATCCTGCAACTATAGCTGAAGCGATCAGCCTCCAGATACAAAACAATGCTCAGTATCGTCCTCAAATTATCGAGTATGCGAAGTCGTATTTTGACAATAAGGTTGTTGTTACTGATTTTATGAAAGTAGTGGAAGAATTTAGAAATACGGATTCTAAGAGTAGTTTTAACGTGCCACTGAAAAAACTCCCAATGTATCTCGTATCAAAATTTGCACTATTTGTTAAAAGAGTTTTGCGCGGATCTTTTTGATAAGAAATACAATATATGCAGTAGCAAGGAATCGATGCTTTTTCCAGGGCTTGTTTAACGGATTGTTTGCATTGAACATATCTTGGTGACCCTTTTCAAAATCATCTTTTTCAATCCAGCACTCAGATGAAGAAAATGCAGTACCTTCTTTGTTCATGTAGGTAAACCCATCGGTAATGATATCCGAAGGTGACCAAAAGCCATCTGCAATATTGAATCGCCCCCAGTACTTTGGAGCCACAACTATTTTCTTATCAGTATTCAAATACGCCGCCCACCATGAAAAGCTTGAGTTGGGAATGATCAGATACTGTGCGTGTGTGAGTAAAGAAAAGTCGATACCGATTGGTCCACCATGGTGATGTCCGGCCTTGTGTGCATCTGGAGTTGCCGCAAGCGCTGATCCTATAATCTCTACACCAGGAAGCAATGTTTCCGCCATAGCTTTTTGGTCGGTAACGCATTGAAAGACTACTTGTTGATCAAGGGATTGAATATATGCAATCGCGTTTTTATAATACGCTATTGGCAAAAATGCCTTGGACTGCATGAAGTCTCCGCAACGCAGATGGATGACACATACGTTTGGGGCAGGTTGGTACGTTGTATATTCATCTTTAATAGATATCCATTTCAAAATATCTGCTCGATGTCCTTCGAGGTACTTTGTTGATTGGCAGTTGCCATCAAACTTGGTAGAGGGTGATAGGTTGAGCAGATGAGTATCGGTACGCGATATATCATCGGTCATGTCCGACAATGTAGTACCGAATAGCTCTCGTTTTTCACCGTAGTAGTTCTGGACACCTCGTGGAAGCGAGAATAAATATCCTCTTTTCGAAGTGTGCCCACCTGCCAGAGGGGTACCAAAGTCGAGATTCATAAACTCCTTTCCCTTGAATCGTTCTTTTTTGAGAATAGAAAAGTCGCAATTGTTTTTCTTTGCGAGAATGCGGGTCACTGCATAGTTCCAGAGTTGGTTGCCGAGGCCTTGATCGTTGTAGAGTTCGTTGCAAATCATAGTTACCAGCCAGCAAGAGCAGTCCGTGTATCTCGATAGATAGTATTGAGATAGGTGTCAGCTACTTTTTCATATCCAATACTTTGCATATAGGGATCGTATATATCATTTTCTTTTTTACCAAATTTGTCTCTATCGTACTCCGCTGTTTCGACAATAATAAAACTTGGACGATAGATATCCCAGTCGTTTGTCTGCAGTGTTTGCATGTCATATCCTTCGGTATCAACTGACATAAAATCAATCTTGGTACCATTGAGATATTTTTTAAAGACTTCTCTCAAGGGAATAATCTCAACGGTCGTTGTCTCACTGATCGTATGTCCAAATGACTGACTGTGTTGCGCTTCTTCTTCTGAAAAAGTCGACAATGCTTCCATTTCGAAGATAAAAAATTTTGCATGCGCCTTATTACCAATACCAATATTGAGACTCAGGGTGCGTGGTCTATATTTTTTAAATTGGGCAATCTTTCTATAGTTTGGTTCGATCTGTATTCCGTTCCACCCACGTTTATAAAATATGTAGCTATTACTCAAGATGATATGGTCGTGTGCACCAATATCAACATAGAACCCATTTTTCTTGTTGCCTAAAAATGAGTCGATGAGAAGGTCTTCACCAGACTGGCTATAGGAACTTTTGGAGCTCAGAGAAGGGAAGGTATACTTTAAAAATCTGACAATACGGCCACCGAGGATTTTTTTGAGATTACGTGTAAGGGTTGCTTTGCTCATTTGAGTTACTTGAGGATATAAAAGTTTAATACTGTAAACATACCACAAAAAACGAAAAAT
>JACCDG010963025.1_pt1 | contig 17513 bp, 15 predicted proteins | sample 7442471 | NCBI WGS metagenome assembly JACCDG01 (sample SAMN15323444, study PRJNA562643) | freshwater metagenome | isolation source: river surface water | place: USA:Blue River Watershed | collected 2017-08-17 | reverse complement strand
GCTCCAATTCCTGGTAATGCGCCACGATACGGGCAATTCCCTCTCTCGTGAACTTATCCGGCTGGACGGCACCACAACCATCCTCACATTCTTGACCACAACGCTTAATTCCCGAAGACAGCGCGAGCACCTCCTTCCAGCGCGCCTCTCCCTTGCGATGAAGCAGGTCCCGATGATGTTCCTTATCCATACGGAGCTTGCCACAGCGAATGCAGATACATTTCAGCACGTTCATGATCATCCCATGAAACTGAATGTAATAGACCGGACGGGTCAGACGGTAATGACCGAAATGACCGGGGCAACCATGATTCGTTTGACCGCACGTACGACACACTTTTCCATTCTCCAGCACACCCATACGGGGGTCAAATAAGCCTCCAATCTTTGGCTCATTTCCCTCATGCGGAATCGGGGTTGTAATCTCCACAACGGAACTGCGCTCAATCTCCTCTGGCGAGAGGATACTGAACTGAACGCCAATGATGGATTCGATGTCCGATGAATGTTGATGGAAACCGCCTGGCATTCTGTCTGGTGGATAGAAACGTTGTCTAAACTTCTTTACGTGGGGTAAATGGTCTGCCCTTACCCGTGTTTTCTTTCCGGGTCGCCGTCAATTTTATGTCCTGGACGCTAGGGCGCAGGAGGACCATGATGGAGGGACGACACACACTCTTTCGTGCTCGTTGAACAAAAAAGAGAGGGTTGTTAATGAACTCCGTGGAGATAAAGGTCATACCCATTGTACCATGAGACGCTCCTTCCAGTTCCGTAGTGACCATTGTACGGCACATTGAACTTCGACTTCGGCGAACAAGGAGAGGGTGCGTGTCTCGGCCCCGTCCTTTGTGGAGATGGTGTCCTCCGCCACCTTTGGATAACGAGCCGTTACACGCTTCTTCCAGGCAGGTACATAGAACTGTACTTGATATTCGGGGCCCGTTGGGCTCATGTACTCCTCCTTTCCAATGATGCGTGCCGTTACACGGGTGTGACCCGACTCAATCGCCTCCAAGAATACGAGGTCACGCTCGAATTGGCGAATGACTCTCTCACGCTGATTCATATCGTACATGGTCACGGGCACAATCATTCGGGGCGGGGAGGAAGAGGAGGAAGAGGAGGAATAACGAAGAAGCTCTTTCACGATTCGCTGATTGACCAAATCCGCATATCGCCGAATCGGGCTTGTTGTATGTGAATACGCATCTGTACGGAGACCACTGTGGAATGTATCTGGCTCATCCGCCAGACAGTACTCTACAGAGGACATGGCGAGGAAGGACCACTCCGGAAGATGCTGGCGATAGACCTCCATGCGCTCTCGCTCCGCAGGAGCATGTCGGCGGAGAATTCCCTGCCCTGCTTGACGCAGTTTCTTACCTGCCTCTTTGTTGTAATAAACCATAAGTTGTTCTATCCAACGATGACTATCCCCTTCCACCTCTGCCGCCTCTTTCGCTTCATCATCAGTCGCAACCGATTGCTTGTCAGTCGCAACCGATTGCTTAGCCAAATAGACCGCCACCTTCTGTATCACATCCCGATACATACTGGGCTCCTGTTGAAAGGTGTCATACGTGTAAGAGCGTTGAATGGTAAGCTCGGATTCATACCAAACAGGCTCCGACAACTTCTGACCGTCCCATGATACCTCCAGAGATACCCCCCATTTTTTTGAGCCTGGAAGAAGCGAACACTTCTGTTCAGCATATTCCTCGGGAAGCATCGGATGAAGAACATGCCCCTTTGAATCATATACGGTTTGACTAATGAGAGAGGCCATGATATCGACAGCACTCCCCTCTTCCACATAAGCAGATACATCACTAATGGTAATCACAACTCTCCATACTCCATCATCTACTGCCTCTACGGTTAAGACGTCATCCACATCACGACAACCATCTGGATCAACATGAAAGGTAAATCCAGTGATAGGGCGCCGAGAGGCCGACGCTATCGGTGTGGGCTGGAACGGAATAGTAGGATATTTCCAGGGACAGACTTGATGAAGGATGGCCTTCCTCTCTGCCTCCATGTCTCCTGAATATCCCAGCATGCGTTGAAGACTACCACGAGGGAAGGGAGAGGTAGGCGACCAGTTCTCGTATTGAACCAGACACAGACGATTACGGGTTTTGTCTTTTTCCGATGAGCCTACGATGAAGGAGGGATAACGCCCATCATAGGGAGTGAAGAGATAAAGGGGTACTTTTCGGCTGGTTAAGCCATATCGGGCAGGCTGTGTCAAATGAAGTGTCCCGACCAAGAGAGGGTACTGGTCACTTAATTCAAGAACACAATGCCCTTTCGTCTCATCCCAGCAAACGTGATCACCAGGAAGACACCGATTGGCGATGGAAGCACCCTGAAAGGTGTGAAGAACGTCTCCCACATCACTACGAATGACAAAGGTTTCATAATCCTCCGTATGGAGAATGCCACGAAGGGCAGAATCACGCTCTTCGAGTTGCTTTACACCAAAACGCTCTTCCAAGTATGCGGTGGCGGAGACAGAGGTAGAGGACATGATAGAGGGGTGAAATGATGTAGAATGGCTTACCAAAATCTGACAATCAATTTTAGGTGAGCATTTTAAGGAGAAAGGTAATGATAGAAAAGAACAAATGAAGGCCACCTGCGGTATCCGACGATTTGACAAACACCGAATGGAGGCTCTTCGGGGGCCTGAAAAAGCAACGACGACGAGTGATACATGGAACGCCGAGCAGAAAGAGCGTCTCCGACAACGAGAAGAACAAGACCGAGCTCTGTTTGGCTTGGCTCCTCCTACGCCCTCGGCTACACTTGTTCCTTCAATTACGCCTGTTCCTTCGGTTACGCCTGTTCCTTCGGTTACACATGTTCCTTCGGTTACACATGTTCCTTCGGTTACGCCCGAGTATTACACGCCATGGAGGACGCCTGTGGTTTCCGATACACGCTTGAAATGATTCCATGTATGATAGGCTCTCCATATCTCGGGAGTCAAGGAGGACTCTGTTGGAAAGGGACGAGGAGAGATTCCAGAGGGTGTGAGCATCAAAAACATGCCCTCTCCGAGAAAGGAGGGAAGATAGACTTTATAGGAATAGACCTCTCGATGTGCTAGAATATTGGATAACCGCATATGATACTGTTCCTCGTAGGTAAATACGCGCTCCTCCTTCAGCCACTCCTCGGCGGGATGAACGTCTCGAAATAGATTACGAACACCTGCGTACATTACAAGTGAACCACCCTCTGCCAGCCAATTCGAGGCCAATCGAGTAAAGAGAACCCACATACGGTCACCCTCCTCGGATGTAGGCTCGAACAGGTCGATGATAATCACATCATAAGGGACAGGTGGATACACGCCCCCCTGAAACACAGCGAAGACATCTTGATGGTGAAGAACAAGACGAGGGTCGTGCCATGCCCCCTTGGCCCACTGGGGATAATGTTCACGGAATAGAGTCGTCACTTCTTCATCCCATTCATACATATCCACACGCTCTACGGAGGGCCATTTGAGTACTTCACGCGCAGTGGCTCCTTCTCCCCCTCCCAAAATCAAAACACGGCGTGGAGAGAGAGCCGTATGTATCATTGCTGGATGAACAAGTGTTTCATGATAAACTGTCTCGTCAGCCTCGCAACTCTGTATTTCTCCATTCATATAACATGCGAGACCCCATTGTGGTCGGGATATCATCTCCACGTGCGTACCCTTCTCTGTCATGCGTTGCTCGACGACCGTTGTATCCAGCCAGACATGATGAACACCCCACTCTGGAGATGATGTGTCGGTATATGATTTCTTTTCCTCCATTGATTCCATCGGATCCATCAAAGGAAGATAGGATAGTTAATGAACTCCTACTTCATGTGTTTAAGCACATGGTGTGGGCGTTTCTTGTTTTTGAGGGGAGGGGAGAAGGATGCTACACTAATGCCCGGATGAACCAAACCCTCCTGAACCACGATTGGTCTCTGGAAGAGAATCTACGGTTCGAACATTGCGAATCCAGCCCATATCCGGCGCCACAATCTGGAACCATCGCTCTCCGGTACGAACGACCGAGTCTCCCGTCATACTCCATACCGGAGCCTTCAGCTCTCCACGATAACTCTTATCAATTACACCCGCCGAATTTGCCATCAGAAGACCCGACTTGTATAATGAGGAGCGAGGTAGAAGAAAAAAATGGCTATCGGTTTTCAAAACATCATTGGAACCACCATTCGGCATGGGCTCCACACGCAGCAGACGGGCGGCGATTCCAAAAGGAATAAATCCTGGTTCGCGTTGAATGGTAACATCCGCTGACGCATATACATCCAATCCAGCATTCTCCTCTGAACGATTATACGTTGCGAGCGGATAGAGACTCTGAATCGTGTCCGACAGGGGCAAGATTTCCAGCTCGTACCAATGAGAAAGAGAAGCCATGTTGTATGCGTGAGTGTGGGTAGGGAAGATGGTCGGTGCCGATACGAATCGATAGGGCTTTATATGGGGTTTGGGAAACGGAGGGCGGGGAAGGTCAGAGCGTTAAATACAGGCTTTCTCCTGTCCATTGGCTTCGGCGAAGTTGCTCCGAGACACGTGTAAATTGATCTACCTGTTCTACATGCTCGCAATAGGTTGCCATAGAAATAAGTTCGTTCACAAGGTTGGTCAATTTCAACAGGGACCGATAGAAATTCCCTTCAAAGAGATGGTGTGTCTGGCAAATACTCGCAGATGTCTCCACACCATCATACCAGGACAGCATGGGTCTAACCCAGCTCCATGTGAGACTCCATCCGACCGTTCGTTCGCCACACCAGGTCTCTTCTCGTTCAGCAAGACGTTGGGCCATCTCTTCCAGAAAAGTTAGGGCATGCTCTACGGAGGGAGAGAGTTTCTCCTCATCTTGCTGTGACTGTTCTTCCCCATGTTTGTCCTCCTCCAGAAAGACGGATAGTACGATGACCCAGTCTCTGTCACTACATCCCTTCCATACTCTTGAAAGATAGAACTCGGCCATTAATATGGGGTGTCCCTCATTCACTTCCGTAGCAAGAATACCCTTTCGAGCAAGTATAGTCTGTTGATCTTCTACGAATCCCGCCACTCGTAAGAATCCGAGACTCTGTTCCACACGAGTCATAGGTGTCCCCATACGTCTCTCTTCCTCTTGAAGGGAATGAAGAGTGTGTTCCAGCATCTCATACTCTTGAAGATGTGTGGCGACTTTTTTCCAGGAAGGGCCCATTTGGCGATTACGGAGCGTATCCAATTGACGCTGTAACTCCTTTCGCTGCGCATTTACCGCTTGGCGAATACGTAGTTCAAGAACCCGCACTTTGCGCATCTCGGACCAATAGGGTTCCTCCTTTGGAATAAGGGTTAGTTTCTTCTCCACATCCGTTATTCGGGTACGTAGGTCAGCCTCCTCACGCTGACGCTCCTGATACCAATACGTCTTTTGGAGGGTGGCAAGCCAATCGAGGGTCGGAGGAGGGGAAGAGAGACAGGGAGGAGAAGCCGCTGAGGAAGAGGCCGCGGAATGAGCATGAATGGTTTTGAGTACAAAGTCCACGTGAAAGTCCATACGACTCACCACTTCAGGTGCTGAGCCACGCATCACTCTATACATTTCCTGAGCCGTAAGTGGCTCACCGTCTGGTACATACAGAACCGTTCCTCGGTCATCCTTGCCGCGCCGTCCAGCTCGTCCTGCCATCTGGAAGTATTCGTCCGTACGCACCACACGAAGTCCGCCCACACGGTCATCATACTTTTTCAGGCTCGTAAAGATCACCGTTTTAGTAGGCATGTTCAACCCCACCGCAAAGGTCTCCGTACAGAACAAGAGCTTCACATATCCACGCGCAAAGAGCAGCTCTACCATCTCTTTCAAGACAGGAAGAAGCCCGCTATGATGAAATGCCATGCCGCGATAGAGGAGGTCCATTAATTGGTGATACTGAGGGGTTTTCTCTAACTCGGCACGATAACGATGAAGATGAAAGGAGATAATATGTCGTACGGTGGCTGAATCCGATGTGTCAAGAAGACTTCGCTCCATATGATGCGCATAGGCTTCGCACTGCTTCCGGCTAAACACAAAGACGAGGGCAGGCAAGAGCTCTTTCTCCTCCAGCTGTTGAATCACGCCATTGAGACGATGAAGATAATGTGTATGTTGGGGTTTGTTCTCTACTCCACCCTTTGTACCCATGGCTTTCGTCTCCCTCACCCGTTGTTGAAAGTCACGATGCTCCTTTTCCTCTTCCCGTCTTCCACGCAGCCAGTCCATATAGACACGTTCCTGATACTTCTCTGAGGGAGGCATGATAGAGAGCATATGCGCCTTCTGGTCCAACACATAATGGCTCAAGGGTACAATACGATAGAAGGTCTGAATGAGATGGATGGGATGACGCTTGATATGACCTAACCAAGAAGCGATACGTTCTGGCTGGTCCAGCGTGGCAGAGAGCAGCACCAGACGAATTTCCGGTGCTAAGTACATCATTGTCTCCTCCCATACCTTTCCACGGTCCGGGTCGTTCATATAATGGCATTCATCAAAGATAACAGCGTCCAGGTCGTCGAGGGAGAGAGACGCCGTCAGCCCGAGTGCTTCCGTGGCGGTTCCTCGTTTGTAGAGTAAATTCCGAAGAATCTCTGTTGTCAGAACAATAATCTGCGCATGCGGACAGAACTTGATGTCGCCTGTCATAATACCCACCGTGGCATCGGGAAAGAGCGTCTTGAGGTCATGATACTTTTGATTGGAGAGGGACTTGATGGGGGTGGTATAGAACACGCGCTTTCCTTTTTGGAGGGAATGATGGATTTGATACTCTCCCACGAGGGTCTTTCCCGAACCTGTCTTCGCACATACCAGTACATTTTCTTCGGCCGCAATGGCCTGGAACGCATAGGCTTGGAAGGGGTCAAGAGGGAACGTGTAGGGGTGGGGAGGAAGGGCGGACGGGGCAGGGGCAATGGAGAGGTCGTGTGTGCGAACAAAGGGCGAGAGCATGGTACTGGCTTGCTTGATGGTAAGAGCGCAAAAGGAGTTACGTCAATTTTTTCAAAGAGGGCGCCGACAAGAGAGTAAGAATAGAATAATGTACCTCCTTGCTTAAACCCTCGTCTGTCTCCCATGATAGACAGATGGCATCTCTACGAGCCGTAGTGGTTACCCTCTCTGACGAGAAACAGCAAGACCGTGCCCTACGAACCATTCTTGATGCTCGAACACGAGGGGCATGGCAAGGAGACATTGTATGGATAACCGTTGGTTTTACTCCCTCTTCTGAGGTGACTGAGTTCTATCGTATTCGGACCTTCCGTGTGGAGCATCTAGATACGTCGGGAGTACTGGCCTACTATGCGCGCCATCCTCTCCGACCCACCTGTGACGGACGAGAAACAAAGAAGTTAACCCAATGGGATAAATTCTATGTATTTGATTCATGGTTTCTCCAATGGGAACGAGTGGTTTATTTGGATGCGGGGCTACGCGTAGTGGACCGTATAAGCCATCTCCTCGAACTGGACTGCGAGGGTCTATTTCTTGCTCCGGATGATGCTGCGCCCTATGATACGGAGAAGCGATTTGGAGGGATTATTGAGTTGGATGCGGAACGTCATCCCGACGTGGTCCAGGAATTTCTCCGAGAATATGACCCTGCCATCTTGAAGGAGCGGTATTTCCTTAATTGTATCTGGATGTACGATACGGCACTTCTTCATCGGATTCATCTTACCGATTTTATGGATGCCATGAATCGATATCCTATTTCTCGTTGTAATGAAATGACGATAATGAACTTGTTACTCACTTTTAAACACCGCGTATGGAGACCCTTCCCCAGTCACTGTCCCCGCGAGGAACGCCGGAGACTCTTTGGCTGGACGGAACGGGATCAGGACTATGGACCCTATACCACCTGGCGCGACTTTTGCTTTTTGAAATATCCGTCTACCTTGGGTATCTAAGACAGGGACGGGGGTGGGGATACCTAAAGACGTATCCATCCCGGCTCATACACATCCTCCCAGTCAGGGAGGCCATCGGGGCCAAACCACTGTTTTGGAACGATACATTTAATAGGGGAGCGAGCAAGCCATGCGGTCCACCAAATAAATGTAGAATTCGACATGATAAAATGACGAAATTGCTGTAAAAGTACGAACGTTCTGATATCCGACTCTTTATGGAGGATGATATGAGGACAGGCATATACCTGTGGAAGGTCAATGGAGAGTGTAAGCCAAAAGGCTGGATCATCTCCCGTCAAGAGAAAGAAGGGCTCCTCTATCCACTTCTCGGCAAGGCATCGTTTCACGGCCTGCTGGTAATACGACATAGGGAGAGGACCATGGAATCCGGCGTGTTGAAGATAATCTGTGCGACGGGCATGAAGTACAATGACACGATGCGCGTTCCGTATCCATTCAGGATAAGTATGATACACCGCGTGTTCCACGTCGGACGGAACACGGAAGAGGTGACGTAGCTGGTTCTTCATAGCATATGTTCCAAAATAGCGAGAGGATTGATAATATCCATTCAGTCGTCGATGGGTCAAGGGAAGAGAGGGAGGAGAGGGAGAGGAGGAAGAGGAAGAGACAAGGGAAGGAATTGCTCGATAGGCGGTGGCGGGGCCACCGTCCCATTCTTCTGTGGGTGGAGGAAGTGTTGTTCGAAGATGATGACGGAAGGAAGTCAATAGCGTATCCCAGTAAAAGGTTCGGTGGCCATTCTCATGGTTTGCTCGATGTTGAATGTGAAAGTGCGCGCCCTGTTGATGCGCGTGTGCCCATCCGGCTGCAAGTTGAAAAAGCTGATTCCCTAACCCACCCATTACAGAAACAGATACCATCGAAGTCGCGGATACATCCCATTTCACGTGAAATCGTGACTGAATACGATTCCATAGAAGTGACATACTCGTCCGGTTACTACCAAACTGTCGCGACCATTCATATCCACGTTCTTGCTGTTCCCGGATTTTCTCAGGAGATGCCTCCTTCCATTCCTTCATTTTTGCCCACAAGTCCTCCCGTGAATGGACAGTGAGAACCGCCCCTCGCGTATACTGCTCTGCGAGGGGGTTCTCGCAAAATACAATACAACCATATGCTAATCCCTCAAAGACACGTTGGGAGAGATGGCCTGTACGGATATTTTCATCACTCTGAAAGGCCAAGGAGAAGCGCGAAGAGAGATAAACTTCTCGACGCGTTTCATAAGAAAGGAAATTGTTTGATGTAACCTCGTGATATAGACCCGTGAAACCAAGAGAGGGAGGTGGAAGCCAATCCTTTTTGTACCCGCCTCCCATAAAACAATAATCTTGCTGGTCGGAGGAGGGCAAACGTTCCCAGAAGCCGATTCGCTCAGGCGCCTCCTTTGCCCGGAGAAGCAAGGGGACAACATCGGGACGGAGCATATATACTTGACGAGAGGGCGATGCGTTGTGACGGTACAGATAATGCTCCGAGAGACGTACAATGCGCGAGAAGAAGGATTCGTTTTCACAACCAGGATGCTCCCAGTACCATCCCACCACAATGCTATTTGGACAGAGCGCCGCTAGGCGCTGAAAGGGGGCTCGAAAGACCGGCTCGTGGTATCGTCCTGCCGCATCATCCATAAAAAGTAGTCCCCCATCCTCCACCTCCTCCCAGCATGTCACACGACGAATTATACATCCATCATCTTCAAACGCAGAGGTACATTCTTCGAATACTCGGTCCATCACCGGCAGAGGGCTGAAATCGGGTATCTGAATCCATTGAATGAGACGTTTCATAAACAATGATAGGGGATTGCTTACGGCTCATTCTATCGAGTCCTTATGTTCCATCCCTGATATGGATGAGAGGGGGGTTAGGGGAGAAAAGAGGAAGAAGAGTGAGAAGAGGGAGAAGAGGGAGAGAAAGAAAGAGGGGCAAAGGGTGGAGGGGCCAATCGCTCATCATAAAAGTCTGTAATGGAATGCGCGTCCGAGCGAACAAAAGGAGAACACATTCGGAGGAGACGTGCTGGGCAGAGCGAACGGGCACTTGTAAGGCCAACATCGGAATCCTCCACGATAATACATCGCTCAGGAGGGATACCGAGTTGGTATAAGGCCTCCTTGTACGGTTCCGGCGAGGGCTTGGGAGCACAGCCTGAGTCACTCGTAATGAGGACATCCAGTACATGGTCCACATCCAGTCGTTGGAGGAGCGCCAATGCTGTTTTCTCGTTCGAATTGGTTACCACTCCGACCCATTGTCCCGCACGCACCCATTCCTGGATACATTCTTTCCCTCCCGGAACAGGGACGGTCTCCTGAATCCGGCGCAGAAACGCCTGCTCCTTCCATTTTGTCCACCACGCACGCTCTTCCGCCGTACCAACCGCCCATTCCTCCCAAATCGCGGCATCTGACCGACCTGCGATACGGTGGTCATATGCCTCTTGAGTCAGAGTGACTCCATAAGAGGAGAGGATTTCGGTCCAGAGCGAGCGATGAAGGTTATCCGTTCGAATTAACGTTCCATCCAGGTCTAATAAAAGTGCCCACCAGGAAGAGGAATCCATCCGATCGCACGTGTATCTCTCTTCTGAAGAATGTCTTTTTATTGTTATTTGCTCTGTACCACAACGGGGAGCCATACCTATGTAGGAGCAACGACTGACCCTGACCGGCGTCTGAAACAACACAATGGGCAGAAAGCGGGCGGAGCCCGCGCCACAGGAATTCAGGTCGCACGAGGCCTGGTATGGCGCCGAGTATGCGTTCTGGAGGGCATCCCTGACTGGCGCTCTGCCCTTCAAATGGAATGGCGATGGAAACAGCTCGGTCGCCTAGAGAAAAAAGAAAAACGTCCTCTTCATCGCCGTCTCCTGGCTCTTTCCCGCCTTCTCCGTCTTGAAAAACCCACAACGACCGCTATTCCCTTCGAGGCATATCCTGAGGGTCCGCCTCGTATTCGCTGGGAGTTGTCCAGCGACGAAGCCCTTTACCATTCTCTTACAGGGGAGAAGCCTGTTCCGCTTGCCAGTGACCCGACTCTGTCATATCTGCCAACCCCTTCTGTGTCAATCGGGACTGAATCCACTCCTCCAGAGCCGTTTTCTCTTTCATTGCCTCACGCGTATCTTCCACTTCCTGACGAGAGGAGGTAGGAGGAGAAATCGCTTGAGGAACCGAATGTTTGCTGCCCGATTTCCAAGAGGGGAAAAGAGATGGAAGAGAAGGGAGGGATAGGTTCCGCATCTCGCGACTTAGATATAAAATTAAAAAAAGAAGGACACTGCCAAGTATCAAGTAACGCATTCTAATTCCGGGGATGAATATTTGTTTTTAGATAGTCGGTGGTTCGGTAGCTCTTATTCTACCACTACGATATCATCGCATGTATCAAACGAGGCGACGGAAAGAGCCTCGATACGCTGTTCAAGTGTTCGACAACGAACCATTAGCGCACGCGTATCCCCTTGGTGTTGTACCTCCTGTTGATGGAAACGCTCCTCGATAGTACCCCATTTATTATAAAGACGCTGATTGGCTTCGTCAATTGTATTTAACCGTAGCTCCATGGCGCTTATCTTTTGCTCCATCCATTGGAGCTTTCGTTCTCCTCCCGGCTCCTGCGAAGAAGAAGAGTCATTCAAAAGACAATGTGACAGACACTCCATGTTTGAACCATTTCCCTGACCCTTCTCCAGATTCCACCAGCTCGACCAACATGTACCCATTCCTCCTGATGTCGTGTAGGTATTCTCCTCTCTCCTTCTTCCTTTTTTGGCGTTGTGTTCCGCACGACCCTCCATTAAAAAAAAGGTGGGATAGAACCCCAGCCCTCTCTTGTTCCGATGTCTTCATGGGCCAATCGTCATTCTGTTCGTCGGAGGGATTTGAGTCAAATCCCCGAAGGACTTCGTCCACAAGCACCTGTCCCTCGGGCGGAACGCCCCGAAGTCCTTCTCTCTGAACAATATCAGTCCGTAGAAGGCCCCTTCTTTTCTTTTGATGGGTATGGAGGAAATGGAGGAAATGGAGGAAATGGCGGAAATGGAGGAACAGAACGTAATCCCATTTATTATCCAACATCGGGGAGTAGCTCCTCTCTGTCCGGGTCACGCGCCCTCGGCGTATCCGTCAGTGCGGAACTCGCCTCTCTTCTTTCCGCCCTTCCCTCCGCCTATTCCGGTATCCAACCTCCTCACCCCGAAGCCAAAGAACTTCGCGTGGGAGGAAAATCGTACGTGTTTGTGATTCTTCGACACCTCCGACAACCCAATGACAATGAATTATGGATTTCCTCCTATAATTCGATTCGGCGACACTATACGAACTCCATTGTTATTATTGATGATAACTCTCAATTGAATACCGTGAATGGTAAGCTCTATCAGACTGAGGTACTCGTGAGTGATTATGCGGGAGCCGGTGAAACACTCCCTTATTACTATTTCCTGATGCATCGATGGGCCGACCGCATGATTTTTCTACACGACACCATGTTTCTGTACCGGCCGTTTCGCCCAGAAGAGGTCGATACCGATGCGCGATTTCATTGGTCCTTTCAAGACAAAGACAAGGGCACCGAGCAGACCGTCAGCGCTACCCTTGGACGTATTCGACCTTTTCTCTCCTCTCTGCGTCATGCGAAAGAACTGGAGAGAACTCTCTCTACCCCCGATACCTGGCGGGCCTGTTTTGGCGTAGCGATGACCGTAAGCCTTTCTGTTGTCGAAGCCATCGAGGAAAAATATAAACTCTTTTCCACTATGGTCATGATGATTCGAAATCGAAAGGATAGAGAAATGGCGGAACGCCTCGTGGGCATGGTCTTTTTTCATGAGGGACATGTGACCCTGAATACATGTGATACCTTCGGAGATATCTTGAACTATCCGAAAGCGTTCGAAAGCGAATGGTCCAATATGGCCACCGCCCGATACCAACTGGAACAAGCCGGATACTCCTCGGCGATTATGAAAGTGTGGAGGGGGCGCTGAGGAGTAGGAGGGGACGCTAGAAATAAGACGTATCTGCTTTCCATTCGGCCAGAGAGGACAAGAGATACTCCATGTAAAACCAGTGGTCGTTATTGGGGATGTGCCCGTAGGGTTTAACGACAAGGGCGAGTTCGGGTTGCTCGAGGAGGGCGGAGAGCATCACCGCCTGGTCATTCCCCGTATATCGTCCTGCTTGGAAGAAACGATGGCGCATCCTGTCGCATGCGTGTTTCCACGCCAAACAGGCTTCTTTCCCGCCACCCCACAATCCACCGACGAGACGGGGCTCTTTCCATGCCGGAGTGATGGGAAGGCCACGCAATCCATCCGCTTGTCTCTCCTTTTCATGGGGTTCGACCGGAGCGACGGATTGTAGAAGAAGACGGGTACGCATCAACCCTTTGGATTCAGGAAAACGCTCCTGAACCTGGGAGCAGGGAGGAGAACGGAAAGCGCCGATATCACACCAAAAAAAGAAATCGGTGGAGAAGGGATTTACTTCAATGGCTCTTTCTACAAAGGCGGGTTTGTGTGCCCATATCGCATAGAGTTCGGCGGTTTGTTGTGTGATGTGGCCGTCTACCTGTCCCTGAATATGCCCCTCTGGATTAAGTGTGTGCTGTTCGCGCCACTTCTCAGGATAGTCGCCGGACCACGTTTCTAACTCCTGGAAAGGTAGGTTCACGATATGAAGGGGAAGAGGGGACGGGCGCATGGCCTGGAAGACAGGGGCAAGATGCTCCTCCGTAAAGAGCACAATGGGGGAATGAAGGGTCATATAATTTTTTGCCCATTCGAGATATTGTTTCGGGGGGAACTTGGAACGGATGGGATAGAACGCAGTAACCAGAGTACAGGACATGAAGTGGCTTGTCTTCTGTTTAGGGATAGAGGAGAGGAAAGGAAGTTTGGACTCGATTTTATTGTTTTTGAATCTGAAGAATAAGCTGTCCTTCTACTGCTTCCATGCGTTGGATGAATGTTTGATAGACGGTTACAAAGATGCTCGTGGCATGTTGAACATCTGGAGATTGCATATCATCAATGATCAAATAACCCCCGTTCTTCACTTTTTTAAGGCACAGAATGACATCTTCTAGCGCATAAGGGACATCGTGGTTTCCATCCACATAAATGAGGTCGAAAGAATCGTCGGGAAAGCTCGGAACGATAGATCCGGAGAGGCCCCGATGAATATGGATTTTATGTAACTCCTCAGGAGCAAGAAGTGCCATATTCTGAATGAATTGTTTATAGTTAGACATCTGCTTCCCCTGGTATTCCGTATAGCCTGTATAATCCATCCACGGGTCTACACAGTGAATGCTAGAACCTGGAGGCGCAGCATAGGTCTTTAGCAGACTACATACATTTCCCCCGTGGAATACACCAATTTCCATGATCCGGAGGGGTGTAGTAGGAAGAGGAATGACGGAGAGCCAGTTGGTAGAGATGCGATAGACTTGTCCCTGGTACGCATCGGGAAGATAAGAGCGGTTCTCGGGTGTCATTTCATTAACGGAATAGGTAGGAGGGTCAGGAGGGGTGACGACGGGGTTGGAGGAAGACATGGGGAAAGAGATGTCGAGAGAAGTGAAGGAGACTTTAAATGAAGAGTTTGGGAGCGAGACTGCGAAAATAGCATCCGTCATATGTCACATTCTTATCCAGTACTTTGGCGAGCGACTTTTGACTGATTTTCACCTTTTTCACGCAATCGTCTTTACAGATGTATTCATGAATGAGTTTGCCCTCCTTATCAAATGTACCCACTCCCTGTTTGTAGAGAACGAAGTTGCCGTGTTGGGCATGAAATGCGCTCTTCCATAAGGGTTCGCACTCGTGGAAGAGCATGTAGTAATATCCATCCTTAAGGGTATGCGATTTCACGGCGTTATCCAGCGCAGAAGAAGACTTGTATCCGTTCTCTGTCGCAGCTGTTTTGCGGTCCAGGTAGACATGGAGAATCTGGGTCTTCTCTTTGTCCACTTGAGCAATGTAGCCGAGACTCTGTATTTTTGTTTCTTTGGTGGGTTCCATCGGATAAGCTACCGTCGGATCCATGGAGCGGTCCACCAGATTCCAGCGGAATCCGCAATAGACGGTGTTCTCACGAGCGGCTTTGTTCAGGCTTGGTCGCTTAATACGTGGATCTTCTTGAATACATTCGGTGACGGATTCGTACACCCTGATGATCTGCTGGAGATTAGTTGGATTGATCTTTTGAAGACGAGGACCGAGATGGGTGTCAGGTAGGCCGAACTTGGTCGTGGTTTTGGTTTGAGCCGCATTGACGCGCTCGAGGAGCGCTTGTTGTGAACGCTCCACGTCAGAGACACGTTGGAGCAAGACACGATTGGTCTCCAGAATCTCTTTCAGCATCTCATTGTCTCTTACTGCGGCGGGATTGGTTTTAAGGGCGGTATATTCGAGTTGTAGTTTGTCGTACTCTGTCTTCAACTTATCATAATCGCCAATGGAATAGTTATAGACACGGATGTTCTTGTGGATGATGTCTACTACCGTTTCATAGGACAAGTTCTGACCAATAAGGAATAGTTCGTTCTCTTTTTCGTATCCTGGAAGGTTCTTCACTTTATTGGGACGGATCTGAGGATGGCTGTGGAGAAACTTTTCAAAGTCGGCAGACCGATTTACGAGGAAGCAATCCAGGATAATGACATGCTCGCCGTAGTGCTTTCGGAATTCGTTCCATCGTGCCCGAATACCCCTGCGAGACTCGCCGATTTTGATGATATAACCATTCTCTCGTGTGGCGACACGTACCATGTATACAAGGGAACCGTCAATTATACCGAACTCCCGCAAAAGAACCTTGTGCTTTTCCTGCTCTGGTGTGAGTTTCATCTGCAATGCTTGCTCATCGAGGAGGCGCTTGTGCTCGATGAGTTTGGTTTTTAGTTCGGTTGTCTCCTCTTCAATCACCTCATAGAGAACTTCCTCCAGTTTCATGTAGTAATCATGTATTTCAGAGGCCTTCTTTGTCTGTGCTTTTAGGCATAATGATTTGAAGCATCGTACAGTAAGCATGATTTTCTTCAGGTTGTGACCGCCTCTTCCAGTTCTTTGGTCCGAAACATCAGGTACGACACGTTTATAATCGTCATTTTCTTCAAAATAATGTTCAAGCATTCGTTCAGCATTGTACTTTTGATTAAATCCCATCCATTCCCACACAAGGTCAAGATCAACCACAAAATCAGATGATTTGTAGTTCAAATAGGAGTAAAAGTTCAACACAAATAATTGTTGCTGTGGCTCAGTAAACGTATTTTTAATCTTATCTAGTAACTTAATGTTGTATGACTCGCTTAGACGCTCAATGGGCTGCTCCTGGACAATCTGTACGATATTCAATTCGCTCATGCTGGTTATACTTCTGTCTAGAAGCGTGGTCTTTAAGTATTGTTTTTACCTTTAAAAGGATACATGGCGATACAATCCATTTTATAGAATACAGTGTCATTTTATCTATTTGGAACGATACAAATGACATGTATCTGAATATATTATATATAAAACAGGTTTGCTCCTCCGTTCGGAGGAGCAAAGACTAAATCCAACCGAACCAATGCCCTTTTCGCGCCCCTTATCAGATTGTACCGTTTAATACTGATAAACAACCGTCATCTAAGAAAAAACTTATATCCATTATACCGTCAGGGACGGCCCGGAACAACACCTACCGTCATACCGTCATACCGTCATACCGTCATACCGCACCACCTCACTCCTCCGCCTCCTCTGCCGCCGCCCCTGCGGGGCTTGTGCCCGCCTTGCTATGGCGGTATTTCTTTGTCCGCTGGGCCGTCATGAACTTGCTACACAGCGTTTTCATGGCGTCCTGGTTGTCTCGGGCCTTTTCCAGTGAATCGACGAAGGTGGTCCAGCGTTTGACCCATTTGGGGTCGGTGGGATTTTCATTGGTATAGGCTTCAGTGAAGGCCTTGAATGCGGCTAATTTGCCGTCGAGAAAGGCACGAACCACAGTGGTGGCGGGCCATTGCTGTCGATCCTCTTTGTCCACAATGGCGGCGTTCTTGTCAAAACACAGCTTATTATGGCGGATGCGACGGAGATTTTCGACGAAGGCGGTGATAAGGGGGATGGCGTCGGCCTCTGATTTTCCTTTTATAGAGAGAACAAAGGCTGCCCAGTCGTTGGACCAATTGGGGAGAAAAGACATGTCATTGTTTTCTTCGCAGAAGGCCTTGTATTCGTTTTCTTGGCCGTGTTGGATGGCTCGATGGATCATGGAGGATTTCCATTGCTTGGGTGGGGCGGGGGGAGCCGATTTGACTTCAAGAAGTTCTACGATTTCCTTTGGCGGAGGGAGTGTCGCAGGAACTACCTCTTCCATTGATTTGTATTCCATGTGAATAGGAGACTCAGTCATGAGAGGCTCTTTTACCTTTTCACGTCCAGCCACCTTTGATGTACGATGCGGAATGTCCTTGGTTGCGAGAAAGCCCGTGATGT
>JACCDG010222719.1_pt1 | contig 17514 bp, 18 predicted proteins | sample 7442471 | NCBI WGS metagenome assembly JACCDG01 (sample SAMN15323444, study PRJNA562643) | freshwater metagenome | isolation source: river surface water | place: USA:Blue River Watershed | collected 2017-08-17 | reverse complement strand
TACGAGAGGTTGGGCGCGGTGATTCACGTTACTGCTGCCAAGACTGTGCGCTCCAGGCAGAGGGTAGGCAGCGCAAGAGGCGGGCTACCTGCCTAGCCAGGTATGGGGTTGACGCCGTCTCTAAGACCGTGGGTTGGAAACGCAAGGTCCGCAACTCGTTCGAGCACCGTTACGGAGAGGGTATAACGAATCCTTCGCATGTGCCCGAGGTCGTGAAAAAGATTCTCGAGGCTAGATACGGAAGAAAAGAGGAGGTCATTGGAGGCAAGCTCTTTTTGTATCAAGGGTACGAGGCAGTGCTAGTTCGATACCTAGTTGAAAGATTAGGAGTACCTGCGACCAAGATATCAACCAGTCAGAAGACTGTGGGATTCTTCTCATACCGTCACCTAGGTAAGCAGCACAACTACTTCCCAGACGCAAAGTTTGTCTACAAGGGCAAGACCAGATACGCGGAAGTAAAGTCTGTATCAACCTTGGCTAGTACGCGAGCTATCGCGCAGCGGGTGCTAGCCAAGGCCGACGCTATGTGGAACGCTAACCTAAACTACACAGTGGTTCTTTGCGATCACCGCAAAGTGTTAGCAATTGCAAAGAACCACCAAGAGCTGATAACGCTGATTAAGAAGCACCGACGTAGCTGGTAACCATTAAGCGACTCCGAAAATGGCAGTGGCTGTCTGCCCTCCACTGACGGTAGGCCACCGGGGCAATTTGCCGATACGTTTTTGTGGAAATGTATTTCATGAGGCAATACCAAAAATTGCGGTTGCAACAGCAGGTCGGTTGTCGCTCACATCTTGGAGCTCACACGCGACTACCGCGTCCTGTACGGCGTCGAGAGGTATGCCCAGCCGACAGGCGAGGATTCTACACTCGACAGAAATGGTGGCCAGCTGCGTAGCTAGTGCTACAATGCCAAGCTCTTTCTGCGAACTGTCCCACGGTGTCAAATACGCAAGCTCATACCTGGTGAGAGCTCTGCGTATCTTCCCTGCGGAGGTTGTGTCGTCCTGCACCAGACGAGGCTCTGTGAAAGAAGCCTCACCTCGCTTCGAGTTCAACAGCTGCGCGTTGTGCTCAGCTGAGTATGGACTGGTGCAGGACAACAAGGAGTTGAAGGAGTCCTTATCGAGGAGTTCCATATTTAACCTTTGCGAGAAAGAGCGAGGAATTCCTGGCGTACTGAAGGGACACCGCGGAATACACCACCTAGCTTAGATGTTACCGTATAAGCGCCAACGTCTTCGACGCCGCGGGACTTGACGCAGTAGTGTTCTGCGTTGACCACCACTGCCACGTTATTGGTATCGAGGATGTAGCACAAGGCGTGGAAAATCTGTTCAGTCAGGCGTTCTTGGATCTGCGGACGCTTGGAGAAGAACTCGACAATACGATTGATCTTCGACAAGCCGATGACACGCTTGTTGGGAATGTACGCAACGCTTGCGTACCCGGAAATGACCACTCCGTGATGCTCACAGTTTGACTGCACGTTGCATTTGGGTTCGACGACCATTTCGTCGTAGCCCATCTTGTTCTCCACCGCGGTGCACTTCGGGAAGTTGTGGTAGTCAAGACCTTTGTAGATCTCCTTGACATACATCTTGGCCATGCGAGCTGGGGTATCTCGCAGGCTGTCGTCCGTAAGGTCCATGCCTACGACACTCCAGACGTCGCGAAACAGGTTGGTGAGGGTGGCAATACGCGCAGCTGAGTCGCTCTCCACAATGCTTTGATGCATAGGGGTTTCAACACCCTTGTTCTTCAGGTATTCGTGGACCCGGAGGCCAAGTTCGTAATCAGTTTTCATGGGATTGCCGTAAAGAGGTGTGTTTGGAGAGAAAGGTGCAGGTTGTGTTTCATAGCATACTGCGCGGCGTATGCGTAGTTTTGAGCCGTCTTTTCTCGGTCGATCAGATCATCGTCCCAGATAGAGGACACTTCGCCTGGATAAGCCTTTTTGTAGATAGCCATAGGCGACACATAGACCACACCGTCCTTAGCAAAGTCGAGTGCCCATTGAGGGATCGTGTGGTGCGGATCGTTTGGATCCGCAGATACCACAAACTTGAGGCAGTCCGCAGAACCCAGGACTACTGGAGACAGCGCGGCGTAGCCGTGTAGCTTGTGTGACGCCTTAGGAGAGACCACAAAGCACGGACGCAGGTGGTGCGCAGGGTACTCTGCTAACTCACTGAAAAAATATGCTTGCGTACCGTTTGTCTCAACCTGCACTTCACTGAAGTCCCCGTAAACGGAATTCGTGAACGGGATGAGCTGTGATTGCAGAGTCGGTTCACCTCCAGTGATAACCAAGACGTCCTTAGGGTTGTACCCATCCAAGGACAGAAGCTTATCGCGCAGATCTGCCAGCGAGTAATGGGTTGCCTTGTCAATCTCGAATGAGGTGTCGCAGAATTTGCACCTGTCCTCCTTATCACCGAAGTTGCAGCCCGCGAGACGCAAGAACACTGAGGGGTATCCAGTGAAAGGCCCCTCGCCTTGGATGGTTCGAAACATAGACGTCACGTACAGACCTGTCTTACCAACAAAGTCCTGCCTTTTGGAAATTCGGTCAACATTGATTGGGATCATACTTGGCTTTCGCTACGTTGCGACGATAGGTGAGGGGGTTGGATGGAATTGCCGCACCGGTCAGCACGTCGATGGTTCGATTGATTGTCTGGTTCTGGTAGTCGCTCACCATGCCTACGTTCTGCACGTAGGTGTTAACCAGGTAGTCGAGCTTGCGCCCAGCGTCATCAAGCGACCACGGAAGGTACAAGTGACGCTCATCGTTGGCGAACACCTCAGGGAAGGATCGATACGCTGGATAGAGCGTCTGACAACCTAGGGTGTCTGCCTCGGACACTGTGTTGGACACCCAGTCCTGCAGAGCGCAGTTGAACAGTACCCGGCAGTTGCTGAGCTCTCGGTAATACTCGTTCTTCTTCAGGCCTGTTAGAATACGGAAATTCTTCCGTGCGGTCAGCTCGTACGCACGAACAACAGCAGATTCGTCAGAGCTACGCAGGCTGTGTCCGCCGGACATAAGCACGAACTCGATGTCTGGCGCAGCCTGCTCGATCAAGTCCATGAAAAAGTGAGGCTGCTTCTCATCGTCCCACCTTGCGGCAAACGCAACACGCAAAGGACGTGCGCACCACGGAGGAATAGTAGGTACTCGGCGAAGTACCTCAGCCTTACCAAAAGGCAAACCTGTAACGTAGATTGGAGCTTTCAATCCTGCAATGCGGAGATGTGCAACCATCTCCTCAGACGCGACCAAAATACCATCAACGAAGGAATCAACGAGCTGTTCAAATCGGCGCATGAAATCGAACATGCCAGTGCGATTGACGAAGTCGTCAGGGTCGATGGTCTGCGCCAAGCAGCGCACAAAAACACGTGGCCGGTACTTAACAGGCGTCTGTGCAAATATGTAGGGCAGACTTTCCAGCCCTGGAGTGAACATGTCCTCGTAAAAGACAACATCGTTGCTGGTGATCTCGCCTTGCTGGAGCAGGCTGATCAACTGAGCGTTCTGGGTGAGTGAATAGTACGTGCGTCCATGTGCGTCGAGCACGGAGCCGTTAACTATCTTGCCCTGCAGACAGTCAGGCATACTACCGTAGACTGGCTGAAATGGCACGCCTCTATCACTGAAGGCCTCGCGGTTCCAGTCCTCAAGCTGGTGTGTGTAACGGGCCTCAATACGCTCGAGGCCCATATATACGACTTTCATTGTGAACCTTTCAGGTCAGTGTCAGCGGAGTAAGCCGACCAGGGGGTTAAAAAAGGAACCAGCTCATCTTTGCGAATGCACCAGACACCAGGGTTTACCACGTCAGGGATCTTGTCATCGAGCTTAACAGTGAAGTTAGGTAGATGGTCGAGGCCTCGAGCGGAAACGGACAACATGATGTGGATGTTGGTGTGCCGAGACAAGGTGGGTGCGAAGGACGCCAAGTAGTTGAGCTCGCTGATTGGCACGTCAACAGTTACCACCATCCTGTCACTGAGCTCCACAGCCTGAGTGAGCCACTGGGGCAACGCTTGCGCAGCGTAACTCTGATTAGCTGCCAAGTAGATCTGGCGTACGCCATTGTCGATTGCCAGGTTTCGGATTTCGACGGTAGGCATAACGCCTGACACGAACAAAGTTTTCAGGCCTTTGTATGGAGAGTGTTCTACCTCAGTACCGAAGAAGTAGCCTGGGTTACAAGGATTGCGATCTGCTATATCCATTTTGCTTTGTGATACTTTTCGTAGGAGTGAAGAATCTCCACGAACCTCGGTGGGACCTTCGATGCAGACTTTTGCTGAAACAAGCCACCCATCGGGGCAGACTCAGGCAGGCTTTTTACCTGCGACGCTTTCGACGTGTGCATGATCAACTTAACTGCTTTTTGAAAATCGTTGACCAATGCAGGTGGGAGCTTTGGCGAGTTCAACAACAGCTCTCGTGAAATCACCTGGTCAGTGGCTTTCTCGGCAAGCAACACCTTGGCTAGGTGGTCGAATGTATCCGCAGAGCGCAGCAGAGTGTAGATGTTATGGATGGCGGGCATCCAGGATGCCCCGATCTTGTACCACAAACTGTCTTTGAGCGTGTAGCACATAGGACACGAGCAGTAAAGTTGACTATAGCTATTTACAGTGTAGCCTGAATTTTTGAAAGCCTGCTGCTGAGCGTAGTCAATCAATATCCCCGACTTTGCAGATAGATTGTGCGAAGCGGAGTCGGAAGTCACAATCTTCTGATGGAGGTTGGAGATCAGCGCGATCAACGCCATCTGCCATGGAGTAGCAACTCCAAGAACGTGGTAATGATGGTACAGCTTCTCAGTCTTGAGCATCGCGAAGACTATGTGCGACGCAAAAGCAACGGGGGACGAACGATCAAAGTCTGCGTCCGAACTGGTGGCTGCACGACGTAAGCCGGCGATGCACAAGGAGTGTGCTGGTTCTTTGGTAACAACATCAAGGAACGCGCCACGAATGTCGATGGTTGCTCCGTGGCACACATTCATCACTTTCACGTTTGAATGCGTGTTTTCCAGGATCTTCTTCGTATTGGCTGCAAGCATGGCGGCCGCAGCCAAGGCAAACTTCTTGTCAGTAATGCCTGAAACTGGTAAGTCAAGGCTCACACCTGAATCAGCGTACAGGCTGTGTTTGCGCGCAACAAGCAAAGGGTCGATGAAGTCTTCTACTCCGGACACAAGCTGGAAGCCACCAGAGTCTTGCAGCACGTAGCTGTCCTTTCGGACAAGATCTCGGGCAACCTTACCACGTGCACTCTCATTACCAACGTCGGCTTGGTTGTAAAGGCTAAACTTGGTCTGGCGAATCACCTCGCGACCAGGCCACTGTATTTGGTCAGCAGGGACGCCTAGCTTGCGCAGGTTGCCTCGCAATGCGTTGTAGGTGAGCTTGCGCCCAAGGGCAGTCTTTTGGTAGAACCGCATACCAAGGACAGTCTTTTCACGTTCTACGATACCCGTCAAGTGCTTTGTATCTGTAACGTGTAGCTGAGTGAGAGGATAGTCGTCGATAACTGCAGGAGCCCAAGCGTAGCCTACCTTGATGGGGTAATCCTTATCAAGCGAGGTGTTCCGAGAAATCTTTTGTTTCGTCTGTTTCTTCATTTGGCGTCAGCCTCTGCCGCGTTGAGAGCCAACCTGGTGGCTAATGTGCTGGTGTCGCGCTGAATCTGCACACCTATGTTGAGCACGTTGCTATGGTAAAGAGCGGTCAGACCGTGATCACCGTGTTTCTCAATAGTTGGTCGAGGATCATGTGCGTCAAACAACGCACGCACCTCTGGCGCAATCTCATCCCACTCTGGGGCTAGGAGAATAAAGTCAAAGTCTGAGCCAGGCTTGAACTTACCAGAATTCCAAGAACCGGTAATACGAGCGTTAGGGTGTAGCTGTGCTCGCTTGGATGCAACTGCGATCTGCCGAGCAGCATCTTTCCAGTTAGCGACGGCAACCACCTGGCCGCTCGACAGATACCCCTGATTGTCAATGACCCCTTGAAGGGTCCGATCGACGGCAAGACGAAACTGGTCTGGTGGCCGGACCCCATCGTTGTCGTAAGAGCGAGGTGAAAGGTAGAACAGGGTATGGTAGGTGGACACCCACGACAGCACCATGCTACGCAGATCATTCACCCCAAGAGGCCACTGTGTTTCAGCATAGGCATAGAAGTCAAGCACCGAACGGTCAGACACCAAGCAGTCAGTACCCTTCTGCAGGGCAAGATAGGATTCGGTAGTCATCATGTTGGTGACGAACCAATACTGAGCCTCAGCATGAGTCTCCAGTAGAGCCGGAGGGAAAGGCAACCTGCGATCCTGTTGGAGAATCCCGTCAACCCGGATGCCGTGCTCCTTTAGGAACCCACAGGTCAGGTAGGTAGCAGTGGTCTTACCAGCACTAGAGGTACCAATAAATGCAAACTTAGGGATCTTAGAGTGGGTAAGCATGGTCAATTCTTGGACGGGTTGAAAACGACTACCGCACCGCACTCACCGTCTTCTGAAACCTCAACCTCGATGTACCGAGATTTAGTAGTGTAGCTCTTCAGGTGATGAAGCAACTCGCGCGCAATCATCTCGCAGCTCCGGTAGTCAACTGACAGATCACTGGTGTATTGAGCCTTACACCAGTTGAGTAGCTGGTGGAACTCGATTTCGCGATCGTCGTGAAACACTTCAACCGTCACCTTGAACTTGAACAAGTGTCGATGTGGGTTACGGAGGTAGGCAACGTCAGCAGGAGCGTCAGGGTAGCAATGAATGCCAGGGATGGCGAAGGTGATCCAGATTTTCGTGTCAGTCATACAGTTTTTCCTTTTCGTATATTTACAGTGTTGCGTCCCACTGTGCTGCGCCACCTACAACAAGAACCTTCATATTAACCTCTCAAACGTAGATTAGCGGAAGCTCGAATGAACTCTCGCAATTTCTCAATCTCACCTGGTGCAGGGTTGAAGTTGATGGCCAACTCAGTGCAGCTCTTATTGATCTGCAAGACAAAGCGGTGAGGATCTAGGAACCGGTAGCCTGAGCGGTTCGGCGCCTTGGACAAGTAAGCCAATGCATAGTGTTCGTGCTGCACGACGGCGACAACCAATGAGTCGCCTTGCAATTGCTCAAGCCGAATTGGGTCTAGAACACCGTCCACCCACAGCATGAAGTTGGTAGCTACTACTCTTGAGCTATTTGACGGAACAAGGCTTTGAGCTCTTTCACCTTCGACAAGGGCATGTTGCCGGGGTCCCATAGACTGACTCCTGCTGCCTTCGCAGCTTTTGTTGGTTCGTCTTCATCGCGGAATTGATGATAAGGGCTGTCAGAACCAGTTAGACTGAACGTGTGGACTCGCACAAACTTGCTGAGCTTAGGCTTTATGAGCTCTACTGCGGCACGACCTGCACAGTCACCATCCATTATGAGAATCACGTCAGTGACACCCATAAGCTCGATCAAGCGCGATTTGCGGTCACTCCAACTCTGTGTACCTAGAATGGAAACAGCAGGCACCCCAAGGTAGTTCATGCGTAGCCCATCGCGGGGACCTTCGACCAGCCCGATGACCTTAGGTTTCGCTGCTGCTACATGGTCGTACAAGAAGAGTCCATAGTCCAAAGACCACTTGCCCTTCTTGTTGATGTAGGAAGGTGCGTCATCCCGCTTGCGTAGCTGCGCCTTGATGTACCCGCGCAAGGTTCCTAGCACGAACACTGGTAGGTACACGTAAGAGCGACCCCATTGATTGGTAACCTTGCGACACCCAAGCTGGCGCAAGAAGTCAGTCTTGATCCCTCGCCACACCTTGTTCTCTGGTAGGTCTGCGTAGCTGAGCTGCTCATCCTGATCGTCAACTCGTTCCTCCATGCGCAAGGATGAGGCGAACAAAGGGGCGGGCTTTGCATACGACCAAGGCTTGAGCCCTAGCTTAGGGGCATGTTCGTTCCAAGGAGCAGCTCTACCGCAACCGTAGCACTTGCCATAGCCTGGGGACTTAGATGAGCTTGTGTGGAAGATGCGGAAGCTGGGAGTTGACTCAGAGTGATACGGGCACGCAACGAAGGTCGAGCCGTCCATAGCCTTCTTGGCGCCAGCATACGTGCTGAGCTGCGAGATAACAAAAGCGAGCTTAGCCAGATGGTCCATTGTTGAGCCTCATCTCTAGGGCGTTGAACGCGTTGAGTAAGGACGCATTACGAGTCCATCTCCACCACTTAGAGCAAATAACTTCACCGGGCAGGAAAACAACGCGCATGGGAGGAAACCGGTACACTAGGTACCTAAGGGGATACATCCGTTGCAAGGTGTGAAGGTCTGACTCAGCGCCCCATAAAAGATAGGAGGTGTCTGATTGCTGATCGTACAGACCATAGTATCTGACTTGTTCACCCACCAAGGCTATGCTTCCGTGAGTTGAGGTACTCACGTTTACTAGCGCCCCAAACAAGTCAGGTAAATCCTCGAACAAGGAGATCAACTTGGTTCGATAGTTAGGGCCGGGTTCGGCATCCAGCGTAGCTAACCTAGTTGCTATAAGCTGCCCATCCTGACTCATCCACGAGGTAACAGACTTATCCCGACTGGGGATGTTTACGGTGTGTGACTCAAGATCAGTGTCAATGACAAACTGACCGCGTGCGCGTGCACCGGTATGGTTACCAGATGCGACTCCAGTAAAAGGTAAGGCTGGTGGGTTACCTGTACCGCCCAGCACAAAGTAGCCTGTGAGTCTCATTGTAGCAGCCCTCGATGTAAGCTGGTTGTATTTATTGAGCGATGACACACGGTGCCTCCCCAGTCGTAGACAAGCTCGACAGGAGAGCCTAGCTCACGACATTTGACGAAGGCCTCTACAATCTGACGCAGCAACTTTGTCGTAGAGGTTGCGTGAACAGAACCTGACCAGATCTCACTACCAACGACCAGGAAAGTTTTCGCTTTTTTGTCTGGGAGCAGCTCCCCTATGGTGACGTGGGTAAGAGTTGGGTGGCACCCAGTAGCACTGACCAGGTAGAACTTATCGTCACGAACCACCCAGTTTGCCTTGTCCAACCGACTAACGGAGGGCATCGGAGATCTCCTTCTGCAGAGACACACCCAGCAACGGATAGGTTTTGTCTAGGTAGGCAAGCGTCTTTCGGTCACGCCAGGGTTCCCAGATTTGCTGCATGATCGCTTCCTTGCTCTCAGTTAGTAGTCCAGCCTTAATGCCGTCGTCCACGGTGGTCTCAAGGATCTTGCGCAGCTCGGGCAAAGACCAGTCCCATTTGGTTGAGTTTGTGTCCTTAGTGCCAAATTCCATTTCAATCTCAGGCTCTACTGTGAACTTGAGGCCGAACTCACGCTCGTAAGCCTGCGCTACGCCATAGGTGGCCTCGTACTGCAGGATGTGCATGAATGGAATCACCATGTTGTAAGGCACTGTGAAGTACAGAGCGTCATGCACAATACGGTTGAACTTGATGTCCTTGGACTTTTGTCGGCCAAGCAACTTATCGATCTTTGCACGATCCTTATAGTACGACACCATAACACGACGCGAGGCCTTGACCGCAATCTCAGATGCGAAGCCTTGGATAGGGGCGTTCATACCTCTACGAACTTGGCGGCTGATAATAGACTTCACCCCGGTCATTGCGGCGTACAGGTGGCGAATGCGGCCGATAGGAGAGAACACGTAGAAGTGTTCAGTAGCCATGCGCTGCATACGCTTGACCCATTGGTCACCGCGCTTGAACTCGTTGAACATCTTGTCGATGATCTCCTGCGCGTTTTCTGATCGATCTTCCTCCAGAATGCGCTCGAATTCTGCAACGTGAGTTGCGAGAGCTTTCTTATCGTTCGCCTTGTAAGCAGCGTTGATCTTGGCCTTGACTGCGTCCAAATCAGTGCGTTTAGTGTCATTGCCTAAGGTTGACGCCGACTTGCCATAAAGAACTCCGAAAACAACTGCCTTGATGGCGTCACGCAAAGGATCAGTCTTCTCAACCCAACGCCCAAAAAAGCGAAAGCAATTTTGGATGTGAATGTCACCTTTGGTTTTCAGTTCCTTGCGGATTTCATCAGTCGGCGTCTTGATGTATTGCTGTCGCAACTTCTGACCAGCTTTGAATGCAGCAGCAAGTACCGTATCACCCGCAGCGATAGACCAACCGCGAACTTCGTGTGCTGAATAGTCGAAGCGCACAAGCAGGTAGCCGTCCATCGTGATAAACATCTCCTTGATGATCTTGGAGAGCTTCCCACGAGAAGGCACGTTCTGGAGGTTAGGGTTGCCTGAGGCCAACCGTCCGGTGTCAACGTCGAAGAACTTGTAGTCAGCACGCAGGTGATCGTCGGTAACTCCGTCAATCTCTTTGGTAAGTTGCTTGTACCAACCCTTGACGTAGGTTGACAACAGCTTCGCAGAAGCCTGGAACTCACCAAACTTTGCAACCAAGTAGTTGCGATCCTTGTAGTGCTCGATGAAAGGCTTGTCGATCGCGTCAGCGCCCGAGGCTGTCTTAGAAATCGCTTTCAGTCCGCAAACCTCTAGGAACAGTTTGGCCTTGTGCAGTGACTTGGTAAAAGAGAATACCCACTGCGACCCCTTGTTACCAAACAGGGAACCCGCCTTGAAGCCAGACTCAGACAGCAGCTGCCTGTTAGCCTCAATCACCTCAGGGAAGGTTTTGAATTCTTCTTGGAGTTCTGAGATGGCCTTCGCCAGCACAGAGTCAGGCTTCATCAGGTTACGCAGGTACCTTTTGTCAATCAGCGAACCCTCCTGCTTTAAGTGAGACAGCTGATGTGCAGTGTCGCCCATCTGATACAACGTGTGGCGAATGAACATATCACGCCAGGGCTTACCGTTGATGTCCACCTTGTCAGCGCGAGCTATCTGTTGCTCGCGAATGTGAAGTATGGACACGACGTCGGTAGATCCATACATAAGGAAGCCTTCGTCGTATGGTGATATACTGCCAACGGTAGATCGCTCGCTCTTTGAGAAAGAAGTATCGTCGGAGAAGTAGAAATCGTTGCCATAGCTACAGTAGACCGCAGCCAGACCGCCTGCCTTGATGCCGATGGAGGCCAACGAAGAGATGTTCTCGTCTAAGTTATGCTCACCTGCTGTGATCTCCCAGACATTGAGATAGATAATCGGTAGCTTGAGCGCGACGCGGATAATGCGCAGATCAAACATGCCGTTGAACGTGACCAGCTCAGGTCCTGTCTCCGCACCGAACCGTTTCTGCAGTTCACGCTTGATGTATTTGCGATCATCCTTTGAGAAGGGATTGTCTGCGTGCGGGTGGTCGATAGGAAGCACGTAACCATGAGTTGGCTTTTGGTCAAAAGCAAACTGGATGGTGTAGATTGCGTTTGACGTAACGGAGAGGTTCTTGGTCTCGGTATCAACCCCGCAGAGCTTGGCCTGGTCCCACAAGGCCATGACCTTATCGAACTTCTCAAGTGTGTCAACCAACACTGGCTTTGCCTTAACATGAGCAAGGCTATGAGGCATACGCCCGAGCAGCAGGTTAGCAAGGTGACGACAGAAGAAGCCTAGCAGGTTTGCGTAGGTGCCCTGCTTCTCCATGATGCGCCCGTAGTCCACGGTGGATACAACCTTGCGACCGTCAATATCGTGGACCCATCCATTCTTCATCGCCGCGTGCTTTACGGGGTAGAGTAGATTCAGGTCGCCTGAGAAAAGGATGTGCGTAGGCTTGATCTTCTGAATGAGCTTTAGCTGACGCGCTTTGAACTCCGCCTCAGCCTCGGCGAAGGCCTGTCCCCTTAGGTTAAGGTGACGCCGCGCGTTGAAGTTAGTCACGGCAAAGGCGAAGTGCCCAAGGTCCTGGGCATACCGGTGGGCTAACTTCTTCGAATGGGTAATAGCATTCTTGATCGTCGGAGTTGAACACAGACGACCTGCGTTCAAGTCAGTGCTGTCCACCGACTGCATGATAATCAAAACACGGCGACGAGAAGTAGCCCAGTCGTTGTCCATGACCATCTCTAGGTCGTATGCGTTAGCAGCTTCTTCAAAACTGATCGGGTGATCTAACATTGGGAACCTCAAAGGTGAATCACTATATTTACAGTGCTGACCTTAGCTGCTCCCGGAATGTGTCCTGGTCAATTTCAGGCAGGGAAGCGCCCGTGCGTTCGCAGAATTCCTCGAGAGAAAGTTCTCGGTCAGGTAAGTAGCAGCACTTCTTTGACTGCCTATGCTGCCAGTAGCAAGCACCCTTAGACAAGGGACAGACCTCAGTGTTCAGCGTCGACTCTATGATGAGGCAGTAGGTCATACGTCGTCCTCTGTCTTTGCCCTGTCGTCTAGGAACGTAAACAGCGGTCGGTCGACCCGGCGACACGTACCTATCAGGGGTAACACTATCAGAGCTAGGAGAGCTAGGCAGACTAGGCCGAGCACCCAATGATCGGAAACAAAAGCAAACATCAGATCTCCTACTTGGTAAGTGCCTTGAGCGTGCGCGTGCGTAGTTTGACTGCCTGCTCTTTCAGGGACGCCTCAACAGCACGGGTTGCGAGCCACTCCTGGAAGAATTCGTCGCTAGATAGTTCGACCTCTGACCCATCTAGTAGGTCTTCGACTCGAGCTAGAGCGAGCTCCTTCGCGCCATTTGCCATCTTGGTCGACACGACGTTGATACCAAGTGTGTCTTCAGCGCCCAACTGACAGCCGTCAACGAGGATGAGCTTCACCAGATCTTTGGTCGAACGAGGAATGCTCTTTAGGTCACGTCGGGTCTTAACTTCCACAGTGTGAAGTAAATACTCAGGCTTTACTGGGACGTAGTTGACCACCCAGCCTCCGTCATACTCAATATGATGAAAGCCTTTGTCCAAGCCTTCACCAAAGTTGGTTTGATACAAGGTGCCTGCGTAGTGGGTGTTGCGTACTATCTGAGATGTATGGATGTGGCCGACAACCACGGTTGCTTTCGACGCGCTGCCTTTAGAAATCGGCCGACCTGAGTCAGTCTTGGCGCCAGCCACGTCAACGTGAGCGACGTTCAGGCATTTCGAGTCAAAGTCTGTGTGAGGCCAAGGTAAGAAGCGCACGTTACGACCGTCAATGCGTACCGTGGTTGGCTCTAGGTAAATATGCACGTTGCTCAAGCCAAACTCACGTATGAGCTGGAGAGAGTGACCCAGGGCAGGGTCTTCCGCAAACAGGTCATGGTTACCTAGAATGATGTGGAAGTCGAAGTCCTCACGTAGAATGGACAGCAGCGCAAGTTGGGCTTCATAGCTCATTCGTGTTCCCTCACACACGTCACCGTAGAGGAACACATTGCGAATACCTCGTTGGGTAGCCCACCCGAGGCAGCGTTTGACTGCACGCGCTACCATCGCGTCATGGTCTTTGATGTACGCAGCCAGTCCGCCGACACCTCGACTATCTGTGAGGTGCAGATCTCCTATACCAATTGCTTGCATATTCGTCAACCTGCAGGAACCCAGAAGTTGGCGCGGTAGATGCGCAGGCGCAGAACGCAGCTGAGCTCCTTGGTGTCCCCACGCATTCCGCAAAGGGCAGGTTGCTCGTAATCAACGATGCCGTAGAACTGGTGGCTTCCAATAACCTCACCCCCTTGGCAGAACAGAATCTCGGCAGCTATGTAACTCGCTTCACCAACTTGCCGAAGGTCATTGATAGCTGCCTTGTTCACCAGGTGACGGAGAGTCAGCGTACCGACAAGCACCGAGGGTGAATCTTCCTCAGCTTCCTCCTCCTCAGTCCCTGGGAACTCAGCATCTTCGTCATCTTCGTCATCGTCATCGTCCTCAGCCGATTCGTCCAGGGCTAGGTCTGCGTCAACCTCCGCAGGCGTGGCTGGTTCCCAATGCCAGCTGGTGACCGCAGCACCCAAGTCTGGAACCAGCGTTTGAGATTCGTCAAGGGCGAGGGCGACTTTGAAGTCAGTGCCTGTTAGGTAGGTCTCAAGTTGCATTAGTGATCTCCGTGGGTTGCTAACCCGCTATTTACAGTTTACGCGCAGCTCACGCTGTAAGAAGTACGGTGCGTATAACTGCAAAACTATAAGAACTGTAAATGGTGCAAAACGGGGTTGAGTTTGAAAACCAGGTATATTGACTTAGCGGGACCATACCGTTCAAAGCCAATTAGTTCTTTGCTTCGCAAGTGAAGGTAAGCAAAACCTTTAGGTTGATTTGCTTCAGACTCGAAGTCAAGTGAACTACGCTTCGCTCCGTTCACGGAAGCTTCGCTACTCCTAATATTCTGGTAAAACTCTTTCGTAGAAAATTATAATTACCGTTGTATATTAAGTAATAGCGAATTCTATATAACTTTTGGACTGGTTAGAGCCCCAGCCGATGACTATAGAATAGGTAATATACACCATGAAACACATCGTTTACTGCAAGAAGGTATGTATATGGTGGTAAACACACCAAGAACTGACGATAAGATACAGAAACGTGTATTTCGCTACATAGACGCAATGCCTGGAGCTGGTAAGACAGAGTTCTTTGTCAGTCAAGCAGTGAAACTTCTAAATGAAGAGAAACCTAGGTATGTGCTTATCTATGTGGCACCAACGATCAGTCTGCTTTGGGAGTCCTACAACCGAATCAGAAAACATCCTCGCTTTCTTGCTAACACGAGCAAGCGTGTCGCGTTGGTAGCTACCCCAACCTCACTGGAGGAAATCGTAGGTAGCGATCCTGGTTGCCTTATCGTACCTGAGAAGCCTAGGAAGGTCATAAACTACCTCCTAGGCTTGTCGAATTCGTGTGGGTCACTATCTCCTGAGGAGCTACCACCTCAGGCGACCTTAGGGAATATCATCCTGACCACTCACGAGTCGTTCGTGCAGGTGTCTCACGCAGATCGAACTGGTAGAGACTTCGAGATTCTACGCCAAGCGCATGTTATCTTTGACGAAGCTCGCCACTGTGTCCTTGAATCTAAATCACTACGCGACGTAAGCAACGAGTCGTTGCTGAACTTACGCATGTGCTTCGAGTTCTCACACGAACATCTGCAAGGAGCCCACGAAGGCTGGCACGTGTATTCCTTGAAGTCTGCTCCTAGCAAGGACAGGATGAAGCAAGTGTTCCAAGTAAAGAACTGGAGGACTATTCCTTCTTCCTTGCGAGCACTTCGCCAGGCGGTGGAGACCTACTCAGACTCTGGCCGCGCTTCTGTCTTCATGATGACCAACGTGGACGCAGTCAAGTTGCTCAGTACGGATACTCGTAATGCTTGCGTTAATCTCTACACGCTACTCAGGCCTACTGGCCTTTTCAACCACTACAAATCAGTCACACTTACCTCCGCCTTCTTCAAGGACAGCCAGATGTACCACTTCCTCAGGGCTGATGGTCACGAGTTTGTGGATCTCCGTGATTTGAATCTACCTGAGCTTGCCCCTATCTACGAGCGTGACGCGAAGTTGCGATCGGCTCTAAGTAAGCGTCTTCGTGTTGGAGTCTTGTTAGCTTCTACCGTAGGCAAGTATGGCCACAAGGCTTACCGCAACAGCCTGACGTCTAACCTTCTTGAATCAGGGATTGTGCACGATCGCCGCCTAGCCAAGCATATACCAATATACGTTGACCCGACTCTACAAGCTGCTGAAGTTGTGCAACGTCTTGTAGCAGGTCGACCTGTGTCCACTAACAAGAAGTTTGAAGCGGAGTTTCGCAAGTATGCTCACCCTCCTCTGTGGCTGCTAATCAAGGCAGCAGCCGCAATCATAGAAGAGGCGTGGGCCACTGGTATTGCCCCGCGACCAAGATCGTGCAAGGACTACTCTCGACTGGCGCTGCTCGTTCTCAACGTAGCGCAGAAGACGTGGTCTCACCAGCGGGTACCGTACGGACGTGTAGTGCGCAAGCTCTACAAGGACGGTCAACTTGCAAGTCGCTACTCTGAATTGGACTCGATCGACTGCGTGTACTCTGCAGAAGACAGGTACGCTATCAAGTCTACCAGTAACGAGTGGCAGCAACTGTTACGTCGCGAACTGTTCGTGCAGTCACCTGAACGCAAGTTTCTGATCCCTCCTTCTAACCGTTTGCACGGTATCAACCTTTATTCCGACGTTAACGCCTTTGTGCACTTGGCTGCTCTCAATCCGTCGCCTCAGCTTATTTCCTTTTACAAGGTACTCCTAGGACCCGACTACGACATTGACCAGGATCACTCAATTGAGAACCTGGTGCAGATGCTGTACCGAACCAGCCTACGTAATGCAGAAGCTAAGTCCAAGGTGTTGATGATCGTGCCATATAGAGCACAAGCTGAACTTCTGCAAGCCAAGATTGGATGCGGTGACTTCACATATATCAACACGCCTCCACTCGCGGCCTTCACCTACCGCAAGCAACCTGACAAGGAGGTTAGGGTGAAGGCCGCGATGAAAGCTTCCGAGGCTGCTGCCTCATCTCGACGAAGCAAAGTAGGTGTCTTCAGGGAAGAAGACATGAAGGTTGTTCACGCAAGTCGATGCAGCATTTCAAACTACCGCAGGTTGATTAAGAAGAACCCTGACGACCCGCGAGTTCCAACCTGGCAAGCGCGCATTGAGAAATTTCAGAAACGCCTAGAGGACCTGCGCCAATGATTTCACCGATTGACCATCATCTGATAGAGTTGCGTAAGCGTGGAGTAGATATCAACGCAGCAGTTGACGCGTTGATATCTCTTACCGTTGCGCCTGACACACCTACCACAGTGATCCCCACTGGCTTTACACTCAACCCAGACCAGGCCCACGCTCTAGAAAAGATCAAACTTTGGCTTGATTCTGACGAGCAGTATTTTGCCTTGCGTGGGTTTGCTGGTACTGGCAAATCAACCCTGATGAAAGAGTTGTCCAAGCTGGGCTACAACTTTTACTTCTCAGCGCCGACCAACAAAGCGACTAAAGTCCTATCCGAATTTCTAGGAGTGAAGAGCAAGACCACCTACTCGCTACTCGGTCTTCGCATGGTAGCTGAGGAAGACAAGCGCGTGCTGTCCTCGACGGAGGCACCAGACTTAGGCGCTAACCCTATACTGGTGATTGACGAAGCAGGAATGCTCCAGAAGAATCTGGTGAAGCTTCTTGTTGAGCTTGGGCACCGAGTGCTATTTGTGGGTGACCCAGCACAGATCAATCCTATCGGCGAGATAGTTTCGCGTGCGTGGCGCCTTGCTGGGCGCAACAAGGTCACCCTGCGAAAGGTCGAACGCTTCGACAATGAGCTACTTCAACTATCAACGTCCCTTCGGGATTGCCTGAAGAACAAAATCTGGCGATCACCTATAAAGGACAGCAACAACGGCGAGGAAGGCGTCTTTGTTTTGCCTCGTCCTAAATTTGAGGAGGCTATGCTCTCGCTCAAGTTGGAGGATTGGGATACGACAAAGGTGTGTTGCTGGCGTAACCGAACGGTGGAAGGCTACAACAACATAATCCGAGAGGCTCTCGGTTTCACCGACGACT
>JACCDG010002848.1_pt1 | contig 17518 bp, 15 predicted proteins | sample 7442471 | NCBI WGS metagenome assembly JACCDG01 (sample SAMN15323444, study PRJNA562643) | freshwater metagenome | isolation source: river surface water | place: USA:Blue River Watershed | collected 2017-08-17 | reverse complement strand
TGGCATTCTGAGCAGCGCTTTGATTACTCGAACTATTTTTGGGTCAAAAATATCGCTTGTTGGGTAACCCTTCCTGTGAGTTTTGTCTTAGGGGGCACTCTTAAAGCTGTAGCGCTTCTGTCTCCTGATGTCAGACATCGCTACGATGAAATTAAGCATCCCAAAGCCATTCATTCCTACAGAGATTTTTACTGTCAGCTCGGGCTTTTTCAAGATCATCCGATCAGTAATGAGCCTTTTGTCTCTCAAGGAGTTCCAAGGCGCCCAGGAGATGAGAATATGCTCTCTGATGAGAAAGAGGCTCTGCGTGACATTGCCGAAGCGTTTAATGAGGCAGGAATTCTTTGGTGGGTCGATTGTGGCACATGTCTTGGGACCTATCGTCATGGTGGTGCTATTCCATGGGATTTTGATATCGATATTGCTGTTCTTGAACCTGATTTTGAAAATGTCGTTACTGCCCTGAAAAAACTCGATCATAAGTACAAGCTGGCGAATCTATCGAGTCGAGAAAGACCAGATTCCCTTCATAAGCTTCATCTACGCAAAGACCTTATGAAAGTAATCGATATCTACTACTTCAAAATAGTTCCTGAAACCAAAGCACTTCAATTTATTCTCTCTCAAGAGAATAATATTTTCATGTTCAAATCATGGAAAATTCGAGAACAACCCTTCAAAACACCTGTTCGTTTTGAGGATGTGTTTCCTTTAAAACGCGCCTATTTTGATGGGATCCCTGTTTTTATGCCAAATAACCCCGAGAGATACCTTTCAAGAGCTTACGGGGAGGACCTAAGACCTGCAAAGATCTACAATCCGATCACGGATGCCTACGAGAATGATCCTAATCACCCTTACTGGAAGCGTAGCTTTGCACACTGAGTCTTTCCCTCATTATTCGTTATTGGAAGGAAGACCTAGTCACCCCGTTTTGCTCCTTTTTAAGTGCCTCCTCGTGCAAATCTGGTACAACTTGAGACCATTGCATAACTTGAAGCCATGATCGCCCTGTTTCATGGAACAGGATCATAATGCGTTTATTTCTATCTAGCAGAGAGAATGCGTAGCACTAGGTCTCTTTGCTCCCATGCGCTTTTTGTAGAAACATTTTGAGCCTGGGGCCAATGATCTTTAAAGCATTGGAACCTCTTGTGATCTGAGCGATGCTGACTTTGTAGCGTTCTGCGATTTCCCGTTGTGTGAGTTTTCCTTCCAGAAGAGCCAGAACAATCTGGTAACGAGAGGCGAGCGTTTCTTTCTCTTCAATTGTCAGAAATAATTCCAGAAAAGCTTTCAGTTCTTCAGGAGAAGAGACCGCTGAGCAGAGTTCTATAAAACCTTTCCACCCCGTTTCTTTCTTAGCATCCATCGAACACCTACTAGAGGAGATGTTATAGCATTACATGTTTTGCCGTCAAAGTTTTACTCACCAAAAAAATCTTTAAAGGATTATGTATGAGAGTTAAGTAATTAGGGGGAATTTGTCGTGAAAAAATATAAAAGAAACTCCTTTCTAGTCTTTCTTTTATTGCTGATAGGCGCCCTTGTTTTTAAGTACATGCTTGCCTCTTCTTCTGATTCTTACCAAGACTTGGTTGATTTTTCCGATCTTTCTCCTCCGAATTATGGCTCGCGTCCTTATGATTCTGTCATTCTTTCTCCTAAGGGCGATCTCCTCTATGGAATGACCTCTTCAGGGGGAGCGCATGATCACGGATGCATTTTTTCTCTCTCAACAGATGGGAGTAAAACGTACACAGATTTAGTCAATTTTACAGACACGGCTTTTCCTTATCGAGGAGGAGTGCCCTATGGCTCCTTAACGCTTTCCCCCAAAGGTGATTTGCTCTATGGAATGACAGCTGAAGGGGGAGCTTATGGGTATGGATGTATCTTTTGTGTGACAACAGATCAGAATCACACCTACACAACCTTGCTGGATTTTACAGACACATCCCCTCCGAACTATGGTGCGTACCCCCAAGGAACACTCACTCTGTCTCCCTCTGGGGATCTACTCTATGGGATGGCCTCCGAAGGAGGAAGATATGGCTATGGGTGCGTTTTTTCCATTACAACAGATGAAAAGCATACATATACAAACCTGCTTGATTTTACACACGCCTCCCCTCCGCATTATGGCGCTTATCCTTACGATTCTCTAACTATTTCTAAAACAGGGGATATGTTGTATGGAATGACATCGGCAGGAGGGGGGAATCACCACGGATGTATTTTTTCTCTTTCGACTGATGATAAGCATACCTATACAGATCTTGTCGATTTTACAGATAAAGTCCCCCCTCATTATGGAGCTCTTCCTTATGGATCACTCACTTTATCTCCCAAAGGAGATGTACTCTATGGGATGACCTCTGAAGGGGGATCTCATGGATTAGGATGTGTCTTCTCAGTTAAAACAGATGGAACCTCGTATACAGATCTGATTGATTTTACGGACAAGGCTCCCAATTATGGTGTGTATCCTCAAGGATCTTTGATTCTGTCTTCTTCAGGGGATATGCTCTATGGAATGACTTATGCAGGAGGGGCTCACGGTTACGGGTGTGTCTTTCAGGTGACAACAGATGAGCATCACACATACAAAGATCTTCTGGATTTTACGCAGACAGCGCCTCATTTTGGCGCTTACCCGCAAGGATCCCTTGTTCTGTCTCCTTCAGGGGATAAGTTATATGGGATGACCGCTGAAGGGGGGGTGCATAATTTTGGTTGCGTCTTTTCTATTACAATCGGAGAACCGACTCCACCTGGACAGAGTCCCTCAAAAGAATAAACCTCTTCTGCTATACTCAGTTAGAGCCAGGGGCGTTAGGTGAAGAAAATTTTAATTTATAATGGGGCTGGAGCCGATCCTTTTAGTGTGCGCGCGCTTGTTTTCTCGTTAGAGGAAAAGGGCTTCAGGCAGATCCTTTTGGTGGGGAAGCATTTTTTTAACACGACAGAGTGGTTTGAGGATACCCAGCTTCTGATTTTTCCAGGGGGAAGAGATGTGCCTTATCACTTAGCTCTTAAAGGAAAAAGGAATCAAAACATTGCCTCTTTTGTGCATGAAGGGGGGCATTTTCTTGGAATTTGTGCAGGAGCTTACTATGGAAGCGCCCACATCGAATTTGAAAAGGGAGGTCCCTTAGAAGTTCACGGCACAAGAGAGCTCCAGTTTTTTCCGGGAACAGCTGCAGGTCCTGCTTATGGGCCCGGTGAATTTTGCTATGGAAGTCAGGAAGGCGCCCGTATTGCTAAACTTCTTCTTCCTAATGGCCAGTTCTCTTTTGCGTACTACAATGGAGGATGTGCCTTCCTAGGAGCTGAACAAAGTCGAGAAGTGCTAGCCCGGTATGCAGACCTTGAGGGAACACCTCCTGCCATCATCCGATGCATTGTTGGAAAAGGAACAGCGACTTTGTGCGGTGTCCATCCCGAGTACAGTACGGATTATCCTGAAACAAAAACAGCAGTTAAGACTGAATTAGTCGAACATCTTGAGGGTATTGAAAAGCAAAGTCGCCAAATGCTGTCTTTATTGTTCGCCTGTAGATGAATGCATCAACGGCTAGGTGATCAGATAAGCCACTCTGCGCCTCTTTAGGAACAAACCCTCGACGGATCTCGACCTTTCCATCAAGCTGTTTGCTTTCCTTTGGAAGGAGGATATAGTCAAGTCTTGCAGCCGTCGTGGCCTGCTGAGCATGCCATTGTTTTGTTCCCCAGAGATTTTCTTGCTTAGGAATCACAACATCTGGATTCAGTTTTCGATCTAAAGACATCTTATAGCCAAGCAAAAATCCAGGATCAGCAAAGGGTCCCCAGTACCAGCTTCCACAAGGCTCTTCTAAATCTTCTCCAAGACGCGTATTATCGGTTTTTAAAAAGATTGGTTTTCCATGCGTGCGTTTTCCTGTGACAGGATCGTGATCTTTTAAATAGAGATCTTGGAAATTTTCTTCGAGAAAGTTAATGACTTTAGCTTCGGCTTGTCCTTCAGGTTTCAAATTATCTTCACCCCAAACAGTAACGCGCGATGTGTTAAAGTCACCAACGAGAACTTGTAAAACCTGGGGATTTTCCTGGGCATCAGCTTCCATCAGCTCTTTGATTTCTTGGAGTTGAAGAAATCGAGAATTCGCGCGCTCTTCTCCGATGAGAGCTTGAGTGTGGACACTATACATAAGAAGAGGGCCTGTAGGAGATTGGACCTGGATTCTTAAGATTCCTCGTGGCGAAAGCAGCTCTGGGCCTAGCATGTTCTTGAGCCTTTGGAAGTAGATATCCTCAATTGGGTACTTGCTAGCGATCATGCCTCCACTATTAAAACAACTAATTTGAGGAGCGACGCTATGGATGATGAAAGGGTATTTTTCTTTAATCCCTTCACAGAGGATGCGCGTAGCATCTTCATGAAAAGCTTCTTGAAAGAAAATAATATCGGGCATCTGAGGATCGTTTACGATGCTTGTCACAAGCTCTTGAGCGCGCTTTGCAGGATCGCGCAGGTCTCCTGCTGTACTTAACGCCGTTGTGACAAATCCTAGGTTATGTGTTCGGATGTGAAGAGGTTTTGTTTCAGTCAGTTGAAGTTCTTCCTTGCTTTTTGGAGGGGCGTTCTCTGAATTGTCGATGAAACTAATAGCTGGTCTAAAACCATGTTCAATGCAACGGACGATAAAAGCTAAAGCAAAAGATATCACAGCAAAAGGAGTAGAAAGAACCCACAAAAATAAACACGTCACTCGGATAGCAATTCCCGAAAGTAAAGAGTCCTTCCCTTCGCCTGGAAGAGGTTCCACAAGCCTTCCTAGGAGCTGGATATTCCAGCATCCGGGCAGGGCGATAGTTTCAGTGAGTGCATGGAGTTTTTCTGCTAGATAACAGTCGTGCGTGCGGAACTCAGAAGTTTTTAATCCGCTCAGATCACTTGCTTCTACTTTCGCTGTATAGAAGGTGGAATAAATTCTATAAGCATAGGGACTTAAAGCTGTTGCCACATGTCGCTCCTGTATAGAGAACCATTTTACAGCACGTTATTTTTTTAGTAAATCGATCGATTTTTTTTATTAAAATCAGATAAAATAATATTTAATTTTAAGGCGCTTGTTTCTCTTTGATTCCGATCGTGATATGAAAGGCATAGTGTCTTTTAGAAAGACCGTAACAAAAATAGACTCAAGGATCCAAGGCATGAAACTTTTTAGTAGGATACGTTCTTGTTATTCGAGGATTTCTACTGTGCCTGTGTGGAAGTTATAGTAGCCACCTTTAATCAGCAAGGCCCCTTGACTGAAGAGCTCTTGAAGGGGAGGGCTTTTCTGCAGTTGTTTGACGACAAGAGCCACATTTTCTTTCACGGTATTTTGTAACCTGTCACCTTTCATTTTAGCTGTTTTTTTTACAGCAGGCTCAATGAGTGTTGCAACCGGTTCAATGCCTTGTGTTTGCCCTCCGATCACCGCTTTGACAGCGCCACAATTTTCATGACCTAAAACGACGATAAGACAGGAGTGTAAGTGAACTGCAGAGTATTCAATGCTCGCAAGCTCAATAGGTCCTACCACATTGCCTGCAACGCGCACAATGAACAGATCCCCAATGCCCTGATCAAAGAGAATTTCGGGAGCAACACGCGAGTCAGAGCACCCGACGATGACAGCAAAAGGCTGTTGAGCTTCTGCGGTTTCTTCCCGACGCTCTTTTGTGCGATCCGGATGCAGTGACTTGTCTTGAGTAAAGCGCTGATTTCCTTCCATGAGACGCTTTAAACCTTCATCACAAGGGATCCGTGCGTAGCCACAATAGGTTGTAAGAAGCATCCCACAAAAAATAGTAGGTAAAATTCTCATAAGCCAACCTATAGGGGAAGAGTTTTCAAGTTTCAAGTTTTTTCTTTAAAATAATAATGGGCAGGTGATAGAAACGCTTGCATTGGTTTTTTTTAAGGAGCCCTCTATGACCCCTCTTTCTGTCAGTCCAGGTAATTCTTGGCTTTCTGCGAAGTTGGAGTGTTGCCAGGCAGACCCCATAGAAATCACAGGGCAACGGGTTGGTGGAAGATACCGTTTAAGACTCTGTTTTGGACATCAAGCTCTGAATCACTCGATGTACCGGATTGCTGCAGAGCAGCTAAAAAATACTGATGAAATTCCTGAAGGATGTTGTTGTTTTAACATCTCTCTTCAAGGAGAAATGCAACGTATTTGTTTAGTAGTTAACAGTTTGAAAAACCGCTTTAAAGTTTCAACGGAAGTCATTTTCGATGCTGCTAAATCCGATGATTTTGGGCGGGTTGTGTGTTGTAGAGTCTTGACTCATAATTTAAAAGAAGCGGGATTGTGGGTGAGGAATGATCAACGCGGTTTCCATTTTTCTGTTAAGCACCACAACGTCTCTGAATCGATTTACATTGGAGAAGGTTTTGCTGCCTTCGGCATCAGAGAAATCGTAGGAAGAGGAGGCAGTGCTGTTGTCAAAAAAGCAAGAACTCTAGAAGGGGAGATCTTAGCTCGGAGAGTCTGTGTTGTAACAGATGCAAATCGAGAAGCTGTTTTTAAAATGATTGACTTACTCAACCGTTTTAAAGGTAATTTTGGAGTCATCGATTTGCGCGCCGCGATTCACTACGTCAGCCTTAGTCACAAGGAAAAAGTAGTGACCTTTCATTCTTTAGCAGAAATGGACCTATTCTCTTTAATTACAAACTGGCGCTTATCCAATACGCAAAAGGAGGACATTGCAGAGCAGATACTCACTATTCTTGCCTCCTTAGGATGTGCCCACGGGGATGTCAAACCAGAAAATTTTCTCATTTTTAAGGATGCCTTAGGAGGCTATCAGGTGAAAGTCACTGATCTTGAATATGTTCGTGAGCCGACGGAAGTTGGTGTACACACAAAAGGAACCCCTCAATGGACAGCTCCTGAATCTCTTTTTAAACAAGATATTGATGTTAATAAATTGGATGTCTGGGGAGCAGGTCTCATTTTATTGGTTCTTTTCACACAGCCACGACTTCCTAATATTCCTTGGTTCACAAAACCAGGAGAGAAATTTGATGAGAGGAAAATAACCCAAGAAGGGATCTCGACAGTGTTATCACGAGCGCTCATCTCCCCTCAAATTGAGAATCTCCTTAAAAGAATGCTTGTTTTTGATGCCGAAAAGCGATGCACAATGGCTGAATCACTAGAGTGGTTTCAACAGAATGTAAAAAAACCGAAGCCTTCAGGGAGGAACCCTATAGGCCCCGCGGCCGTGGCTTGGGAAGACTCTAGCATCCCTAGAGCGCACAGTCGCGGCAGCGCTTTTTATTAAGCATGGTAGTTAGCAAAGACCCAGGAGGTTCCACCACCATCCAAGTTTCGGAGCGGGGCAGTAGTTAGCAAAGACCCAGGAGGTGCCAGCACCTTCATTGTAGTCCATTTGATCCCATACGCAGGTGCTCAGTCCGTTTTCATAGGCAAAGTGCACAAGCTGTGCTCTATCAGTTGGACTTAAGAAGTATGCAGGTTCTGTGGTATCAAATCCCAGGCTAATGTGTGCAGGATCGATTCCATAGGGTTGGAGGAAGGAAATCCAATTGAGCATAAACCGCTCATCCGCTGCAAGAGTCGCTGCGCTACTGCCCATGCCGTAGTCATAAGACATGACATAGACGCGATCCACGAGAGTTTTTCCGTCAGATCCTAAGGTTTGATCGAGGATTTCTTTGAGATAGGTAGGCCAGATATAAGTGGGACCTTCATTTCCTGCACAGGTACAAACAGAAGCTTGGAGGCTAGGATTTGTTTCTTTAAAAAATTTAATCAATTGGCCTACTTGCTTTCTTTGCTGAGAACTTTTTTGTTCTTCGTAGTCAAAGTCCACACCATTAATTCCATTTTGTTCACAGAAATCCACAAGTCCTTGAGCGACAGCTTGTAGATTAGAATCTGTTAGTTGGTCCCAGGTGTTGTTGTAGATCCCTTGGCCGCCAGCGCCCCCTAAGGAGACTTTAACACTAATTCCTCCCGCATTGCAGGCATTTATGTAGGCTGTACGTTGTGCAGGGGTCCAGACAAGCCCATCAATTGTCCACTTTCCACCGACATAGTTGAGTTTTCCTTCAAAAATATTGATCGTATTCACTCCTGGTGGCAGATTTTTCGGATCCGGATAAGGACCCCAGTTTTTCACCCACACCGAGTGTTCGATTGCAGGACTTCCTACGGCAATAGGTTGTGCAGCCTCAATGGAAGTCGTTGTAGAAACAGATGGAATACCGCCTAGTTTTACTCTACCCAAGAGCTCTTGAACTTCAGGGGAAGAAGCGCTTAATACAGCAGCCACTTTAGCAGGGTCAACCTTCTTCTCCTCAGAAGGGGTCGAAGAAGATTCACAACAGCAACAGGAAGAGATACGAGACCACGCCGAAGAAACAGTAGAACAAATTAATTCTTTCATAAAAACCTCTATATTTATTATTAATTTTATTAATTCGTCTTCAAATTTTAACAATTAATATAATTAACAACAACTATTTTTAGTTTTATATAATTAAAATTTTAATTATAACTAAAGGGGTGGCAGCCCATGAGCAGGTCTAGGATGGTTCCCCTAGAGTCACAAGCTCTTCTTGGCTATGGACACAATCCCAGAACACTTCTAATCAATTGGGGATCCCCGATGATATGGCGGAAGATATACCGAAAGTGATTCAAAATTTGGTTTTTGGCTGCCCCGGCATCCCCACTTTGCGGACATCGATGTCCTTACATGGCCTGCTTCGACGAGCAAAAAACTGGGGTGCCGGCTTTGCCAAATTCCCAAATTTTAAATCACTTTCGGTATATGATCAAAAACTCGATTCTGCTCTCTACTGGATTAGGGATTAGAAAGTGTAGTGTGGATAGAAATCGCGAGCAATTTGTGAATGCAAACAATTGGAAAATCCCTCTCCTGGCATCGGAAGGTCCTTTTGTCTAAGGTCTGCTTCAGACCAAAAGATAAGAGAGTTTCCCCAACCGAATGAGTCACGCAGGCCTTGTCTTCTTGCCGGGTCGATCTTTTTGCTGCGCGTCATGAGGCACGAACTTGCGTGACCTAAGGACTTGAGCGTGTGTCATACTTCTTATGCATGCGATCACTAAACAGGTCCATTTTAATCTTTTTTAGGGGAAGCGCTAGAGCCGGCCAACAAGCCTCCGTCGACAATCAGCTCACTTCCTGTCATGTAACTAGATTCATCGGAGGCTAAAAACAAAACAACGTAGGCGACTTCTTCTGCAGCCCCCATTTTTTTCATCGGGATCCCTTCTTCAATCGTATTACCTGGTTTCCCATGATCGATCTCCCAAAGTTATGGGATCCAATCTGCCAAAAATAGTGCGCCAAGTCAATTCGTTAAGTATGTTAAAAAACGAAGAAGGGAGCCTCTATGAAAAATTTCGACCAAGAGTTGCCGTGGACGGCAGGTTTTGATTTTACGGCTGAGTACGAAATTCCTCCGGTGCCCATCCATGAAAGAGGTTTTTGGATGGGAGTGGAAGATCGGGGCTACCATTTTACAGATCCCGTATTAGCCCAGATGCTAGGAGTGTTTTTTCTCAAAGAAGGAGCAAAACTCATTTTCGATTTTGGTTGTGGCCCTGGCGAATACGTACGCATTTTGAAAAGTTTTGGTTTAGAATGTTTAGGTTTTGATGGGAACCCTGATACGGTCGAAAGAACACAAGGTTTAGGTTCAGTTCTGGATTTAAGTGAGCCCTTTGATCTTGCACAGAAATGTGATTGGGCTCTTTGTTTAGAAGTAGGGGAACATATCCCGCAGCGTTATGAGAAGACGCTGCTTGCGAATTTACACTCTCACAATCAGAAGGGGATTATTCTTAGCTGGGCTGTTTTAGGCCAAGAAGGGCATGGCCATGTCAACCCACAAGAAAATGCCTATATCAAAGAACAGATGGCAGGGTATGGGTATCAGAACGATCTTGCCATCGAAAATCTCTTGAGAGAAAAAGCGACACTCTCTTGGTTTAAAAACACCCTCATGGTCTTTAGAAAATCTATTGATCCAACAGGCAGAGCCTGATACAATAGCCCGCATGCAGTATACACGCTCAGTTCGTCTTACTTCTGCTGTTTTCATGATGATGCCCTCCTCAGGGCATACAGATCTTTCTCTCTAAATTTTTTTTATTTTTCTACCAATAAGACCTTAAGAATTAAGCGTTTTTGTTCGTAGACTATTTTCAATTAAATTTTTTTAAGGAAATCATGAAAACACAACATTTAAGCGCGATTAAATTTGCAGAATTTTACGATCAGCTTTTAACCGATGAAGCTGCGATTCAAAGAATTAATTTACTCAGACCCAGGATTTACATTTATACCGATTTTGGAGGGGGACAAAATCAAAACTCCTGTTTAGTGGATGCACAGACAAGTGGAGAGATTTGTAGCTTGGCATGGAAAAACACCTTGCAACAAGAGCTTTATATCAATGATTCGGCCAAACCCTTAAGTCCTCTCGATGCAGCCTTTTATCTTGCCAAAACCTTTCCCTACCAAGGAGCGCAAGACACGCTCATTCGAACCATTGTCATCCACGTCATCGATCCGGGTGTCGGCAATAATCAGCAGACACAGCCAAGAGCCCTCGTGTTAAGGAAGGATGGGGTGTTGTTTATTGGACCTGACAATGGAACCTTATCTTTTGCGTGTCCACAAGGATCCATTGCTGGGATCTGGGAAATTGATAGCGCAGCAGTTACCGCGTTATCAGGGATCAATACAAAGGTCGGAGGGACCTTTCATGGGAGGGATATTTTTTCTGAGGCGGCATTTCGGATCGCAGCAGGCATCGTGTTACCACATGATATGGGCATTCCCTATGAGACTGTAGAGCTCATCCACCGCACACCCTTTCTCCCGAAACACCAAGAAACATTAGCTAGCATAGCCCCTCTTACGTTTGAATGTGTCCGTACCGACCGCTTTTTCTATGAGACACACTTTTTAGAGGATCGAGATCTTTTTTCGTTGACCTTTTTACTAGGGGTCATCCAATCCTCTTTGTATGCAGAAAATGTGGCCTTAACCCATGCGAAAAAGTTGTTTCTTCCAAAAGAGAAACCCTCTTCAGATCTCATCGGCATCATCAATTACAAAAATGGCAACATTTTTATAGGACCTAACAATGGTCTTGGAACCGCATTTTTTAAAGGCTTTTCGCAGGGCGATGTAGAAGTTATTCAAGTGACCCCAGAGGTTTTTGCAACGACTTGCCAAGAGCCCAATAATGAAGCTGTTTTTCAGCTGTTAAAAACACAACCTAGTTTGAAAGATGAAGTCATAGAAGTCTGCTTTTTAGGAGAACCACAAGATTATGATCTCTATCAACGTCCTAAAAGTGTTGAAGCTAAAATTTGGGTCGATCTCTATGGAAACATGAAAACAAGCATTTCCAGTACGTTGTTAGACACCATCAAACAACTAAAGGCGCATGTCACGGTGGTGGTGAATGGCATCAAGAAGAGTATTGTCTTTGCAGACACTTTTTCAGAAGTTCCACAAGGGGAGTTGTTTCTCTATAACGGGAGTACAGGGCAGATCGGTCCCAATCCCGATCGGTCCAAAAGATATGTCGAACTTACAGCCAATGGGATCTTTGGACAATTTGGGATCGATTTTTTTGAAAAGTCGGGCACAAAGCCACGGTCTGGTGACTCGATTTGGCTATACTTTGATTATACTAAAAAAATCTGAACAATCGGGAATTTGTCAAAGAGGCTCCTTTAGAAAAGCCGACGCCGCCAAAAAATGAGTTTTCAGATTGCTTGGGTATATTTCAGGTGAGAAAAAAAGACACAAATAAGAAGGTTATTTGTGTCTTTATTTTAGCCAAAAAGCTTTTGAAATAAAAATCCTACTCCTCTAGCGATCCATGAGCCCAATCCGACAGCTGGGGTAGAAGAGGCCTGTTGCGTTACGGAAAGGGTCAGCATCTTGAGATTCTCTTCTAAAAGTTTACATCCGATAGATTCGTTCATGGTATCGAGTGGAGGGGGGACTTTATCCACGAGTATGGGGACTCCCTCTTGAAGGGAGCTATCCTCTAGGCCATTTAAATTAAGAGTCTTCTGGATGAACTCAGGATTTTCATGAAATGCTTTTGCCGCTGCAATCGCAAAAGAGGTACACACACTCCTTCCTCCATAAAATTGCCTTTGCTTTGCAAAAAATATCAGATGCATCTTTCTCGATGAGAGCTTCTGTAGAGACTTAGCATACAGAGCTGCCTGTTCAGGATTTATTTCGCAGTCATCGATAAAGAGCAATAATGCGTTTGCACGTTTTTCAACGTAAAAGGCAATAGCGTGATATTCTAAGGCATGTTCTTGTAAGACACCACGATCTGTGACAAAAATACATTTTTCAGGCTCTTGTTCCAAAGAAGACTGAATCAGCTCTCTATTTGTTGTAACGAGGGCGCTTACATTGGAAAGCTTTAGAATTTTTTCAATTCCCGCATAGGTGGGAGTAAAAATGATTTCGATAGCCCATCCGGAGCCTGCTGTGGCCCTCCCGATAAGGGGTTGCAGAGCGGGGTAAAGATTTCTTAGTTCTTCTATCGATAGATCCTGAGAGGCTATGGCATGACTCATAATAAATCCTTATTTTTAGATTGTTATTGTAATGTTACAACATTACAGCGGATTTTAGCAACACAAAAAAAGGATGGGATGAGTTTTTTCAAGGAGCGCATTGAAAATAAGATGTTTAAGACAGGGGGTAGTTGACTACTTTTTTTTCTTCTGGATGGGGCAAGAGTTTTTGCCAAGAAGTTGGTAAAGAACGCACCAGCTAAAAGCAGCTTCGAATACGGTAAACAGAGCAGCGATCAAAAGTAGCCAACTACTGAGCCCGTAGGCAAAAGCGAAGAGAACAAGCGCTACAGAAAAGCGAAGGATTCTGCCAGGCGTTCCGATGTTTTTTTTGAGTTTCATGTCTTTCATTAGATACGGATCTGGGATTTGTGGATAGAGGAAAATCTTCTTATGCTATAAGCAAAATCATGGAAAAGGTTGTGATTGTAGGAGCAGGGCCTACAGGGCTTGCTTTGGGAGCTGAGCTCAAACGCCTCGGAATTTCTCCTCTTATTCTGGATGGTTTGGAGGCTGGCGCTAAGACGTCGAGGGCTTTGGCGGTGCATGCGCGTACCTTGGAGGTTTTGGAGCCTTTGGGAGTAACAGAGCAACTCATTCAAGAGGGGATTTGCCTTCCGGAAGTCCATCTGCGCGATCAGAAGCGGATTTTGGTCAGCATCAGCTTTCAGGATCTCAAGACACGGTATCCTTTCATCCTCATCTGTCCACAAGATCGCACAGAAGAGATATTGCTCAAAAAACTGAAAGCTTTAGGCGGCAATCTTCAACGTCCCCACGAGGTTGTGGGGGTGTGTCCTGGGGAAAATTTTGTCGAAGTTCAGCTCAAAAACGGGAAAACAATCCAAACCCAGTGGCTGATAGGTTGCGATGGGATGCATAGCCTGGTGCGTGAACAGGCGTCAATCCCCTTTGTCGGCGCGGCCTATGAAGAAAATTTTGTGCTAGCGGATGCTGAGATGCAATGGCCTCTAGGAAGAAACGAGATCAGTCTTTTTCTTGCCGAGCAGGGATTGCTTTTAGTTGTCCCACTACCGGGGCAGGGTTTTCGGATTATTGCAACGGTCAAAGAGGCTCCTGAAAAACCACAGATTGCTGATTTTCAGCAGATTCTAGAAGAGCGAGGATTACAAGGTGCTCGGATGGATCAGCTGAGATGGGCTTCTAGATTTCACATCCATCATCGGGTGGCAACGATGATGCGAAAGGGGCGGATCTTACTGGCAGGTGATGCGGCCCACGTCCATAGTCCTGCTGGAGGGCAAGGGATGAACACAGGAATTCAAGATGGAATCACCTTGACACAGGCTCTTGTTGAAGTTATCAAAACGGGCGACACACACGTTTTAGATGCGTGGGAAACAAGAAGGTTGAAGATTGCGCATTCTGTTGTCAAACTAACGGATAAAATGACGAAGATTGCCACCATTTCATCACCGATCGGAAAATTTTTGCGCAGTGAAGTGATCCATTTTCTGGGAAAAATTCCTTATCTGAGAAAAGCATTTGCACGCAAGATGTCTGAGCTCGACAATCGATAGCCACTGCGCAATGACTTCATTGGAATACGGTTAAAAAATCAAGACCATCTTGTGCCTTGTGTACAAGGAGCCTTCACGAAATTAAGCCGTTTGTTTTTTGGTCAAAATGCGTGAGAATTCTTGCCGCAAAGATGCGACTTTCTCCTGCAGCTTTTGTTCTGAAAGACGAGAGGAACCCATGCTCATGTTTTTAAGAACCATCAACTTCCCTAGGAATTCTTGAGCTTTTGAGGCTGTCAAGACAAGATGCTCATGCCAGTGCAAGACCGTCTGACCAGCTTCCTTGCCTGTCTTATCAAAAAGAAAGGCTGTGGGGCATCCCTGCATCTTGTAATGACTGATGAGTGTTTGGGCGATCCCCATGGTTTCTAAATATTCTTCAGAAGAAAGCGCTGAAAACTGGAAGACGTGTCTTTTAGGAACGATCAAGAAATCCAATTCCTCTGTCGGAGCGAGATTATAAAGGACATTGACTGTAGAGCCTTCAAAAACTAACTGCTTGCCCACTTGAGTTTTTGAACAAAAAGGATCATTACTAGGAGCATCGACAGGAGGAGTTGGTAGGGCTGGTTTTAAATCTATAAAATCTTGAGCCAGGAGTTGTCTTGTTTTTTGAGAAACAGGAAAACTACCGAAAGTAATATTCCATAAAACTTTAAACTGCTTCCAAAACCACCACCCTTTTTGAGGGTAGGGGACAATTTCCCAAGAAAACTCAGCGTGATCGGTGTTTCTCCCATAGATTAGGTAGTGAGTCGTTCCTTGCCTTCCCCATGTTTGCACAACTCGTTGAATGAGTGCGTGCGCTTCACGTTTTGCTTCAAGATCCCACTCGACAAAATTGTGAGCTTTGGAATTCGGGACGATTTGTACAGAACCTAGAGCTAAGGGACGCTCTGGGATGACGATTTTGACAGATCTTCCCTGATAGGCAACCACCTCGTGAGGTGCGGTAACTTCTGCGCTCCAGAAAGGCATCCAGCTTAAAATAGCTGCAGCATAACCCATAGAATATCCTAGTCAGTTTTTTGGTGATCAATTATCACAAAATTTTATGGATAACGCAAGAAGAGTTTCTCTTTTGGGTTTATACCGAAAGTGAGACCGTTGCAAAACTTAAGATAATTGGTAAAAATGTCCATTGTGCGATCTTTTGATTTTCGCTCGCCCCCTATGGGGCGTCCCGCATATATGGGCTTAGCTTGCAATCAAAATCTCATCAAAATGACCTATTTTTCCCAATTATCTTAAGTTTTGCAACGGTCTCAAGTTGAGTTAATAGGAAAGCTTAAGCCCTATTTTTGATTGTTCAATATACATTAAATCGTGTATCCTTCGCCCCCTTATGTCACCAATTATCTATGCAGAGTGTTTTTATGCGGTTTTCTGGTCCCCCTCCCGAGCACAAAGAGGGGACAAGACCATACGGAGAGTCCAGACGATTTTTTTTAAAGAGCTAGGACTGAGTGTTTTTGCTAATGGATCGGCTCGCTTGACAAAACAGCGACCTGTGTCTTGCGCAGGTTTCAAGGCGATCGAAACATATTTCCAAAACAATCCTGAAGGAAGATATAGCGGGGCGGATGAGAGTATAGATAGAGCCAACGCTGACTGTATTTCGAGGGTAGAAGGGCCTGAGAAACCTGTATTAAAACTACATCTTGTTTTAAAAAAGTTAGAATTATCTCGTCAAAATCCGGCTAATTATCTGTTCGATAAGCTCCGAGCCTTCAGTCAAATTCAAGAATGTATCATTACGATCTTTAACACATTTGAGGTGGTTCAGGATTAAAATGATTTGCGAATGGGATGTATGTTATACCGAAAGTAATTCGACAAAGACTTCAAATAATCAAAAATATCTTTATTATTGTTCTGTTATTTTTATTTATGTTAATATTTAATATAAAATTAAACATGTTTTTTTATGTCGTTATTTAGCGGTTTATTTACATTGCCATTAGGTGCTGCATTAGGTGCTTACAAGCAAATCCATTTAAAAATTCCCTTGGAAGAAAGAAACTTTTCTAGTTCGGCAGGAATTGACCCAGATGACCCTATATGTGCACAGAGATCAAGTACTTTCTCTGGTAGTCACATTAAGAGGGGGATGGAACCCTTTCTTGATAAGGTTAATATTAGGAAAGACCTAATATTTATTGAAGTTAGTAGTCTGGGATTTGCTAGTGCATTAGGAACAAATATGTTCAAAAATGGCGATGCTGTAATCCTGGTGGCTCCTGGTTTCTATGAGGCTGATAAAGATGCATGTAATTTTGTAATGAAGCATGAAATTAGCCATATCAAAAATAACGATCTCTTCACGATGCATGGTGTTCCATGCGTTTGCCAACTTGCCGCGTCTATTTTCGGAATGCATTCTCTCTCTTTCTGGCTTGCATTAGGGATATCCTTTACGGTAGGTATTGTTTCACGGGCCCTATTTTCACAATGGCGAGAGGCAAAAGCTGATGACTTTGCGATAGCAAATAGTTCGGAGCAAGAGCTCAAAGGCGGTAGACGATTTTTTATAGCGATCCAACAATTAAATATCGAAGAGCGTAATACATTTTGGAAACGAATTGCATTTTCTGCTACCGGGAATACGAGATTGGATATTTTACATCCATCAACGACAAGCCGCATTCAAAAAATTGAAGGGGCTCTGCGTAATAGAAATATCGATATTGATACAGAAGAGGAAAGAGGAAAGCTTGACGGCCAATTCAAAACATTCATAACGAATACACAACGTGGAATAAAGTGACCTTGCCCCTTTTCTCCCTAGTCTTTAAGGTAAAAGGGACCCAGGCTATGGGGTACTGTGACGATCAATACATCCTTGTCTTTCCACGAGATAAATTGCAGGTTTGACAGTAAGGTGGGACTTACAGAATCAGCAACAGCACTGGCAATGCGCTCCTTGTCTTGGAGGATGTTTTCTACCCCAATAACGTTTTTAGTTTTATCTTGAATCCCGATGACTAAGGTACCCCCCAGCTGTGTTTGCGAATGCAATCATAGTCTGAACGATTTTGTGCAGTGACTTTGCATTTTTTTTGAACTTAAGAGTCTTGCTCTTCGGTCTGGCAAGCAGTTCTTCTAACATATTTTCTCTTCAGACTGAATTTGAGACCGTTGCAAACTTACGGATATTTGGAAAAATAGGTCATTTTGATGAGATTTTGATTGCGAGCCCGCATATACCGAAAACACTTCAAAGTGGGGCCGTTTTGAGTTTGGCCTCCTCGCAAGCGAGGATGCCGAACTCACAATGCCCCACCATTTTGAAGAAGCTTCGGTATATGCGGGACGCCC
>JACCDG011186234.1_pt1 | contig 17522 bp, 16 predicted proteins | sample 7442471 | NCBI WGS metagenome assembly JACCDG01 (sample SAMN15323444, study PRJNA562643) | freshwater metagenome | isolation source: river surface water | place: USA:Blue River Watershed | collected 2017-08-17 | reverse complement strand
GTGGTCTTCTTGGTCAGGATGTGACGCTTGAAGGCTTGACCGCGCTTGACGGTTCCACCGGGACGAACACGGAAGCGCTTTTTGGCGCTGCTCTTGGTCTTCATCTTGGGCATTTGAATGCTCCTTTATTTGTGCTCGTGAGGTGTCTGCAAACGATTTGCAGCCTTGTTGACCCCGAGACACTTCTGACAGCCGGCTTTCGCCGACCGGATCGACAAGCCCGAAGGCCTGTCAAACTCCTCTTACGCTGCAGCGGGCGCCTGAGGCGCCGCTTCAGCCTTGGTCGCACCCGGCTTTTTCTTGCCTGGCGCGATCATCATGATCATCTGGCGACCTTCGAGCTTGGGGAACTGCTCCACCACGATCAGGTCTGCCAATTCATCACGGATGCGCTGCAGCAGGGCCATGCCCAGCTCCTGGTGCGTGATCTCGCGGCCACGGAAACGCAGCGTGATCTTGCACTTGTCGCCTTCCGCCAGAAAGCGGCGGATATTGCGCATCTTGATGTTGTAGTCACCGTCATCGGTACCGGGGCGGAACTTGACTTCCTTGATGTCGATGACCGTCTGCTTGGCCTTGGCTTCTGCAGCACGCTTTTGTTCCTGGTACTTGAACTTGCCGTAATCGATCAGGCGACAGACCGGCGGGCTGGCCATCGATGCAATTTCGACCAGATCGACATCCAGCTCACCGGCCATGCGAAGCGCATCGGCCAGCGACATGACACCCATGGGTTCGTTCTCAGGGCCTGAAACACGGATCTCAGGGGCCGTGATCTCACGGTTCAAGCGGTGTTTGCGTTCCTCGCGTTGGCGACGGTCACGAAATTCGGTAGCGATGACTCAAGTCCTTCACAAAATCAAAGGCTGCAAAACAACAGCCCACTGCCGCAGCTGTGCCCCGCAGGCCAAGCGTGGGTGAAAACACCATCAGGCTTTGGAAGCGATGTCCGAGGCGAGCCGTTCAATGAACGCATCAAGGGACATCACACCGAGGTCTTTGTTACCCCGGGCGCGCACGGCGACGGTACCTGCTGCCTTTTCCTTGTCGCCAGCGACGAGGATGTAAGGCAGCTTTTGCAACGAGTGCTCGCGTATTTTATACGTGATTTTCTCGTTGCGCAGGTCCATTTCGACCCTAAGGTCTTGATTTGGCAGTGCTTTTTGGAGTTTTGCAGCGATTTCACGACAGTAATCTGCCTGCGCGTCGGTGATGTTGAGCACAGACACCTGCACCGGAGCCAGCCAGGTGGGCAGCGCGCCGGCATGCTGCTCGACCAGAATCCCGATGAAACGCTCCAGGCTGCCGACGATGGCGCGGTGCAGGATCACCGGGCGCTGGCGACTGCCGTCTTCGGCGGTGTACTCGGCGTCCAGGCGCTCGGACAGGTTGAAGTCCACCTGGATGGTGCCGCACTGCCACTCGCGGCCGATCGCGTCCTTGAGGGTGTATTCGATCTTGGGGCCGTAGAAGGCACCGTCGCCTTCTGAAATGACAAACTCGCAGCCCGAATGGCGCAGGCTGTCCATCAGAGCCTTCTCGGCCTTGTCCCACAGCTCGTCCGAGCCGATGCGGGCCGCCGGACGGGTTGAGACCTTGTAGAGGATGTCGGTAAAACCGAAGTCGGCATAGACCTTCTTGAGCACCTTGGTGAAGGTGTCGCACTCGGCCAGGATCTGGTCTTCGGTGCAAAAGATATGGCCGTCGTCCTGGGTGAACCCGCGTACGCGCATGATGCCGTGCAGGCCGCCCGAAGGCTCGTTGCGGTGGCACTGACCGAATTCACCATAGCGCAGCGGCAGGTCGCGGTAGCTCTTGATGCCCTGCTTGAAAATCAGGATGTGGCCCGGGCAGTTCATCGGCTTGAGCGCATAGTCGCGCTTTTCCGACTCGGTGGTGAACATGTTCTCGCGGTACTTGTCCCAGTGGCCTGTTTTTTCCCACAGGCTCTTGTCGATGATCTGCGGACCCTTCACCTCTTGATAGCCGTTGTCGCGGTAGACCTGACGCATGTACTGCTCGACCTTTTGCCACACGGTCCAGCCCTTGGGGTGCCAGAACACGAGGCCCGGGGCGTGGTCGTCGATGTGAAACAGGTCGAGTTCACGGCCGAGCTTGCGGTGATCGCGCTTTTCGGCTTCTTCGAGGCGCAGCAGGTACTGCTGCAGATCTTCCTTGCTGGCCCAGGCAGTGCCGTACACGCGCTGGAGCATCTCGTTCTTGCTGTCGCCGCGCCAGTAGGCCCCGGCCACCTTCATGAGCTTGAAGTGCTTGAGCTTGCCGGTGCTGGGCACGTGCGGGCCGCGGCACAGGTCTTCGAAATTGCCTTCGCGGTAGAGGCTGACGTCTTCCCCGGCCGGAATGGAGCCGATGATTTCGGCCTTGTAGTGTTCGCCGAGCCCCTTGAAATAAGCCACGGCCTCGTCGCGCGGCAGCACGCGGCGAACCACCGGCTCGTCCTTGGCGGCTAGCTCACCCATGCGCTTTTCGATGGCGACCAGGTCTTCGGGCGTGAAGGGTCGGCTGTAGGAGAAGTCGTAATAAAAGCCGTTGTCGATCACCGGGCCGATGGTGACCTGCGCTTCGGGAAACAGCTCCTTGACGGCATAGGCCAGCAGGTGGGCGGTGGAGTGGCGGATCATCTCCAGGCCTTCGGCATCCTTGGCGGTCACGATGGCCAGCTTGGCGTTGCCCTCGATGCAGTAGCTGGTGTCGACCAGCTGGCCGTCGACCTTGCCCCCCAGGGCAGCCTTGGCAAGACCCGCGCCGATCGAGGCGGCCACTTCGGCCACGGTCACCGGACCAGGAAATTCACGCTGGGAACCGTCAGGAAGAGTGATTTGAAGCATGTTGCAGATACCTTGAGGGACAGACCTTCAGCGCTGTCTCCAAAAACTCAATAAAAAAGCGCGGTCATACCGCGCTGAAAAAACAAGAAAAGCAGGCGCGAACTGCCAGCCATCACTGGCCGAGGTGTGTGCTCCGAGTTCGCGGTGTCATAACCCTTGGTGCCTTTCTTGCTCTTGTGAGGTGATCGATGAGTCGATTTTCCCATAAAAAAAGCCCGGGCAAGCCCAGGCTTGGCGCACAGTGCACTGAGTGTCAGAAGATCAGCTTGACGCCGGTTTTGGACTGGATGAACTCGGGCGAAACGCCATCGGCGAGTTCCACCACCTTCAGGCCCTGCTCGGTCACGTCCATCACCCCCAGGTCGGTGATGATGCGGTCCACCACGGCCTTGCCGGTCAGGGGCAAGGTGCACTCCTCCAGGATCTTGAGGTCTTCGGTGCCGTCTTTCTTCCTGGCCACGTGTTCCATCAGCACGATCACGCGCTTGACGCCGGCCACCAGATCCATGGCACCGCCCATGCCCTTGACCATCTTGCCGGGAATCATCCAGTTGGCCAGGTCACCCTTGGCGGTGACCTGCATGGCGCCCAGGATGGACAGGTTGATCTTGCCGCCGCGGATCATGGCAAAGGACTGGTCGGAGCCGAAGATGGACGAGCCCTTGATGGTCGTCACCGTCTGCTTGCCGGCGTTGATGAGGTCGGCATCGACTTCGTCTTCGTACGGGAAGGGGCCGATGCCCAGCATGCCGTTCTCGCTTTGCAACCAGACTTCAATGTGGTCAGGCACATGGTTGGCCACCAGCGTCGGGATACCGATGCCCAGGTTCACATAGAAACCATCCTGCAGTTCTTTTGCCGCACGTGCGGCCATTTGGTCTTGGGTCCAGGCCATGATCAGGCTCCTCTAAGCAGTTGGGGACAGAGCTAAAGATCTGTCCCGCAAAGTGATTTATTTACGGTCGCGGGTGGTGCGCTTTTCAATGCGCTTTTCGGGGGTCGGGTTGTGCACGATGCGGTGCACATAAATGCCCGGCAGGTGCACGTCGTCGGGAGCAATTTCGCCCGTGGCGACTACGCGCTCCACTTCCACCACGCAAATCTTGCCCGCCATGGCGGCTGCGGGGTTGAAGTTGCGCGCCGTCAGGTTAAAGCGCAGGTTGCCCGAACGGTCGGCCACGTCGGCCTTGATCAGCGCAATGTCCGGCACCAGCGAGCGCTCCATGACGTAGGTCTCGCCGTCGAACTCGCGCAGCTCCTTGCCGTCGGCCACCATGGTGCCCACACCGGTCTTGGTGAAGAAGGCCGGGATGCCGGCGCCGCCGGCGCGCAGCTTCTCGGCCAGCGTGCCCTGGGGCGTGAATTCGAGCTCGAGCTCACCGGCCAGGTATTGGCGCTCGAACTCCTTGTTTTCGCCCACATAGGACGAGATCATTTTCTTGATCTGGCGGGTTTCCAGCAGCTTGCCCAGACCAAAGCCGTCCACACCGGCATTGTTGGAAATCGCCGTCAGGTTTTTCACGCCGGTGTCGCGCAGCGCGTCAATCAGCGCTTCGGGGATGCCGCACAGGCCAAAACCGCCCACAGCGAGCATCTGGCCATCGGCCACGATGTCCTTGAGCGCCTCGGCGGCAGAGGGAAAGACTTTGTTCACACGGATCTCCTTGGGGGATGGGATGGCGCTACGATACTACGTATTCGAATACGTAGTTTTTCGTAATGGACAGCCCCAAGACCCGCGCCCTGCCCGCCCCCGACATTGACTACCGCCTCGCCTTCGACCTGGCGCCCGTGGGCATGGTGCTTTCGCGCAACCGCACCATGGTCGACTGCAACCAGCGCGTGTGCGAAATGTTCGGCGTCACACCCGAACAACTGATCGGCCAGAGCTTTCAGCTGCTCTACCCCAGCGCCGACGAATACGAACGCACCGGCCAGCGCATCGGCCCGATCCTGAACGCCAACGGGGTGTATGCAGACGACCGCGTCATGAAGCGCGTGGGCGGCCGGCTGCAGGGAGAGACCTTCTGGTGCCATGTGACAGGCCGAGCTCTCAACCGTGATGCGCCGCACGAGGCTGGCATCTGGACCTTTGAAGACCTGTCGGCGCGCAAACCGGTCAAGGCCGAACTCACCGCCCGCGAGCGAGAGGTGGCCGCACACCTGATGGATGGCCTGACCAGCAAGGAGATCGGCCGCTCTTTAGGCATCAGCCACCGCACGGTCGAAATCTACCGCGTCAAGCTCATGCGCAAATACCAGGCCGGCAGTGCGGCCGACCTGATCCAGAAGCTGGTGCGCGGCTAAGGCTTTCAGGCCTTGGGCTCGACCACTTCCGTCACGCAACGAAATGCGTCGATGGCCGTCGGAAAGCCGCAGTAGACCGTGGCGTGCAGCATCACCTCTCGCAGTTCCTCGGGCGTGACGCCGTTGTTGAGCGCGCCACGCACATGGGCCTTGAGTTCGTGCTGCTTGCCTTGCGCGGCCAGCATGGCCACAGTGATCAGGCTGCGCGTTCGCAAGTCAAGCCCCGGGCGCTGCCAGACATTGCCCCAGGCATTGCGGGTGATGAATTCCTGCATCGGCAAGGTGTAGTCACTGGCCCCGGCCAGGGCTCGGTCCACGTATTCCGCGCCCATGACCTGATTGCGCGTGACCAGACCCGCCTGCATGGCGGCATCCTGGGGAAGGTCTTTCTGTGTTTTGGACATGACAGGCTCCTGCAAATGACCCTGAGCATAATGGACCGCAAGGAGACCCGCATGAGCCAACGCTACCCTTTCCCCGACATCCAGAACCTGCCCGAGGATCTGCGCACCAGAATCCTGGAGGTGCAGGAAAAAGCCGGTTTCGTGCCCAATGTCTTCCTGGCGCTCGCGCGTCGCCCGGCCGAGTGGCGTGCCTTTTTCGCGTACCACGACGCCCTGATGGTGCCTGAATCTGTGGGCCGCACCAGCAACCTGACCAAGGGCGAGCGCGAGATGATCGTCACCACCACCAGCGCAGCCAACCAATGCCTGTATTGTGTGGTGGCCCACGGCGCCATCCTTCGCATTTACGAGAAGAAGCCTCTGGTGGCCGATCAGGTGGCGGTCAATTACCGCAAGGCCGACATCAGCCCGCGCCAGCGCGCCATGCTCGACTTTGCGATGAAGGTCTGCACCGCCTCGCACCAGGTCGATGACGCCGACTTTGACGCCCTACACACCCACGGCTTTGACGACGAAGACATCTGGGACATCACCGCGATCACCGCGTTTTTCGGGCTGTCCAACCGCATGGCCAGCGTAACGGGCATGATGCCCAACCCCGAGTTTTACGCGATGGGCCGGGTGCCCAAGACCAAGTCCTGATCGTCTTGCGTTCCGTTCTTGCCACCATGGCCTCGATCTGACCCGGACAATTCCGAACATCGCAGATAAGTCATTTACATTAGTATTTAGGCACTCAATTTATTTTCAAACCATGAACACGTCTGCTTCCCACGAGTTGCCCGCCCTGACCGTGCGTCGGCTGTCGGTGGACCTGTCCCGGGGATTTTCACGACACTGGAACGGCGGGGATGTTTTCAGAACGGCCTTCTGCAATGCACTGTCGATGAGCTTTCCGGTCGGCGAGCAATTTTTCATGGACGCGGTGCGTGAAGGCAGCAGGCGTCTGCCCGACACTCTCGAAAACCAGGACATCAAGGCAACTGTGCGCGACTTCATCGGGCAGGAAGCCACCCACCGGCACCTGCACAGTCTCTACAACACCCACTTGGAAAAGCAGGGCCTGCTCAACCGTTGGGGGCCGCGTGCCGCATGGCGACTGCAAATTGGGCGTCAGCGCATGTTCAGCCAATCGGAAAAGGGCTACCTGCACGAACTGGCACTGACGGCGGCCTACGAGCACTTCACGGCCATTTTTGGTGAAATCACCCTGGATCGGGCAGACATGCCGGGTGATGTGCTGGCTGGGGCGGAAGAACCGCTCAAGACACTGTGGCGATGGCATGCGGCCGAGGAATCCGAGCACAAGAGCGTGGCCTTCGAGCTCTACACCCGCCTGGGCGGCAATTACCGCTGGCGGATGCGCTGGTTTGCCTATGTGATGGTCCAGTTCACCGTGGACGCCACCTTGCAGACCCTGAGCAACCTCCGGCACGACGGTCAGCTGTTGCGGCCCGGCACCTGGTGGTCGGCTGCCCGTTTCCTGCTGGGACGGCACGGACTGTTGTGGCGGGTCACCCCTCCCTTGCTGACATACTGGCGCCGCGACTTTCACCCTGACAAGGTCGGCAATCCGAAACTCTCCAGCCTCTGGTTTGAGCGCCATGCCACCCAATGGTCACCGGTCAAATCGAGCAGCAACACGGTGAAGCCTCTGCCCCCCTGAAGCCGGAAAGCTTCAGCAACCGTCGCTGACCAGCTTGCGCACCCAGTCCGGCAGCGCCACGGCTTTCTGCCTTGGAAAATCGACCCAGATCGTCGTGGCCCCACCGGCAGAACAAATCACCCCGGGCTGGTCAGTGCATTCCAGCGTGCACCAGCTCTCGAACGTCGTGCGCCCCGGGTCACTGACGTACATCGTTGCCAAAATGTCCCCCGGGTATTCAAACTGCCGGTAAAAGTTGCAGAAAGCATTGACGATGACCGGCCCTTCTCCCTTGGGATTGAGGTCACAGCCAATGGTGCGGAACCAATCAATGCGGATGGTTTCCAGGTAGCGGAAATACACCGCATTGTTCACATGGCCCATGGCGTCCATGTCCCCCCAGCGGATGGGGATGACCATCTGGTGAACCTGCTTCTTTCGGTCGGGCAACGCCAGCTTCATGCGCCGCCCCTTCAGATGGCAAAGCCGTCATCTGCCGCGATCACGGCGCCGTTGACAAAATGGGACTGGTCGCTGGCCAGCATCATCAGCACCGCGTCCAGATCCTGCGGCTGACCCACCCGCTTGCGCGGCAGCATGGCGATCAGTTTTTGCCCTTGCTCGGTCTGCCAGTGGTGGTGGTTGATCTCGGTGTCGATGTAGCCCGGGCAGATGGCGCTTACGTTGATGCCAAAACGTCCCCACTCCACCGCAAAAGCCTTGGTCATCTGGATGACCGCCGCCTTGCTCATGCAGTACACACCGATCTGCGGCAAGACCTTGAGGCCGGCCATCGAGGCGATGTTGATGATGCGCCCGCCCGTGAAGCTGCCCGGTGCAGCGCCCTTGGCTCGGGCCAGCATGCGTTTGCCCACTTCCTGTGCGACAAAGAAAGCACCGCGCACATTGGTGTTCATGATGAAGTCGTAGTCCTCTTCACCCACGTCCTGAATGCGCTGTGTGGTGCTCACGCCCGAGTTGTTGATCAGGATGTCGATGCTGCCCATGCCGGTCTCGGCGTGGGCTACGGCCGCCTGGATGCTGGAACGGTCGGTCACGTCCATGGCCACCACATGCGCGTTGCCACCAGCAGCCTCGATCTCGGCGCGCAAATCCCTGAGCTTGTCGACGCGACGGCTGGCCAGCACCACGCCCGCGCCGGCCCGCGCCAGTGTTTTTGCAAACTGCGCACCCAAGCCGCTGGAAGCGCCAGTCACCAGGGCCACGCGGCCTGACAAATCGATCTCGTATGCCATGACAACTCCTTGGTTTTGTCCTGACCGCATTGTGCGACGGAAGGCCTGCCGGGCCGCATAAAATGAGTCGCAAGCCCGACAGGGCACCTTTTCCCCAAAACTTCTGCAAGAGACACCATGAGCCCACAAGAAATCCTGGACACCTACGGCCCCCGCGAAGCCATGGAATACGACGTGGTGGTGGTCGGTGGCGGTCCTGCCGGCCTGTCCACCGCCATCCGCCTGAAACAGCTGGCCGCCGAAAAAAGCCAGGACGTGTCGGTGGTGGTGCTTGAAAAAGGCGGCGAGCCCGGTGCCCACATCCTGTCGGGCGCCATCATGGACCCGCGTGCCCTGACCGAGCTGTTTCCCGACTGGAAAGACCGCGGCGCCCCCCTCAACCAGCCCGTGACCGCCGACGCCTGGAGCTTCTTGAGCGAGACCGGTGCGACCCGCACCCCCGGCATCTTCCTGCCCGAGTGCGCACAAAACCACGGCAACTACATCCTCAGCCTGTCCAACTTCACCCGCTGGCTGGGTCAGCAGGCCGAAAACCTGGGCGTGGAAATCTTCCCCGGCTTTACTGCCGCCGAAGTGCTCTACAACGAGGACGGCTCCGTCAAAGGCGTGGCCACCGGCAATCTGGGCATCGGCAAGGACGGCGAACCCACCGAGAACTTCCAGCTCGGCATGGAACTGCACGCCAAATACACCGTGTTTGCCGAAGGCGCACGCGGCCACCTGGGCAAGCAGCTCATCGCCAAATACAAGCTCGACGAAGGCCGCGACCCGCAAACTTACGGCATCGGCATCAAGGAAGTCTGGGAAATCGACCCCAGCCGCCACACCCCCGGTTTTGTCATGCACACCGCTGGCTGGCCCATGAACAATGACACCTACGGTGGCGCCTTCATGTACCACATGGAGGACAACAAGGTGGCCATTGGCTACGTGGTCGGTCTGGACTACGCTAACCCCTGGCTCAGCCCCTTTGAAGAATTCCAGCGCTGGAAAACGCATTCCAACATCAAGTGGTATTTCACCAACGACCAAGGTGAAGTCAACGCCAAGCGCATCGGCTACGGCGCCCGCGCCATCACCGCTGGCGGCCTGATGAGCCTGCCCAAGACCGTGTTCCCGGGTGGCGCACTGGTCGGCTGCGACGCCGGCTACCTGAACGTCAGCCGCATCAAGGGCAGCCACGCCGCCATCAAAACCGGCATACTGGCCGCCGAAGCCGCTTACGACGCCCTCGTGGCAGGCCGCCAGCACGACGAGCTGAGCGCCTACCCTGAGGCATTTGAAGCCAGCTGGCTCTACACCGAACTCAACAAATCGCGCAACTTCAAGAGCTGGTTCAAGAAGGGCCTGACGGTGGCCACGCTGATGAACGGCTTTGAGCAATTCGTGCTGCGCGGTCACATCCCGTGGACACTGCGCCGTGACAAGGCCGACCACACTTACCTCAAGCCCGCAGCAGAGTGCGAGAAGATCGAATATCCGAAACCCGACGGCAAGCTGACCTTCGACCGCCTCTCCAGCGTCTTCATCAGCAACACCAACCACGAAGAGAACCAGCCGGTGCACCTGACACTCAAGGACGCATCGGTGCCCGTCAGCATCAACCTGGCCAAGTTCGCCGGGCCCGAGAGCCGCTACTGTCCGGCCGGTGTGTACGAGTTCGTCAAGAACGAAGACAACAGCGACCGCCTGCAGATCAACGCGCAAAACTGCGTCCACTGCAAGACCTGCGACATCAAGGACCCGACGCAAAACATCGTCTGGGTGACGCCCGAAGGCGGCGGTGGGCCGAACTACACCGGCATGTGATCAATGCGATAACCATCAGGGCCTTCGGGCCCTGTTTTTTGGGGCGCACGCAAGTGACAGTCTCCGCGAAAACCCGTATGCGATGCAGCTCAGCCAGGCCGCATAATCAAACTTGTCATACAAATTCACCGGCACAGCCGGCATCACCTGGAGACCTTGAATGAAGTTGAACAAAGTCCTGATCGCCCTTGGCCTGTTGGGCGGCCTGTCTGGCGCCGCAATGGCCCAAACCGTGCTGAAGATCGGTTATGCCACCTCAGCCACATCGCATTACGCGGTGGGCTCGACGGTGTTCTGTGACGAAGTCGAGAAAGGGACGCAAGGCCGCTACAAGTGCCAGCAATTCCCCAGCGGATCGCTGGGTGGCGAGCGTGAAATGATCGAAGCCGTGCAACTGGGCACGCTCGACATCGTCAACACCTCCACCGGCCCCGTGGGCAACTTCGTGCCCGAAGTCAAGATCGTAGACATCCCCTTCCTGTTCCGCGACTATGACCACGCCCGCCGCTACCTGGACAGCGCCGCTGGTCAGGAACTGCTGACCAAGTTCCCGGCCAAAGGCCTGGTGGCCCTGGCCTGGACGGAAAACGGTTTCCGTCACATGACCAACAACAAGCGTGCCATCGTCAAGCCGGCCGACGCCTCGGGTCTGAAGATGCGCACCATGGAAAACAAGGTTCACATGGAAGGCTACCGCGCCTTTGGCATCCAGCCCACGCCCATGGCATTCCCCGAAGTGTTTGGCGCGCTGCAGCAGGGCACCGTGGACGGTCAGGAAAACCCGATCCCCGTGATCCTGGCTTCCAAGTTCTCGCAGGTGCAAAAACACCTGTCCCTGACCGGCCACGTGTACTCGCCAGGCCTGCTCATCACCTCGCCCCGTCTGATGAACAAGCTCAGCGACGCGGACAAGAAGGTCTTCAATGAAGCCGCCAAGAAGGCTGCCGTGGCCCAGCGCAAGAAGGTCAACGAAGACGAGGACAACGGCATTGCCCAGCTCGAAAAAGACGGCATGAGCGTGGTGCGCAAGGTGGACGGCCAGGCCTTCCGTGACGCACTGGCGCCTGCTTACGCCGCCTACTCCAAGGAGTTCGGCGCCGACAACATCCGCAAAATCCAGCAATTCAAGTAATTGCCAGCGGCCAGTCCACGGCCTGTGCGGACCTCCGCACAGGCCGTTTTTGCACACAGCGCCATGAAAACCTTCGAAAAATACTTTCTTGCGTTCAACCGCTGGGCACTCATTGCCCTGCTGGCGGCCATGTCGGTGATCATCTTCACCAACGTTGTCCTGCGCTACACCACCAGCCAGTCCATCGAATGGGCCGAAGAGGTGGCGCGCCACATGATGATCTGGCTGACCTTCATTGGCTGCGGACCGGTACTGCGCTACGGCGGGCACATCGCGATTGACAATTTGCAAGACGCCCTGCCCGCACGCGCGGCCCAATTGCTGCGTGTGCTGATTGCGCTGTTGATCACCGCCTTTTGCGTGTTTTCGATCTGGTTTGGTCTTCAGTACATGGACAGGACCCAATACCAGAGCACACCGGCCACCCAGATTTCTTTCGCCTTGATTTACATGGCACTGCCGCTGGGCATGGCCATGACGCTGATCCACTGGCTGCTGATCATTCGCGACTACATTGCCAAGCGCGAATTCGCCAGCGATGCCCACTTTGACGCCAACGCGAGTGCTTCCCTATGAGCCCCAGTCTGATCCTCCTGATCTCCGTCTGTATTTACCTGGGCATCGGTGTGCCGGTGGCCTTCGCTTTGGGGCTGTCCACTGTCACAGCACTGGTGATCTCCGACGCCTACCCCATGCTGGTGCTGCTCAAGGAGACTTTCACCGGCATCGACAGTTTCCCGCTGATGGCCGTGCCCTTCTTCATCCTCGCCGCCGAGTTGATGAGCGGCGGCTCGCTGACCGAGGTGCTGCTCAAGTTCGCTGGCCAGTTCGTAGGCCACAAACGCGGTGGCCTGGGTTACACCAATGTGGTGTCACTGACTTTTTTCTCGGGCATCTCGGGCTCGGCTCTGGCCGATGCCGCCGGCCCGGGCTCCATGATGATCCGCATGATGGACAAGGCCGGCTACGACCGCGCCTACGCCGCTGCGCTGACTGCATCCACTGCGATCGTAGGTCCGATCATCCCACCCTCGATCATCATGATCATCTATGCCCTGGCCGATGACAACGTCTCGGTCGGCACATTGTTCGTGGCGGGCATCGTGCCCGGCATGTTGATCGCCGTGGCCATGTGCATCGTGAACTACTGGATCTCCAAGCAGCGCAACTACAAGGGGGACGATGAATTCCCCTCGGCGGCCGAGATGATGCGAACCACCTGGCGGGCCCTGCCGGCGGTCCTCTTGCCAGTGCTGATTCTGGGCGGGATGCGCGCTGGCTGGTTCACGCCCACAGAAGCTTCCGTGGTGGCAGTTTTCTATGCGCTGGTGTGCGGCAAGTACGTCTACCGCACCCTGGAGTGGAAGGCTGTCCCCGACATCCTCGCGCGTTCCGCTTTGCTGACCGCTTCGGTGCTGCTGATCATCGGCACTTCCGCCTCCTTCGCCTGGATTCTGACCATCGAAGGCATGCCCCAAACCGTGGCCAACTGGATTTCGGGCATGAACCTGAACGTCTGGGGCTTTCTGATTGTCATCAACATCTTCCTGCTGATCTTTGGCATCTTCATCGAGCCGCTGCCGGGTGTGATGGTGCTGGTGCCGATCCTGGCTCCCGTGGCGGCCAAGCTGGGCGTGGACCCTGTCCACTTTGCGATGGTGGTGATCTTCAACCTCACGCTGGGCATGATCACACCGCCCGTGGGCGGCCTGCTGTTCGTCACCTCCAACGTGTCCAAGGTGCCCTTGGCCGCCCTCACCCGCGAGCTCAAGCCCTTCTTGTGGGCGCATGGTGTGGTGCTGGTGCTGCTGACCTTTGTGCCAGCACTGTCGAACTGGTTGCCGCGGGCGATGGGGTTCAAGTAAGGCGCCCTATAATCCCGTCTGTCAGGAGAGAGTCTGGCGTTGTCCACACAACGCCAGACCGCCGAAGGCGCAGGCTGCAGCGCAGCTGAACGCTCAGGCAAAAGGACTGACAAAGCGTCTTGATTGACGTTGCCTCACTGGAGAGAGGTGCCGGGCCATCGCGTCACGGCATCCACCGAAGGAGCAAACCGCAGAACACCGACCGTGTTCCCGGCGAATCTCTCAGGTAAAGCGGACAGCGAGGGCTTGCCATGGCATGTGCCGTGGTGCAACTGCCCTTGAAAGCCTGTCATGTCCGCTGACCACAACCTGCTCACCACCCCTTTGAACGCCCTGCACCTCGAACTCGGTGCGCGCATGGTGCCCTTTGCCGGTTACAGCATGCCGGTGCAATACCCGGCGGGACTGGTGGCCGAACACCACCACACCCGCACGGCTGCCGGCCTGTTCGATGTCTCGCACATGGGCCAATTGCGTCTGGTCGGCCCGGATGCCGCCGCCGCATTCGAAAGCCTGATGCCGGTGGACGTGGCTGGCCTCGGTCTGCACAAGCAGCGCTACGGCCTGCTGCTCAACGACGATGGCGGCATCATCGATGACCTGATGTTTGTGAACCGCGGCGAGGACATTTTTGTGATCGTCAACGGTGCCTGCAAACACGGTGATCTGGCGCACATCCAGGCGCGCATTGGCGGCCGTTGCACCATCGAGCCGCAATTCGACCGCGCGCTGCTCGCGCTGCAAGGCCCACAGGCTGTGACCGCGCTGGCGCGCATGTTGCCCGGTGTGGACCAACTCGTCTTCATGACCGGCATGTCCGCCAGCTGGCAAGGTGCCGCCGGTGCCGACATTTACGTGACCCGCAGCGGCTACACCGGTGAAGACGGTTTTGAAATTTCCCTGCCAGCCAGCGCGGCCGACGCCTTTGCCCGCGCCCTGCTGGCCCAGCCCGAAGTCAAACCCATCGGCCTGGGCGCACGCAACTCGCTGCGCCTCGAAGCCGGGCTGTGCCTGTACGGCAACGACATCGACACCACCACCACCCCGGTCGAAGCCAGCCTGAACTGGGCCATGCAAAAGGTGCGCCGCAGCGGCGGTGCCCGCGCCGGCGGTTTTCCTGGGGCCGACAAAGTGCTGGCCCAGCTGGACGGCACCCAGCCTGCCCAGCGCCTGCGCGTGGGCCTGGTGGGCCTGGAGCGGGTGCCGGTTCGTGAACATGTGGAACTTCAAAACGACGCTGGCCAGAAGGTCGGCGAAGTCACCAGCGGCCTGCTCGCCCCCACGGCAGACAAGCCGGTGGCGCTCGCCTATGTGCAGGCAGAATATGCCGCCGTGGGCACCCGTCTGAACGCCATGGTGCGCGGCAAAGCCGTGCCGATGGAAGTCAGCGCCCTGCCCTTCGTCCCCAACCGCTACCACCGCGGCTGATTCCCTCCAAACAATCGGGATCTGACCCCGATTTATGACCCCATTTCTCAGGAGCACAACATGAGCCTCAAGTACACCGAAGACCACGAATGGATCAACGTCGAGGGCGACACCGCCATCGTCGGCATCACCCACCATGCGCAGGACGCGCTGGGCGACGTGGTGTTCGTCGACCTGCCCGAAGTCGGCAAGTCCTTTGCCCAGAAAGACGTGGCCGGGGTGGTCGAGTCCGTCAAGGCCGCTGCCGACGTGTACATGCCGGTGACCGGCGAAATCGTCGAAGTCAACGAAGACCTGCGCAACGATCCATCTCTGGCCAACAGCGACCCGCTGGGCAAGGGCTGGTTCTTCAAGGTCAAGCTGGCCCAGCCGGCCGAAGTCGACGCCCTGCTCGACGAGACGGCCTACAACAAGTTCTCGGCCGGCTAAGCCCGAAGCCTTGAATGAAGGGCATCCACAAGGGTGTCCTTTGTTCAATGTTTCAACGGAGCCTGCCATGCTGATGTCCGCCCACCGCCCCCTCGGCGACCTCGAAAACCCGTCCGAATTCATCGCACGCCACATCGGCATCAGCGTGCAGGACGAAGCGCACATGCTGAGCGTGATCGGCGAGGCTTCACGCCGCGCCTTGATCGAGTCCATCGTGCCGCGCAGCATCGCCCGCAGCCAGGCCATGCAGCTGCCCGCCGCCGTGACCGAAGCCGCTGCGCTGGACCAGCTCAAACGCATCGCCAGCAAGAACAAACTCTTCAAGAGCTTCATTGGCCAGGGCTACCACGGCACGCACACGCCGGGCGTCATCCTGCGCAACGTCCTCGAAAACCCCGCCTGGTACACCGCCTACACACCCTACCAGGCCGAGATTTCGCAGGGCCGCATGGAAGCGCTGGTCAACTTCCAGACCATGGTGTGCGACCTGACCGGCATGCCGATCGCCAACGCCTCCATGCTCGACGAAGCCACCGCCGCCGCCGAGGCCATGACGCTGGCCAAGCGCTCGGTCAAGGCCAAGGGCAACGTGTTCATCGTGAGCGGTGACTGCCACCCGCAAACCATCGAAGTCATCGAGACACGCGCCGCGCCCCTGGGCATCACCGTCAAGGTCATCCGCTCCAGCGACGAATGGCAATCGGCCATCGCGCAGGACGATTACTTCGCCGCACTCAACCAGTACCCCGGCAGCAGCGGCTGGCTGGCCGACTGGCAAGTCAGCGCCGACCTGATCCACAGCAAACAGGCCGCCTTCATCCTGGCTGCCGACCTGATGGCGCTGGTGCTGCTCAAGACCCCGGGCGAAATGGGCGCCGACATCGTGGTCGGCACCACCCAGCGCCTGGGCATGCCCATGGGCGCGGGCGGTCCGCACGCCGCCTATATGGCCTGCCGCGACGAGTACAAACGCTCCATGCCCGGCCGTCTGGTGGGCGTGAGCGTGGACGCGCATGGCCAGCCGGCCTACCGCCTGGCCCTGCAGACCCGCGAGCAACACATCCGCCGCGAAAAAGCGACCTCCAACATCTGCACCGCGCAGGTGCTGCCGGCTGTGATCGCCAGCATGTACGCGGTCTACCACGGGCCCGAAGGCCTCAAGCGCATTGCCCAGCGCATCGCCAGCTACACCGCCGTGCTGGCCGAGGGCCTCAAATCGCTGGGTGCCTCGCTGCTGCACGGCACGGCCTTTGACACGCTGACCGTGGACTGCGGCAGCGCCGCAGCGGCAGACGCCCTGCACGCCAGGGCTGTGGCCCTGGAGATCAACCTGCGCCGCTACACCGGTGGCCGTGCGGGCTTTGTGGGCATCACGCTCGACGAAACCACCACCCGCGAAGACATCGCCACGCTCTGGAGCCTGTTTGCGCAAGGCGGCCAGAAGCTTCCGTCTTTCGAGCAGTTCGAAAAAGGCATCGCCCCACTGATCCCCGAGTCGCTGCGCCGCACGAGCACCTTCCTGACGCACCCAGTCTTCAACCGTTACCACTCCGAGACCGGCATGCTGCGCTACATCCGCCAGCTGTCCGACAAGGACCTGGCGCTGGATCGCACCATGATCCCGCTGGGCTCGTGCACCATGAAGCTCAACGCAACCAGCGAGATGATCCCGATCACCTGGCCCGAGTTCGCGCTGCCCCACCCCTTTGCGCCGGCTGACCAGCTGCAGGGCTACGCGGAACTGGACCAGCAGCTGCGCGACTGGCTATGCCAGGCCACCGGCTACAAAGGCATCAGCCTGCAGCCCAATGCCGGCTCACAAGGCGAATACGCCGGTCTGCTGGTCATTCAGGCGTATCACCGCGCCCAGGGCCAGGGCCACCGCAACATCTGCCTGATTCCGTCCAGCGCCCACGGCACCAATCCGGCGAGTGCCCAGATGGTCGGCATGCAGGTGGTGGTCACCAAGTGCGACGACAACGGCAACGTGGACATGGACGACCTGCGCGCCAAGTGCGAACAGCACAGCGCAAAACTGGCCGCGGTGATGATCACCTACCCCAGCACGCACGGCGTGTTCGAGACGCAAGTCAAAGCCCTGTGCGAGCTGGTGCACCAGCACGGCGGCCGCGTGTATGTGGACGGCGCCAACATGAACGCCCTGGTGGGCGTGGCCGCACCCGGCGAGTTCGGCGGTGACGTGAGCCACCTGAACCTGCACAAGACCTTCTGCATCCCGCACGGCGGTGGCGGCCCCGGCGTCGGCCCTGTGTGTGTGGTCGAAGACCTGGTGCCTTATTTGCCGGGCCACGCCACAGGCGGCGTACCGGTCAATGGCGTGGGCGCTGTGTCGGCCGCGCCGCTGGGCAATGCCGCCGTGCTGCCCATCAGCTGGATG
>JACCDG011059775.1_pt1 | contig 17527 bp, 16 predicted proteins | sample 7442471 | NCBI WGS metagenome assembly JACCDG01 (sample SAMN15323444, study PRJNA562643) | freshwater metagenome | isolation source: river surface water | place: USA:Blue River Watershed | collected 2017-08-17 | reverse complement strand
TTAAGAGTTAAGAGCAGTTCCAATATTATTATTAGTTCTTAGTACTTAGTTCATAACTATTTTATCCCTATCTCACCAAGGCCCGCAAACCACCCCCAATCACCATCACGGCTGCATAAAACGTAAAGGCTAACGTGAACAAACCATCAGCAGCTGTCCGACCAAAAACATGGTATGGCGCCCATAAAAGCACAACCGTACTGATAAACAACATTCCAATCAAGGCTATTTTAATCCAGTTGTTCCGACGTGTTTTTTTCAATTCAAAAGCCAATAAAATTCCTTCACTCACATAACTAAAAAGGAAAATAATCAATAAGCTGTAGGCAAGAGTTTTGATGCTGTTCATATTCATACGTGATTGTTTTTCTTGAACCAAAATTAGATTCATTGTCCGCCAAAATTTGGCGACTTACAGGAGATTTCAGATATTGCAAAAAAAAGATGCATACATCCGATCGACTCAAAGAAATCAATGGACTTTTCCTGCAAAAGTCATTTTTCGTCAATTATGCGAATGTTTCCGCCTATTTGAATGAGCAATTTGATCAAGTAAACTATTCTGAACGTTCATTCAGTCGGGACTTAAAATCCTTAAAAGAATTATTACAAACTCGATATCCGGCGCTAAGTGATGAAGTTGGTGAGTTAATTAAATTCGCGCGATCGACGAATCGTTTTACCTATGTCAGGGATACGATTTCCGCCTTCCCAAACATTTCGGAAAAAGAACTAAGTCAAATTGCAGCGACCATCGAAATGAACAAACACCTCTTTAACGGCGGTGCTGGGGAAGGGCTCGTCAATAAATTGAGGGCCATTGCCTTGGAAAATGAATTAGCCGAACAACACGAAATGCTACCTTGGGCAGCTATCCAACTCATACATGACGGCGTGCGCTCAGGAGAAGGTCTTTTTCAAGCTATTTTGAAGAGCATTTATGCACAGGATTTACTCGAATTCACACACCAAGGGCTAAGTAAAAAGTCCCAAATCAAGAAAATGACAGGCGTCCCTTTACTGTTAAAGGAATATAACAACGGTTGGTACACGGGATGGTATCTCTTATTCCAACCGGCAAGTAGGCAAGAAACGGTTATTAAACTCGACCTAAATCAATTACGTGTTTTTGCTTTGGATCGAATTAAGGAGATCAAGATTATCCAAAATGAACCTAAAATTCGAAAATCGCCTGATTTCCAACCTACGGATTTCTTTAAGGAAAGTTTAGGTGTTTTCCGAAGTGAAAAGCGGAAAGCAGAGATCGTTCGAATTTGGGTAGGAAAAACGAATTGGATTTTCAATTACCTGTTAAAATACCCTATTCATACCTCACAACTTGTAAAAGATGAAAATGAGAAGGGCGCTGTATTTCAATACAAATTAGAGATTGAACAAGAATTGGTAAATTTTCTGATGCAATATGCGTCTGAAATGACTATTTTGGCACCAGAGAAACTCAAAAATTCCATTCAAAAACAATTGCAAATTAGCCTGGAAAAATATGTTTAAACGAATGATTACCCTATTGTTATTTGTAAGTACGCCTTTGATGGCGCAAGAAACAAACGAAAAAAAAGCGATCAAGCAAGTCGTTCGTAACATGTTCATCGCCATGCAAACGGGAGACACAGCACTATTTCGAACCTGTTTTGCTCCAAGTGTCATCTTTCAGACGGTAATCAGAAAGCAAGGTCAAAATCAGGTGAAATCAGAAGACTTTGAAGCTTTCTTGAGGAGCTTGTCAAAATACCCCAAAGGAGCATTGGACGAGCGTATTACTTTCAAGAGCGTCCAATGCGACGAAGGTTTAGCGAGTGTTTGGACGCCCTATGAATTTTACTACGAAGGTAAATTCGCACACCAAGGAGTCAATTCATTTCAGTTGGTGAAATTGGGCGATAAATGGAAAATACAGTATTTGATTGATACGCGGAAAAAGTAAATTTGATTTACTTATCGGTGATTTTATAAATTTTGTTGGGAACACATCTTTATACGAGCCATTATGAAAAATCCAATTGAGGCATTCAAACCAAAACCCGATAATCCACCCATTGGTTTTATCAATTCCTTGCGGTTTTACGTTCGACTGGGTCTTGACTTCCAAATGAATTCCGCTTACTTTCAACTAAAGGCTTTTTTAGCGAAAACGAATGGAAAATTATTGGATGTGGGTTGCGGAGAATCGCCTTATCGATTTTTGCTTGATTCAAATACCACGCAATATGTTGGGCTTGATATCGAAGATGCTGACGCCAAATTTAATTACAGCCGCAAAGATATCTACAGTTTTGATGGTCAACATATACCATTTGAATCCGAATCCTTTGATTTTGTCTTATGCACGGAGGTATTAGAACATGTGGAGAATTATCAAAAGCTGGTGGATGAAATTCATCGCGTTTTAAAGGCTAATGGTCAAGCGCTACTGACGGTCCCCTGGAGTGCGCGATTCCATTACATTCCTTATGACTATTTCCGCTACACACCAACAACCTTACAGAAGATGTTCCGGCCGTTTAGTCGAGTTGAAATCATCCCGCGAGGTACGGATATTACGTCCATTGCAGCTAAAATTGTTGTCTTGTTCGTCCGAAATTTATTACCGACGAATCCCTTGTATTTCCTTTTTATGCCTTTTTGGCTAATTGCTTCACCCATAGCCATTTTGGCGCTTATCATGGGACATGTCAGTTTGCGCACGGGATTGGGGAATGAATCTGATCCCTTGGGGTATACGATTTTGGTGAAGAAATAACATATTAAAATAGAATAAACAAAAAAGCCCCCAGAATCATCTCCTGAGGGCTTTTTATTTTAAAAGGCTTAAAGTTTATTTAAACCCAATCTCCTTCAATCCCGCATGCGAAATATTAATCGCCTCTAATGCCGTTTCGTTGAAACAAGCATCTTGCTCCACGTAGTAGTATTGCATGCCCGACAATTTCGCATTCGCCAAAATACGCTTGAAATCGATATGACCTTTTCCTACCGGTGCAAAACGACCTTGATCATCCATATCCTTCACATGCCATAATTTGAAACGACCTGGATATTTTTGGAAATAAGCTACCGGATCAGCACCCGCTTTCGTTACCCAATACAAGTCCATTTGGAAATTCACATATTTCGGATTGCAATGCTCTAATAAATAATCAATCGTCACAATGCCATCCGCATCTTTCACATATTCAAAATCGTGATTATGATACAAAAGCTCAAGGCCTGCCGCATGGCATTTCTCACCCATTTTGTCCAAAATCTCTGCCAAATTCTTCGCACCACCTTTCATACCCAATTTTTTATTCACCGCATCGTACGAAAATAAGCCCATTGGTGGTACCGGAATCACGAAATACTTGAAGCCAGCTGCCTTTAAATCCGCAATTTGTTGGTCGATATTATCCAATGTCGCCGAACCTTGGTGAGCCGAAATCGGATTCAAATGCATTTCTGCCAACAAAGCCTTGAAATCAGCAGGAGAGAGGTTGTAGAATTTTCCGTTGTTATAACCGGCCGACTCCACATTGACATAACCCGCCTCCGCTACTGCCTGCAAGGTTGCACGTGCATCTTTGCCCATTTCCGTACGGACCGTATACAAAGCTAATCCACCAAATGGCTTATCGCCCGCTTTAAATGATACCAGTGCAATTGATATAACCGCACATACGCCTAGCGCGATGGCTAGCAATTTGTTCGTTTTCATGTAAATAGATTTAAACTGTTCGTATTTCAAAAATACAGAGCATTTCTGAGCTTTAAAAGAAACTTTCAATATTGTATCAAAATAATTCATTAAGACGCTTGATCATTCAAATCCAATACGCACAAACCTCAAATTGAATCTCAAATAATCCTAGCGTATAAACACCTCCGGAGGAATTTGGAAAAACCGACAAAGTTTTTGAGCCATTTTTAGCGTAATCTCTCGCTTGCCAGCTAATACAGCAGATACATGTCCTTTACTTCCAATCAGAGGAATAAGGTCCTTTGATTTCAAACCCATATCACGCATTTTCAGCACCAAAACCTGTAAAGGGTCAAGTGTTGGAATTTGATAATTCCGATCATCGTAATCTTTAATTAAAACAATCAACAATTCCAGCTCGTCCCGAATTACACCAGGCTCTTCGATGTGGAAAATCTCCATCATGCGTTTCACGGCTTGTTGGTATTCTTCTGTTGTCTTGAGAACTTTCCAATTCATAATTTATAAACCTATAAAATTCGAACGTCAAATGAGATGGTTTTCGCCTCAATTTGATCGTATTCTTTATGTGTTCCAAACCAAATAACGTAACAAGCCTTTTGCTGAAAATTGATCGAAACAATTAATCGAAAGGAATTTCCTTTCAAATTAAAAACAACACGCTGATTTGAAATAATACTCGCATTACGATATACCTGCTTCAGTTCATTAAAATTTTGAAACTCACAAGCTGAAAATTCATGAAACCAAGCAAACAAAGCGTTTGATGCGACAGGGTAATGCGTTGCGTAAAATATAATCGTCCGCTTGACTATAATTTTCATATCAAAAGTAGCGAATAGTTTGCAAAATGCAAACTAAAATCTTGCTTCTGAAAATTATTAATCAAACATGCGATAAAATAGAAAGCGACTGATAATCGGCAAAAATTATCAGGTATTCGAATTATGGAAATCGCAAGGAATCATCCTTTGAAACAGCAAATGCCTTCGATGCTTCCACTCGCCCTACTTGATTCGCAATATATCGGATACCCTGATAGAGGTGATTGACAAAAGTAGGATCGCTGTAATTTTCTTTGGCATGACCTAAGGTGGTCACCCAAACATGCCCTCCTTGAAAATCTTGCGTCCAAACCGCCGGAAAATAACGACCAAATACACCCGCATGCTTCGCAATGAGTTCCTGTTGGGATGCATCCAAACTTTGAATATCATGCATCATCAGGGTTTTAATCCCTGGATACATTTCCTTGCCAAAATAACATTCATCCTCTTTGATCCATTGCGAAGGCACACCCTGCATCGAAGGATGCGACGGCGCATTGGCCACCAACTTGAATTTTTGAAATTTGGCATGCCACGTAAAGGTTTCTCCCACCATCATCTTAAACCAAGTCCAATTCCGCTCTGTTCCCGTCACGGAATGTATTCCCACAAAGCCTCCGCCAGATTCGATGTACCGACGAAATGCCAAACGTTGCGCATCCGTATCAAATACATCATTATTCGTACTCGTAAAAATGATTAAGCGATAGCGATGCAGGTTTTCCGACTGAAAAACAGCAGGATTGTCTGAAACCTCCACGTGAAAACGATGTTCCTGACCCAATTTTTGGATACAAGCCACAGCAGATGGAATGTTGTCGTGCACATAACCCGGACCATTACGTGTATACACGAGAATTTGAGCATCCCTCAAGGAAGACGTTTTCGCCTCCGCAAAAAAGGCCAACAAAATCAATAGGAGTATATTAATTCGTTTCATATTACATTTTATGGATTAACGCCGTATTGATCGATTAAATAAACTATCGCAGCCATATTCACGGCACCTAAGTGCAATTCTCGCTTATTCACATTCTCGAAAACATCCGTTTTGGCATGATGCAAATCAAAATAGCGTTGGCTATCGGGAACCAAACCCGCCAAAACGATCGAAGGGTTCACAGCTGCCAATGGATTAATGTCGGCGCCTCCGCCGCCCAAGGTTACTTCGGATCCATAGGGTTTTAATAGGGGAGTCCAAGCCTGGAATTTGGCAAATGATTCTTTGGAAGCCGAAATACCAATGGAACGCGGGGTAAATCCTCCCTCATCACTTTCGAGTGCAAATAAATGGTTCTCTTGCTTCAGTTTGGCTTGATTGGCATATTCATTGCCTCCGCGCATGCCATTTTCCTCATTGGCAAATAATACAAACCGAATCGTATGCTTGGGCTTGTAGTTCAAGGCTTTCAACACGCGTAAAACTTCCATCGTTTGTACAATGCCAGCCCCGTCATCATGTGCACCTTCGTTGACGTCCCAGGAGTCCAAATGACCACCCAGCGTAATGTATTGATCGGGGAATTCACTACCCTTTAATTCAGCCACGACATTATGCTCGTCGGCATCTGGCAAAAAATACCCATAGGTCTGCATCTGCGCACGAACAGTTCCTTTTTTGGCAAGTTCATAGAGTTCTTGGGCATCATGAGGTCCTAGGGCAATCGCTGGAATCTTGGGATAGGCTTCATCGTAAACCATCGAACCCGTATGTGGCGCATTGTCGGGCGCCGTACTCAACGAGTGAATCAGGATGCCCACAGCACCATATTTCGCGGCCCGACTAGCTCCTGAGCGACGAAAAACGCCGCTTTCGCCATAAGCACGGAAAGTTTGAATTTTGGTTGGATCAAAAACACTGTGGAAATACACAATCTTGCCTTTGATTTCAGTTTGTCGTTTTTCCAATTCTTCCATGCTCGACAGCGCAATGACTTCCGCTTCCAAGAGTCCATTCGATCCCAAGGAATTCCCTAACGCCAAAGCTGCCAAAGGCTGCATGCGCGCCTGGCCATTCACACCCACAATGGCTGCAAAATCATTGCCTCCGCGTTTCCAATTCGGGGTTTTACAGGCTTGCAAGAAAACCTTATCGGCCCCCAAGGCCTCCAAATTCCGTTTCCCCCAAATCACCGCATTTTGCTGCTGCGGTGAACCCGCTAAGCGGCCACCAATTTTTTTGGTCAGTTCATACAAAAGGTCATAGGCCTTGCCATGGCGCATAATTTCATCCGAAATCTGTTTGATAAATAGACTATCGGATTTTTGTTGGCCATGACCTACAAGGGCCATCAAGAGGAGAGGCAAGAGCGTAAAATACTTTTTCATAGGTACATTTTATGGGATAGAAGTCTAAATATAACCAATAAAATGATGGAAGAAAAAGCACCTTGTATTGCTAAACATCGTATCAAGCCTATGAGATTAAACTTTGAAATAAACAAAAAAAGCAGAATTGCCGTTTTCCAATCTAACCTTACATATACACGATTCACATAGACCAAGAAAGCTGATGTGTTTCGTGAAGTCCTCAAAATTAGCCATTGGAAACATTGCATGTTTTTCGAATCTAGACTAATAAATTCACACAGACTCCTTAATCCCCTAAATAAACAGTGGGTTGAGCGTCTGAACCTATTCGATCTACGGAAAGAATAGGCCCAAAAACACCCAACCCACTGATAATCTACTTAGACAAATTTAATCCTTAATAACTAAGCAGTTTTCCTTGAACAGCCTCCACACCTTGACGGAATTGGAAGATGATGGTTTGGTTACCATGTGCATGAGGAAGACGATATAGAATTTTTTGTTCCTCGCCAGCACGTAATTCGCCATCAAAAACGGTAGCAATCAGTTGGCCCGATACATCATAAAGTACCAAGGTCGCCTGCCCATTACTACGCGGAGTCAAAGTAAAGGTTAAGGCTTCGTTGAATGGATTAGGATAAGCCTGGATCAATTGCACCCATTCGGGTGAGTCCGCAATAAATCGTGACATTGTTTTCACTTCAACGGCATTGCTTCTTAAATACGTAATCACACAACGACCTTGATCGAAGGCATTATTAATCAAATCCACCGTACTCGAAATATCTGCTAAGGCTGGGTCATTTGCTTTGTCCAATAAATTTGTCAGTGCCTTGATCGCTAGGTTATATAATTCATTGACCGTTTTATTCACAAACTTGGTGCCTACTTTAAATTCTTTCGTATCGCCATAATTAATGGAGTTATTGCTACAGTTAACTTTGGCAGTCGTAAAGGTGCTCGTCATAATAAAATTGCCCAAATTACCGGAAGTCCGCATATTTAACCACAAAGTGATGGTTTGGGACAATAGGTTATTGTTAATTTTTCCAATGGCATCCACGGGTGCATTGTTCATTCCTTTGGAATCATAAGTCCAAGAACCTACATTCAAAGCGGCAGGTTTCCCGCCACCAGGCAGTAACTTAAAGATATTACCATTGGTGATATCCGTCGCCCGTAGCGTAAATGATCGATTATTGCTTCCGCCAAAAGTGATACTTCCTGAGCTCAACGCTGATTTTAATTTGGCTATCGTCGTCATGCCATCGCAGGTCAATCCACCTGTATTTCCATAAAAACCCTGGGTATAGGTCGTGAATAACTTACATTCAATGACTTCCACTTCGACTGATGCACTTGTAGCCGAAGTGCATCCATCCAAAGATGCCGTCACAACATACGTTTTATTGGCTGTTGGAAAATCTTCCAACAGCGCTTGTGTTACGGTGCTATTTGACCATTGAAAAACAGCACCTGAACTACTCGTGGCTTGTAAGATTACCTTGTCGCCTAAACAAATCGTCGCATTATCAACTGTCAAATTAACGCTAGGGCGAGGTTTGACGGTAACCAGGGATGAACCCGAAGCAGTACAACCATCCAGGCTTCCAGTAACCACATAGGTCGTGGTTGTCAAAGGACTCACGCTTATTTCGGCTGTTGATCCATTACCCGGACTCCATAGGTAAGAAGTTGCATTTCCAGAAGCTTGAATCGCAATCGAATCGCCGATACAGATGGATTGGTTTTCCGAAACAGTGATTAGCGGCAAAGCTTTTACCTGGATGGTGATGGTATTACTATTCCGACATAAATGGTCATCAATACCTGTGACAGTATAGGTAACAGCACCTACCGATTGTGTAAACGCCACATTATCAAATACTCCCTTATCCCAAGTATAATTACTAGCACCTGTACCAAATAAAGTAACCGTTGATCCCTCGCAAACCTCATTGGCCACTGCATTTGCTACTACCGTAGGAAGTTCATGAACCGTAACGGTAGATGTTGCGGTGTTTTCACAGCCATTGCTATCTGTTCCCGTAACGGTATATGTTGTCGTCTTTTTTACTTTAAACGAAGTATTGTTTGGGATATCATTGTCCCAAATATAAGATAGCGCGCCTGATCCATTCAACGTGATTTCAGTATCATAACATACAGACTGATCGGCGGTCGCAGTGACAGTAGGTAGTGCATTCACGGTAACCTTCGATGTAGCTTTATTCGTACAGCCATTTCCATCCGTACCTATGACCGTATAGGTCGTAGTCGATTTGGCAAAAAACAATTCGCCGTCCACTACACCATTGTCCCAGACATAAGTCGAAGCTCCTGAACCTTTTAAAGTCACCTTGTCATCGTAACATACGGTTTGATCGGCGGTCGCAGTGACAGTAGGTAGTGCATTCACGGTAACCTTCGATGTAGCTTTATTCGTACAGCCATTTCCATCCGTACCAATGACCGTATAGGTCGTGGTCGAATTCGCATTAAATGAAACGCCATCGAGAACTTCATTGTCCCACAAGTAGCTGATCGCACCAGCACCATTCAAGGTAATTTCAGTATCGTAACACACCGTTTGATCGGCGGTCGCAGTGACAGTAGGTAAAGCCCAAACGCTCACCTTGGTTTCGGCCGAATGGAAACAGCCATCACCAAATGGAACGGTATACTTCAGCGTAATTTCACCTGGACTTGATGATACTAATTGACCATCGGAAATCGTAGCGCTACCCGAAACGATCGACCAAGCGCCATCCTTTCTTTCTGAACTAATCAATGCAGCCAATGAAGTAGATCCCATGGCACAAAAACCTGCGGTTTGCAGGGTTATGACAGGCTTAGCCGATACCGTTACGGTAAACGTTTCGGTCATCGTTTCACAATTGCTTATTTCATACGCTACTTGATAGGAATAAGTTCCAGGGGCAGCATTACTGATTGAAAATGCATTTGTATGGACATTCAGGTCTGTACCATTGAGGCTCCAAGCATAATTAGTATGTCCAGTGGCGGCATTCAGTGTGAGTGAGCCCCCTTCACAAACTTGCTTTTGAACGGCTGCCGCAAATTGAGAAGCTAATTTGGGCACTTGGGTGGAAACGACTTGACAAGAGATTTCGGATTGTCCTTTTCCATATTTGACGATACTTTGGCCATCGACCAAGGTGTATTTGCCCTTAACAGTTAAACGATAATAATTAATTTTCGAATTTAATGCCCCCGAAAATTTTAATATGGCCCCAAAAGTTTGACAATCAACCGAACTTCCATCGGAAGTCGTATTGGAAATCGTTGTCCAATTCAGGTTATCGGATGAATTTTCGGTTAAAATATCACTACCCGTAGGCAAACAAAAATTTTGAATATTGAAGTGGCTCAAACCGGTGGGGCTTGTTGTTTGTTCTACCTTCCAAACAAAAATGGTGTAAAGTCCATTTTCGGTCATGGTAGGGGAGGAGACCGTAAATCCAACACCTTGAGCTTGAACTTGATATTGAATACCAAGTATCCCACCAATCGCCCAGTACAGCACGAGAAGCAGTTGTTTGTAGTTCTTTTTCATAATCGTATTTTTTAAAATTTGGAGTAATTAAAAATTGGGCAATACATTTTCACCCCCTGCAAATGATTTTTTCATTTTTGGGAATACAACAAACTCAAGCATGGCATGGTATGGACATGCGATGACCTGAAAAAAAAATAATTTTAAAAGAGAACTAAGGAATACGCGAAATCGTAAAAACTAAAAAATACATTGACCATTACTGGCTGTAATCGCAATTTTTACTGTGCATTAAAGTGAAACTAGGAATGGAAAGTAGGAATATTCCTACTAATTCAATCATGAAAGACAAGATTTTGGTCTTTCATTGAAACAAACTTAAAAGAATTTTCAATAAATTAAAATGATAAAAATCAATTTTTATTTAGTGGTGCCTAACCCAAAATATGAGCTTGAAAAAGGATACGTAAGCCAAATAGGCCCCTGTTGAACGAATTCCGTAGGTCGGTCAAGTGAACGGTTGAGAAATAAGAAGAAACGATTGGGTTAATACAGTCGCTCGATGGAGATAAAGTTATTTAAATAACCAGAACCAATAACCAAGGAGACCCGATACATTCTACTATTTGTTTTATCAACAATGTTGTAATAAGATCCATCACTTTCGCTTGGGAAATGCCACCCAAAAGCAGCCCCAGATGCGCTAGTAGAGTAAGGAACATTGGCCACGGCTGAACCGGCCACTCCACCAACCATGGCATACCAGGCAGAAATATTGGCCGTAAAGTTTGAGGAAACAGCACCCACACTCAGACCCCGACTACCGCTAGTCGTTACGGATACTTTCAAATTATCCAATTGCAAATAGGTTCCCGCATTGACGAAACCACTCACTTTGGTCACCACATTGCCTGTCGCATCTCCAACGTTTATTTTTCCGTTGACATTGACAGTACCACTTGCATCGATTCGCATGCGTTCAGCACCTCCGGTGCGCATGACAATCGTATTGCTCATGTCAGAAACCGTCGAATATCCCGAAATATCGATTGAACTTTGGGTATTTACATTCGATCCCCCTCCGGCGGAAAGCCTGAGAAATCCATCATCTTGTGAGTCCCATTGGGTTGCTCCGCCTCCTACACCACGTATTTCATAATTCCCCACTGAACTGGTGTTCAATGCAGGGCGCGTAGAAGTATTCCCCAAGCCAGAAGCAATTTTCACACCGCCACCCGAAATATTCAATTGGGCTGTTGGGCTAATCGTTCCAATCCCCACTTTCCCCGTCGTATTATAGACATCATTGCCATTCAGGACCCAAGGATTCACGATGGCAGATGACCCGATTTGTTGAATATTGGCATAAGTAAAATTCCCCCATAGAACAACACCACTACTCGCATAAGTAACAGATAAAGAAACAGTCGTGTTAGCAGTGGGCGTATAAATGACATCCGCAATTCCATTTGCAAAACCTGTTGTTCCAAAATTGGTACTAAGTGCTTCCCCTTTATTGGCAAGTATATCACCATTGGCATTTTTCCAGGCTACATTCACTTCTTCAGCAGATACATTCGAACTTGAAACAGCAATACTTCCAGTTAATCGATACGTTTTACCTGCTGTAAGCGTAAAAAGCCCAGTAGTGCTATTGTAGGGAATATTTCCACCGTTGATTTGATTAAACAATATATTACTACCTACACTCACCGTTTGAACACTTGTCCTTGTTACAGATACGTAGTCTACCGTTTGATTTGGTGAGTTGGCCGTCGCAATAGTCGCCCAACGAGCCCCATTCCAATAATAATAGCCTGCTTCTAATCCCACAGATCCTGTATTATATACCAACAAACCTGTCGCAGGCGAAGCGATCGTAGCGGCATCCGTCACACTCGTTAGGGTCACACGAGGAGGTAAAAAACCTTTATTGGTGGATGAAACCTCTAACTTCGCTGAGGCATGTGGACTTGTGGTACCGATACCCGTCTGCGCTTTCAATTGAGTTAAAGCTACTAAACAAACAAAAACAAATATCCTTTTCAACATTGAATCAATTCAAACCTTATTATTTAAATGTAAATATTCCACCTGCAGCTATATTAGCTCCAAAATCTGACTTATAAGAAACTCCGCCAAAGAGACTCCAATTACTTGATGTTCCAATTTGAACATTTGTATACCACCATTTATTATGGCCCAAATACACTTTGTAACTTGTAGTATTTAATGCATTAGCCGCATTTATAACTTCATTGGGAACAAGGTCAGGAGCACTATTTCCTGACGCATTATCATAAAGCGTTTGCAATTGACTTTGCGTGTAATATGAACCACCAGGATTATTTAAAACTTTTAATGTGCCTAAAGAAATCCAAGTATAAGTACCATTCCCATTTGACGAAAGAAGCTGACCTACGCTGCCATTCCCATTGGTCGTAGTTATGACAGTATTACTTGCTGCCGTACCATTAATTTGCTTCCAACTTGAGCCCGTACTTTGTAGAATAAGCGTTGCATTTGCGGGGATTGTTGTGACTGATGCACCTAAATTGTTTATATAGGAAGTAATAGTTTTGGTCGTCGCATTCGTATTATTTACGAAGGTTAAAATACGATTTACATTACTAGCACTTGCCGTAAAATTAGAGATTGCTTGTGCTCCTGATAATGTCAAATCAATGACATTGTCTGTATTTAATACGGTATAAGTAGCCGCAGAAGTAGCCGTATAATTTTGAGCTAGACTTCCTCTAATGTCTAAAGTTGACTGTGGCGAATTTGTTCCGATTCCCACATTTCCTACTGAATTGTAAACTTCATTGCCATTTAATACCCAAGGGTAAACATTGATAGGAAGATTTCCAGCTACTTGTTTCATGTAAACCCGATCGTAGTCATTCGTTTCAAAACTTCCCGAAGTTGCATAGGTGTACACATTATAGCTTACCCCGGACTGTAAATTCACTTCAACCTTCCCATTGTATTCAACATGAACATTATTATTGTAACTACTCTGATTGTCACTTCCCAAAACCGTTGTACCCTGTCTTACTTGAAAATAAAATGTTGTCGTTCCTCCACTTAAAGCTGTTCCAGAAGAAGTAAAATCAAATAAATACCTTCCTGAAACCGGTACCGTAAAAACGTAACCTGTCGAACTGCTTATTTTACCCGAAGCACTCGAATGAGCTTCCCCATATAGTTTAACCATATCGGCTGACACAACTCCAGAACCAGCTACAGTTGAGCGAGCAATAATGGACCAACTTGCCCCATTCCAATAATAATAGCCTGCTTCTAATCCCACAGAACCATTGTTATAGACCAATAAACCTGTCGCAGGCGATGCGATCGTAGCGGCATCTGTCACACTCGTTAAGGAGACGCGGGGAGGTAAAAAACCTTTGTTGGAAGCTGTAATGTCTAATTTGGCTGATACATGCGGACTCGTCGTTCCGATACCCGTTTGCGCATGCAATGAAAGTGCGCTTAGACAGCTCAAAAGTATCAACACGAATTTAATCAATGTATTGAATTTTATAATCTTCAAAGTTAAAGGAAAATTTTGTAACCTCATGCTTCAACTTACGGGTGCCCTACAATGGTGATTCCCGTGTTCCATGAGATTCGAAATAGATTTTTCAAAACTACAAGCCATAGTAACTTCTCAATACAGAGAAATTAATACCAATCTCACTGGCACTTAATGCACGATTGTACACACGCATGCTGTAAAATGTTCCCGGACAGTAGTCGGTAGCCGAAGTTCCCGCATTCGTATGTCTAGCTCCAAAATATAATCCAGTAGTGCTTACACCTCCCGAAGGATTCGAAATGCTACCCGTACTAAAACTTATTCCATCTCGATACAATACATAACTGGTTCCGTTAACAACAAAATCCCAAATGTGGAGGGCATTGTAACCTGTCATGCTAATGCTAGTCTGCCCCGTAACACTTCCAAATGCCATATTGCCTCCACTTGACCCAAAATAAGCAAGATAGCCCTTTCCGCTACTCCAAGAATCATTCCCCCAAATGGTTGCCCAGTAGGTTGATGGATTCAATACACTAGCCATACTAACAGTGAACGTATTGGGTAAATTAAAAGGGATGGAGATATAAGCACCCGAAAAAGTCGTATATCCACCACCATTGGCGGAGGTATAGGTTGGCGAACCCATTAGGCTGGCATTATTCCCATTGCCGGATTGGTCGGCCCAAGTAGACCCTGTTCCCGCCGGATTAATAAGATTAACCATCAGACCACTTTGGACGATATCATAATTGACACGCGTTAAGTTGTAATTTAAACTCACCTCAGCTTGAGTTAAAGCTTTCTTGTACAAATGAAATGCTCCAATCTTGAAATCACCATTAGTTCCATCTCCCTGATTTGTGCTATTGGGATAAGCAATACCATAAAATAGTCCATAACCATTTGCATAAGGAATAGATCTAGTAAAAGAAGAATAACTACCAGCGACTTGTCCATTCACATAGGCCTTCAAGACTTTTGAATTCGCATCGTAGGTCATCCCAATGTAATACCATTTATTCAAAGGTGTAGCGATGGAGGAAGTAATGAGCGAGGAACCTGTTATGTAAGACCACAAACTAAATTTCAGCGTACCGGCCACCATTTCTATTTGGCTATCGTACCAATTGGAACCTGGATAAGATTGACCACGCTCATCTAAAATTACGCCATTGCCCGTGGGATACACCCAAAGGAACATGGATGTAGATGCAGAATTTCCCGTAAACAAGGGAGAAATGCTGGTATTTGTATAAAGAAATTGGGAGGAACTACCCACTAAATTCAAATTCCCACTAGGCGAAGATGAATAAACGGGACTGTTATAAATGGTCGCGTTACTATTTCCCATCAAATCAACAACTTGGTTACCCGTTCCCGGATAAGAACTTGAATTGCCCAATTCGTAACGAATAATCATATCCGAAGTCACAAAATTCGGTTTCGAATAAGAAGCTTGAAAAACAGGTAGCGCAAATTGGGAAAAAACGTTTAAAGCATCAAATAACAAGAAAACACTGAGCAGAAAGCTTTTCATGCGTGACTTAATTAGACATATCCCCGGCAACGATAAAGGATGATGCAGAAATCCCAACGAGTGTTGCGATGGCATTTGTCCCAGCCGTTTTATTAAATGAGCTGCGGTTTGTAATTGTGGTACTCGATTGGGTAAAAACGACTTGACCGGCTCCCAACTGAATAATCATGCAATTAAATCCAGTAAAAAGACTCGGGACATTTAAGGTAACCGCAGTCGCATTATTGAATGTTAAAATTTTTCCATTATCACTGGCCTGAAGGGTATAAGCGCTTGAGGTTAGGGTTGGGGCATATAGATTGGCGGCAAATCCGGCAATAGTCGATGTCGCTGTATTTCCACCTGATAGCGTTGCACTTACGGCAACGTCCCCAGTTACATCTAAGGTTTTCGTAGGTGCCGTTTTATTGATACCTACATTCCCTCCGTTCGGATTTAAGGACAAATTATAATTTGTTCCATAGGTCGTTTTATCACGCGATTGGATCCATCCAAATGTGGTCCCTAAACCCAAATCCAATACTTGATTAGCTCCTGTGGCACCTAAACGTACATTTCCATTAAAACCGGAACCCGAAGTTAGGGGTGAAGCGGCGGCTGTTTCAACTTGCAATTTATTGATGGGGGTTGTTGTTCCAATGCCTGTTTGCGCGGATAAGGGGAGGGAAAATAACAGAAGTAAGACAAGAAGCTTATTCATACGTTGCAAATGTATTACAATTAACAAAGATAATTGTTTATTATTAATTGGAAATTTGCATTCCACGTCCAGCAGGCGCATGGAATCTTGGTCGAATTTAGCAAGTAAATTGGAATTTTATTTAAATGTTGCTTTAACGGCACAAAATGACTTAGCAACGGATGAATGGAAGGTTAAGGTTTCAGCATCCGGATTTAAGGCTTTTCCTAAGTTTGGGATATATACCAAAGGTAAAATTGTTCTTCAAGATTGGGCAACAGGTATCACGTTACGAAATATCAAAATTAAGATCCTGTAGCGTAAAGCAAACCAAATAATTGCGAGGAGTTAGACCAAGTCAAGCTCTTTTTTTCGTTCGATTAATCAGCAATGTCTCAACATGTACTCATTTGTACAAAACATTTATTTTTCGGTAATTGTATATTTGCAGACATTCAAAACTGCAAGATATGGAGCCCTATCTATACAGATGTCAAAGTTCCTTTTGGTATTGTCTATTCGGCGGCAATCGATTTAAGGTAACGCTGGGAAAAGATCAATTGGAAATCTACCGGATTACTCTTTTCCAAAAACCCCAACGTTTCGCGATTATCTCATTAAATGAAATTTTGAATATCCGAATAAATGAGCAACAGAGAAAACAGGCCGAAATTTCAATTCGTTTAACGAATAACAAACCTCTGGTAACTTTTCAACTTCCACCAGCAGAAGCCATGAAATTGAAAAATTTTGTTGCCATGCTAAGTTAAGCCAAAGCAACTAAATAGATCGACAAAATAATTAGGCTAACTCCCAGCCACTGCAACAAAGACATGCGATCGCGAAATAATACTTGACCAAAAAACAGCGTAAATACGAGTTGGAATTTCCCAACAAAGATAATCTGCCACAAATTGGCTTGTAAATAAGCGAGATGTAAAAATAGTGAACCGAATACTAGGCAAATGGCCAATCGTTGAACCTTATTTTTTTCAATTTTTACCCAAGCTTCTTTTTGATAAATCATACATAATCCTGCCATGCAAGTGACACATACCTCCAGAATAAGTGTGAAAGGTAAAACGCCCAACCACTGAATGGGAAATTTGAAAAGCGTATAGGATACTCCCCAAAAAAATGAGGTGAGAAGACTTCCTAGCAGCGACTTATAAGCAACTTTAGGCGATACGCCTCTCAAATCGTGTTGAAAGATGAGAATAATCCCAAACACAACGAGCAATAAGGCGATGGAATGCTGGATCAACCAGGCTTCATTCAAAAACAAATAGGCCGTTAGTATACCAAATAGATTAATCGAGGAAATAGGGGCGACGTAGGAAATCGTCGCCGACTTCAAATTTCGAACAAAGAAATACAAACCCAAGGAACTAAATAGAC
>JACCDG011646794.1_pt1 | contig 17531 bp, 21 predicted proteins | sample 7442471 | NCBI WGS metagenome assembly JACCDG01 (sample SAMN15323444, study PRJNA562643) | freshwater metagenome | isolation source: river surface water | place: USA:Blue River Watershed | collected 2017-08-17 | reverse complement strand
TATCTGGTCAAGACCGCAACACTTTTAAACTTTGGTCACGTGGCTGGACTGAGTGGTCAGTTCCGACTGGAAATGGTGGTCACTAAGAATTGGCGCGGGTGGTCAATTAGGAGTGGAATACGCACCTTCGCCGAGTGGGCGAAATTTACACACTCGAATGGAAGGCCAGAACGCAATTACTAGGGCGTTTTGAATGTCGTGTTAACCGACAAAGTTCTTGTTTTGTGTACAGCCAGATTGTTGGTAAAACGAATCTTCTAAGACTAGTTCGGGCCGCATTGGTAATCATATAAATTCAGTCAGAGTCTGAACTTTACAATTGGCAAATGACTGAAAAACTACAAAAACAAAAAGTCCCGTTACTTAGAGCTCTTACGCTAGAACTGATTGATACAGACGAACGACGAGAGCAAACTCTTCTATTGCTGGATAAATTTCTTCCTCATTTGGCTGCTGACATCGAAAACGACTTACATGATCAAGAAGCTAAGTTGTTTTATGAAATTTTTACAGAAGGACGGCACCCAAAAATACGAGTTGTGCTGAAACTCAAGAAATTTGAACATGAAGTTTTGATTCATTTAGATTCAAAAAATGCAATGTTCATGATTGGTAGCGAGCGTACTGGTGAACTAGCAAGCAATGCGTTGAATGCAAGTGGGATCGTGCAAACAATGCTGATGCGAGTACGCACTAAATAATTGATCGTCCACGCAATAGAACAGTTGGATCAGCCCCATACATCTAAAATATAAGAAATAACTTATTTTTGGAAATTTATGGCTGTCAGCTGGACAAAAGAAAGAATCGATGCACTAACAGTGGAAGAGATTTCTGCTCTGCAAGAGAATGCACGAATTCGTGGAAACGATGAAATCATGAATTTGTGCAAAGAGGTTTTGAGCACAAAAAAACCAGCTCGTAAGGCACGAACATCATCTACGACAAAAACTCTGGAAGCAGAATGCTCCCATCAACTAAGCGAGTTCGCAGCAATGCTTGCGAACAAATACGACTTGTCAGCAGCTACCGCAACCAAGAACTCAGAAGGCACGAAGGGATTTCGCTCTCATAACTTGACAGCAAAAGATGGGCAAGCAAAGTTAGGTGGTGCCCAGCGTACGGGGAAAGTTGCAATTGATAGATACATATCGTATCGAGTTAAAGACGACATCATTTCTTTTGGCGCATGGCTTGCAACCAAGGATGAACCTGAAAAATTAATGTGGCAAGTTTTTGGCCCCAAGCATCACTTTGGAAACTTCAAATCTGCAGGCGAGTTGCATCCAGAATCTTTTAGCCCTGAAGAGTCGAATGCTTCTGGTGGCGAGGAATTTGTGGACTTCAAAAAAGCAAGTGAAAAGTTCGAAGAAATTATTGGCAAGTTAGCCATATAAATTTCACAGTTCCAATGCCGCATTGGAACTTAGTTATCACGAGATAAATTTAGATATTCCAATATCTAATGGGAAACTGCACGTGACGCATTTTTTCGTTCTCAATTCTTTTACCGTGTTCGCCCACGTAATAATCCCATTTATCTTTCTCTGCAGGCTCTCCAAGAAAGCCGTATCGCCCCTCAACTTCTTCTCTATTTGGGAAAAATTCATTTGTAGCAGGATGCCATTTGCAGTTCTGAAAAGCGCCGATAACCACCCCTCTCTGGACAGCTAGAACGTAGTCTGCACAGGCCGCCCGTTTCACATCAATCTTCCATGCATATTGCACTTGATGCAGAATTTTCAACGCACTAGACTTATCGTCAATTGCATTGATATTTATAAGGACGAGCTTATCTTGTGGATGTTCATCTAACGTTGGCAAATCATATTTTCTAACCACCTGATAGGCATTCATTGGACCTCGCTCGGTACTGTGGTGCCCACCTTGTTCGTTCGCGAGGCCCGGATAGGCATCAATGAGTGCGGCTTCAACTTCGAATACGGCATCATTTGGAATGTTATGTCTGTGGATCACATGTGTGATTTGAAGACCCTCATTCTTAATAGCTCGAATTCTGTCCATCTTCTCAGAAGATTTATCCTGATCCTTTTCATATTTCAATTCACCCTGTATGTGAGCAAATACACGGTTACCTTTCCCCTTGCCAACATAAAAGGTTTCGCCATTTCTAGGATCAATTAATCTATAGACATAGTTACCTAAGCTATTACAAACAGTCTCCGAAAAAATAATATTAGTTGTCATGAATCCCCCAAATTTTTAAGAAAGTAGTGAGCTTTGCTGAAATAACTTTAAAAAGTTGTTCATTTCGCAGCTCCAGTAAAGTCAATAGCTGAGCCGTATTCACCACCAAGTACCAGCACGAAGCGCCCGTGCAAAAGCTGCGTCCAAGTTTGACAAAGGCTGCTCCATGTTGATCACAACGACAAGGTCGCCGTTTTCAAAACCTTGAATCGAGCTAAGAGTGCTTCCGCATACGTGAAGTTTGGCATTCGGATAAGACCTGAATTCATTAAGCAGGCTTGCAATGCAATTTTTGGCATCTGTGAGATGCGTGTTTATCTCATCTACTCTTGGAAGCATCAGGGTAAGAGAATAGCTACCGATCGTTCCAGCAGAAGAAAATATTTCAATAATTTCGTTGATAGTCGAGTTGAACTCCTCGAAATCCTTGCCTTCGAATGAAGAGTATTTCTTGCTCAGCGGCAAGCCGCTAGATCTCCATAGGGCAGCCACCTCTGCCCATAGAGCACTCAACTCATTGGCAGCATCTACTATTTTTTTTAGCTCTTTATGCATTAGCTATTGTTGAGATTCAAGTCGTGGACAGTTGCCACTTCTCCAGTCTGCAGCAGAAAAGGAAACCCTTGCTCAGTGTCTAGCCCGAGTGCGTAGCTGTCACAACTAGGGCAGACAAATTGATACCGTTTGCCCTCTATGGTTTCAACGCCACCCAGCGTTCGGAAGTTCGGCCGTAGCGTCTTCTTAATGACTTGCAAGGTCGCATCTTCTAACAATACGAGGGCTGAATTGCAATGTTCGCAGCGAATGGTGCTCATGCTATTTAATAAAAATTATTTTTATAAATTTTATACAAGCCAAACTTAACTAGCACGCCAATCAGCCAACTCTCATTTAGAGAGTTAGCTCACCACAAACCACGCATCAGTTCGATGGTGGCTATAGGGGGCGAACTAGATTTCGACTCGTTTTATGACAGCTAGCTTTTGTTCTAGCGTGTAGCCCACAGTTCCGTAACTGTTGAACTCTGAGCCTCCACTGTGATGACCCGTAATGCTTTCAGCAAGACGGGTGGGAATGTCATTGCAAGCCTTCATGCGGTCAATCAGTGCATGACGGAACATGTGCGTTCGAAAGTTCAAATCAAGCAAGCACTTGTTCATGGTGGCAGAGCAAGTTGTGCTGCCGTTATAACGAGCGTAATGCGGCACGAACCATTCACTGCCTTCTTCAACTGCAAGGGCATAGAGCTTTTTGGCAGCTTGAAGTGAAACACCAACTAGCGGGACGCATCGAATGCTGGACTTGGTTTTACGGTCAGACAGGTAGTTCTTGCGAACCCACAAATGTGGAATCTCGTGATCAAGTACGCAGTCCTCAAGTCTGGCAAAAATAGGCTCAGACAAACGTAATCCTGTATTAAGTTGAATCAAGCCCACAAGTCTGTATGGAGCATCATGACTGAGCAAGCGTTGTTTGACGGATTGAAGAAGCTCAGGCGTGATGATTTCCATGTGTCGCTTAATTTCACCAACGCCATGTATGTACATAGCACGGAAGGGACTCAGGCGATCAATGTCCAAATGTCTAAATGCCAAGTTCAACACAGCGTTCAATGTAGCGAATTGCTTGCGAACACTGGTTGGGTTTAAGCCACGAGCCAGTTGAGCATCGCGGAACTGTGTGCCGTGTATGTGGCGCAGTTCATCAAGCGGCAAGTCACCAAACTGAGCCTGAAAGTAATTGAAGTTACGGGTGGCGTTTTCAGTGAACTTGCGACGAGCTGGCGCATTGCTCTCACGCATGTAAATTTCAAATGCAGTCGCAAAGGTTGGCTTGCTGATGGTGCCTTTTGCGTTCATATGGTTGGCAATCAATTCAGCAAGTAAGTCTTCTGGGAACTCAATGCCTTTGATATTGACTAGGCGACGAACGCGAGTGTCAATGAATGTGCTTGGGGATGTTTGGATCTCGTAGGTCATAGGCTCTCAAAAAAAGACTCTACTTTTGCCGATTGCAAAGCTGCACCCAGCGATTGCTGAGTGCATTGCTAATTGCCATTTACTTGCCGAAGCCTTCACGCAGCTTGATAGATGCGGCCTCTAGCTGAATGTCTAATTCACCAGCCTGAACGGCTTTAGTGATCAGCTCAAGAGTTGGAATCAGGTCGTTAGGCGTTGAGATTTCTATGGCAGTTTTTCCTTTAGCAATCTCAACAAGACGAGCGCCATAACGAATGTTCAAAGAGATCTTTCCGTTATCACCGTTCCACCACCATGCACGAACACTTTTATTGACCTCGACAGTGCGTCGATTACCATCTGCATCGAGCAAACTACGAAGTCGCTTACTTGTGTAGTTTGTACCTGTTAAGTGAGCTTTCGCGAGTTGAATTTGCTCTGAAAGCTTCTTGGTTAGTTTGTTGCGACGAAGAACCGCTGGCGTGATACTTTGGGATTTCTTGGTAGCGGTAAGTTTGAGTGTTGCGAGTGCGGAAGTAGACATGTGCTTTTCCTTTCAAATGTTGATAAAGCACAGGTAATTTTGTGATCATGCTGGCGCTAGGGCGACCAACAACCCGCCAGATTGGCGGGACATTGGCAACAACTGTCGTGTTACACGACAGCTGATAAGCGTCTAGTTACGGGACGTTGGGCTTGATTTGTCGCGCAGCTGCAAACGACTTTTGAGCTTTGACGACTTGCTGGCGCTGACGCTCTGCAGTCAATGCATCTGCGGCTCGATCCTTGTTGGCTTTAAGTGCATCAATGCGCTGCTGCTCAGGTGTTTTAGGCTTGATTGTTTCGCCAATCACTGGGCTAGAAACAATACTGTCAATGCCATATTGGTATTGCAGCAGCAATCGTGCATGTGTTGTGTTTTCAGCATGAACAACGGTTTTGATCACTTTGCCTTTTATGCGAACGGTGGCGATGTAGTCTTTCATACAGTATTTAGCCAAATAACACCGCAAAAAATCTACGGTTCTATTTGGCAGGACTAAATACTTGTATGAACCAATACAAGAATATCAAAGACAGACAGAAGACGGATGCATGGCTGAAAAGCAATGGGATTGGTATCAACCAAATCTATGTAGGTACAGCTGAACTTTTCCAAGCCCAAAAACTTGCAACAAATTCGCTGAAACTGCATAGCCAGCTGTTGGAGCAAAACCAAGCTGCAACATTGAACAACTTTTTACTTGCAGCACAAAGCAACAAGCGTAACAAGATCACGCAAGGCCAATGCTTCAAAGTTTTGAACATCTCAAAACAAGCCCAACGCAAGTACGCGAAGTTGATGAAACGAAAAAACAAAGGCTCACATTAAGGCATTATTTAGGCATAGATACGAGTAAGTCACTCGTTAAGAAATGGCAAAAACGCGGGTTGTAATATGACGGCTAATGACCCCGCACTTCACATGTTGCTGCAATGGCATGTGCACAAAGTGAAAGCCGCAGAGTTGCTGCACATGTTGCAGATTGCAAGTTTCAATACATTCGTCTTGCGTCAAACTCCATTGCAGTCGTGTGCACGTGAGAACTCACTCAAATGAAACACACGGCGACGGTTATGCGTTTTGGTTCAACCAGCGTATAGCCGTCGCATGACCATTCGAATCTATCTAAATGAACCCAATGCATCTCACACAACGCAAGCGTTGCGTTCGACTTTCATAACTTCTAAGAAATAAGTGCAGAGCAAAACTGCGAGCGCAAGCGATGCATGTTTTGTGAGTGCACAGCGAACGTCAGTTCGCTTTTACGTGATGGAATCAATACTCACTTGGAAGCATCAACACCCAATGCGTACCATCGAAGCAGGCGTAAATGGAGATAGATGGCAATGGAAAATCTGTATATCCGATGTCTTGACGTGCATGTTCTTGTCCATTGCCATCTTCATAGATCATCGTTGCAGTTGAGCCCTCCACGTGCATTCTTACTAAGACAAACCAATCATTGGTTCCAATTTCCTGCAAATGGCTTGCTATGGCATCCATCAACCAGTACGCACCAGCTGCATCAGCCAAGTATTTGGTGCCATCAGTCAGCAAGTGCTTGCGGGTTAAACGGTAGTAGTGCTGTGTCCCAGTGAACAAAGCTAGTTGGGTTGGGTCAAACTGTTTCATGCACACAGTTTGTTTTCTTCTGCAAAGAAATACGACCTAATTCTGACAATGCACACTTCTGTGCACACAGCCCTGCTGTGCTGCTAAGCATACGGGGCGTAAAACCGCGTTTTAAGCGTTGATCTTTGCTCAGTGCGGCTTGGAGTGCTGGCGCTTGAAACGAACGCTGCTACGCTGTTTTATGCAATCGCTGCATAGCTGTCGTCTTTTGAGCACAGACCGCTTGAAAAAAAGCTAAATACAAACACCAAAGAAAATTGCACTTTTCTTTGGCGATGCTGTAACCACTTGAAATCATTGAAGAAAAAATGACCCGCAAGTGCATCGGGTTTCGGTCGCATCTTTTTGGCAATGAAAACACACTTGTACATGCGTTTTTATTTATGAAAAGGAACGAACGACATGGCACAAGCTAAAACACTTACCCCAGCAGAACTAGACCAAGTTCTTACCCACATCACAACTCGCAAATTTGCTCTTCGCAATCGCGTCATGCTCCTAACTGGTTACTGGTCTGGCATGCGAGTTGGTGAAATTGCTAGTTTGAAAATCAGTGACGTAATGAATGCGGATGGCACTGTTAAAGCTGAAATCAGACTAAGTGCTGAACAGACCAAGGGTCGTCATCCCCGTACAGTGTTCATTTCGCAAAAGCTTCAAGATGAACTGCAGAGCTATCTTGCCCTACGTAAGCCAACCAATGCAAAAGAGCCGCTGTTTGTGACTGCTGGACGCAAAGGCTTTAGTGCGAATGTACTGACGCAGCACTTTTTCTGGTTATTCAAGCAGGCAGGCATTTCAGGCGCCAGCAGTCACACTATGCGACGCAGCTTCATCACCAACCTTGCCAGCAAAGGAATTGGCGTTCGAGTGCTGGCATCACTAGCGGGTCATCGCAGCATCGCTGTCACCCAAAAATACATTGACGTCAACGACGAGATGAAGCGAAATGCAGTTGAATTGATTTGAAATGTCGTTTAACACGACACATGCAGCAATTTAGACGAGCTTTCCGTTTTGTATCTGCCCACCACGTGACAAGTAACGAATCACATCCTTAAAGTCGCTAATAAATTTGTCGTGATCAGCGACCACATCCTCAGCTAAGTCTGCAACGATTGGCACAGGCGGAGGAAAAGCATCGTCAAACTCTCCACCTTCTGCCTCTTTAGCCGCGACGAACGCATCTCTCCACTTGTTCTTCATGTACAGCTGAATTTCAAATTCGTTGCTGTCGTAGATCATCTCATTAGAGTTAATCGCCTCATAAACACGGTCATACAAGCTGCTCATCATCGCCTCCGTTACGAATTTGTGAAGTCTATTCGATCTAGTTCACCTAAATTTCTACACCAAGTATTTTGAAGAATCTTGCCGGATCAATTTCAGGAGACATCCATTGCCGACCACAAAGTTGAGCTTTAATTTTCGACTTTTGAGACTCAGTCCATCTGCTCGGCTGCTGGACTTTTTTTACCACCGGAAATTGTCCGTACTCTGCATTCGCAATCAACGACTGAGCCTTAGACAAATATCTGTTGACCTTTACCCTCACAGCTAGCTGATGCTTTGCTTGCGACTCAATGTTCACAAAATGTGTCTGCGCACCCGCTCGCATTAGGTTGAGTTGTTTTCCAATCCAGTACTGAGTGAAGCGCTCAGGTCGATCAAGTTGGCCATTTTGAATAGCCAGTTTTAGCACTTGATTTAGTGACCAAACATCTAATACGCTTTCCAACACAGGCCTTTTCATGCCCCTTGTATCGCTTATGGATAAGTCGTAACGAATCTTCTTAGACAGTGGCGCCTTCTTATGTGTGGCTAGAACCTTGCGAACTTGCGAAGCGATTTCTGACTTGGTTAGGTTTTTCGGAATCAAAAGAACCTTGTAATAGTCCTCCGACTTCCCATAGAACTTACCTTTATCGAGCCACTCAACTTTCGGTGGCTCTAACTTGTAAGCAAATAAATCTGCCCCACGCGTCGCCCACCAGTCTTCAAACGTCCCAACGAAGACGTTACCGAACTTCTTGTATGTCTCGTTGAACGCTTTGTCTTTGCTTTTTCCATTGAATTCGCAAAGCCACCAATAGTCCTCGCTGAGCCGTAGAAATTTCCACCACAAGTAATAAAGGCTGCGCTTTGCCGCCGCCAGCTCTTTGCGTTTGTTTGGGTACCTGAGATTAGATAAGCCAGAGAAGAATGGTTGCATTTGTGTTATCACTTTATTTTCATATTTTAAATGAAATTGATACTTTGAAACAATACATACATCGCAGCAACAAACACAAGAAGTTGATGCGATGGCCGCAGAGGTGCGGTCTTTCTTAACCGCATTAAAGGAGAACCCAAATGCAAAATACCGTTTTCACACCCGCCTTGTCCACTGCTACAGCAACAACACAAGCAACTTCAACTGTCGTGTTAAACGACACAGCAACTCCAGCAGCAGCCCAAGCCACTGTTAATGTCCGTCATTACTTTGAACAACTGTCTGCTGAGCGTGAAGCATGGGAAGTCAATGCGTTTCGCACGAGCAATGAACAGCTGTATGTACTTCTCCAAAAGTGTTACAGCACCTACGCCGCCATGTCAGGCGACACAGATGAAGCTGCGGCATTGCGCTCTGGCTTGAAGGATTACATCAACACGAAAGGCTTGAAGTTCAACGCAGGCACACACACGATTGTGAAAATTGTGAAATGCGTTTTCGGCAATGATCGTCGCCGCATCAGCGCTTACGGCATCGTCCTTCGTGCGGCACTTGCACAACGCATTTCTGTGCTGGACATTCCCGCTTTCATTCGCAGTAATGGCGGAGTCGAAGAAATTCGTCTTGCTAAGGCACCGAATGCGATGACAGCCAAGCAAAAAGCTAGCGCTGCAGCAGAAGCAGTTTTAGCTGAAAGCATGGGCGTTTTTGCAAGCAATGCTCTAAGCAGCAAACTCGATGCTGGAAACATCGGCAAATCAGTTGTGCTAATTGGCACATGGCAAGCAGACGGCTCAGTAGTTGTTCGCAGTGTCGTGCAAAACGACTCTGCAGTAAATGCAGCTCTTGCAAGTTACTACAGCACGAACAAGGCCTCTGTGATCGAGCAGTCCAAGCGACTAGAAGCTGCTAACGATGCACAAGTTACACAAGACGCAATCACTGCGGCAGTCTCCTCTGCTGTGATCAATGGTTGAAGCATTTCGGGCGGCACTGGCTGTCGCCCGTTTTTAACAAACACTGAAAGGACTAAACCATGTTAAGTGCAAAAGAATTTGAAGATCGCTACACACCAAAGACCATTGGCGATATTGTTTACCCCAACGAAGCAAGCAAAACACTAATTGAGCAGCTTGTGAGTGGGCAACGACCATTTCCAATTGCTGAGGGCAAGTGTGGCGTCTTGCTCTACGGAATATCTGGCACAGGCAAGAGTGCGCTGGCGAAAATCCTGCCCGATGCAATGGAAGCTGTGCGGAGTGGCAGTCCTGCGGGGCATGACAGCATGTATGTTCGTGTGCAGCCTGGCAACAATGGCTTGAACATGCTGACGAAGATCAGCAACCACGCTGTGTTGATGCCGTATCAAGCCAGTCAACATTACTACGTGCTCGATGAAGTCGACAATTTGAACGCTCAAGCAATGGCTGTGCTGAAATCAGTAATGAACATTACTGGCAGCGTATTCATACTGACCACAAACAATTTTGAGCAGGTTGAGCAAGGGGTTCGCAGCCGATGCCACTGCATCCCATTTAACGCCGCACCACCACAGGCTTGGCTACCGCTGGCTCATCGCATCATTTCAGATGCTGGCATATCTGGCATCAGTGATCAGCAGCTGCTGTCTGTCATTGAAACTGGCAAGGGTAGTGCGCGAGAAATTACCGATGCCCTGCTAAGTGTTGTGTTGGATGCAAAGAGAGCCAAACAGTAATGCCTGCCATCCTACAAAGCCCGCCTTGTGCAGGTTTTTGTTGTTTGCAACTGTCGTGTTGCACGACATCACTAGGCCAAACGTTCCGCCGCCATAGTCGCAGTCATCTTGGAATAGTGCTGCTCCAACATGCCTACCGATGTACCCATTTGCTTGGCAAGTGTGTGCATGTCCATCTGCCCGTCCATCAAGCTCATCGTGGCGTAGCAATGCCGCAACGAATACAAGCTACGGTTTTTGCCAGTAATCGCATCAACCCGCATGCCACTGTCTTTCAGCAACAGTTCGAACGAGGTGTGCATACTGGTTGGACGTTGCCCCGTGCTCAAGCTGAACACATAGGTGTCGCTCTTGGCTGCAATGGCCTCGTTCAAGTTAGCACCTACTCCTTGCCTTACTGCCAGTCTCTCTAGAGCACTAGCAGCACGATGCTTGGCGATCAACCAGCGACCACCTGTTTTTCCACTTACCCAGATACGCAGGTAACGCACATCAGTCTTGCCATCTGTGTACCACTCGATGTGCTTCCACAGCATGTTCATGCTCTCGCGCCCTGACCGCATACCAGTCGTCAAGAGTAGTTCCACATAGTCACGCAACAGCTGTCGCATCTCCACATGGTTCTTGCGTTCAGCAAGCACACACCACTTGGGCATGTATTCCAGCAAGTGCTTCAACTCGTCTTGCGTGAATGCAGGGCGCGGAGAACCTTTTTTACCCTTGCGACTGAGTTTGGGAATGATGACCTTGTCGCTGATTGAGCCTTGTTCAATCGCAAGTTCAATGACCCGATTAAACGCACTGCTGTGATTTGCCAATGTGCTGCTGATAGGAACCTTGCCCATCTTCTGATTGCGCCATGACTCGTATTCGGCAACTTTTTGGGCTGTAATGTTTGTGAGCATCAACTTGCCGAAGAACGGGATCAGGTAGTTGTTCATGGCCCGTATGTAGTCCATATTGGTGTTGGGACGAATGCCACGTTCAATCTCAACTTTCAGCACACGAATGCACTCATTCGCCAATGTGCCAAAGCGAACCGACTTCTGCGGCAAGCCCTCTTCCTCCCGAAAACGTGCCTTGTCGTAAAGTTCCCCTGCCACCCGCTTTGCCCATTCAAGCTGCCGCTGCTTGGTGCTGACACAACGCCACTTGCGATCAAACAGTTTGTAACGAACTTGCCAAACTCGGCTTGTGGGTCTGAGATAAAGCACCACATCACCGTCACGCATGTGGTGAGTTGTTCGCTTTCGGCTTGTTAGGTCTAGCTGGCTGAGCAGCGATGGCGTGCGGGATACTGCGCCACTTAGGCTCAGCGCCAAATACAAAAAATCGTTCTGCGTTTGCTTCAAGTTTTGCCCAAACGCACAGCGTAATTTCGCGTCTGCAGTTGGGCGACCTGAGCCCGAGTAAATGGGCGGGACTTTGGCTAGAGGCTGTGATGTCGTATTGCACAAAGAAAAACGCACAACACGTGCGTTTTTGGAGTGCTACCTCACAGTTGCAGATGTCCTAATTTTCTCTGTGTAGCCACACCTAGGGAACCGACTGCAACCAAGAAAAATTCCGTAAGGGCCATTTCGCTGAACTAAAAAGCCCTGCTGACACCTAGAGCAAACAGCTGATGACTCCACTTTGCCATCTGCAGATTGAACTGGAATCCCCTCATCCCTGACCAATTCCGTGATGAATGACGATTCTTTGTGTGCAACAGTAATCAACGTTACTGTTGACTTGGCTCTTGTTAAGGCAACATAAAACAAACGTCGCTCTTCAGCAAACTCATAAGATTCCTCACTCGGCATAGCAATTTGAAGCACAGGATCATCTGCCACTTGACTTGGAAAACCCAAAGTTTCAGAAGTCATTTTTGGAATGATTACATGATCAGCTTCTAAACCTTTGGACGAATGTGCTGTAACAAACTCTACTTCGACGTTGGAATTTAAGTTTGCTGGCAAATACTCTCGCTCTTTTCTATAACGCCCAAGAACATAGATTTTTAAAGGCTTATCTGATAAATTTTTCAGAGCTGTGAGCTCATCAATACACCTTGCAATGGCAGAACGTATCTTGAACTCATCATCAACACGAATGATCTTTACAGGCTGGTCTTCAGCCTTTTGTTCAGAAGCAACTTTCTTCTTTAGCTGACGAGGATTTTTCTGTATGAAATTACCACTGATGTCACACAACGATTGAGGACATCTAAAGGTCTTTTCGAGCTTAAGCGTCACAGATTTACCAAATAAATTCTCAAACTCAGTCATGACACTCAAGTCTGAACCTGCGAACCTGTTGATACTCTGCCAATCATCGCCAACAGCAAACAAATGTTTGTCTTTTTCTTTGAGAAGTCCTGCAATTAAACGAGCCCTTGCTTGACTCACATCTTGAAACTCATCCACCATGACGAGTTCGTAAGGACTTTTCCATTTGCCTGATTCAATACAGTCAGCAGCTGAATTCAGCATGTCCTCAAAGTCAATGCGACGCTCAGATTGAAGTCTCTCTTCCCATCCTTTCCAGATTTCTTCGAACAACTCTATAAACACTTTGTGGCGATAGTAGAAATGTCCTGCGGATTTGTTTTCTAGGCGCTGCTTTAGATCATCAATCGTCAAGCGATTGCTTTTGGTATGAGTTAGAAATGCCCTAAAGGTTCGAACCAAACGCGGAGCCTCTATCGGCCTACGTCCTTCAATCTCTCGATCTGGATTGGGGTCTAACGTAATTCCGAGCCGTGTCAGCTCTTGCGACAAGTACGCAAACGCTTTGCCACTCCACAACTCAGCCATAGTTGTTTCAAGTAGTGTTGTTTCGTTCGTGGCATGAAGCTGACGTTTCCAAGCCATGCCCTCCTTGTAACCTTCAAATTCCGGCGGAGGTTCTCCGTTTTCATCTACAGCCCAATGCTCTAGATAAACGTCTATGTCGGGAAAATAAAAGTCAGGCTTGTACTGTCGGTGTTTTGCATCTGCAGTGTCAATGCAGTAGTCGGACTCATACTTGTAGCTAACGCCGTTGTAGAAAAGCCAATTAGCAATTAGTTGCTCACCACGGCTTTTGACAACCTCATTCTGCAATGTTCTAAATCCAGACTCTTTGCTTTCCTTGTCCCAAGAATCAGGTGACTCTTCCTCCTGACCAAACTCAGGTAAATCCTCACCCAAAACTATTCGGAACAAATCCCACTTAACTCGAAAATCAGGATTGCGATCTTTTATATGATCAACGATATCAAGAAGTATTTCTAAGTCTTGTCCACTCTCTAACCAAGACGCTAAGGATGGTTTTTTACCAGTAGCTTCACCAATAATCTCTAGACCAAAAGCATGAAAGGTTTTTGCCGAGAGTCCTTCAACTTGCAACTCTTGCGGCTCAAGTCTCTCTTTAATTCGCTGCCGTAACTCTGACGCTGCATCTCTATTGAATGCTAGGAGCAGTATTTTTTCAGCGGAAAAATAGCCCTTCTTCAGTGCATAACCAGCCTTGGCAACCATCGTAGAAGTTTTACCTGAACCAGCTGAAGCAACAAGTAAGACTCGATTATCAAAGCATAAAACTGCTTTGGCTTGCTCCTCCGTTAACGGTGATTTCTCAACTTGATCCAAGAAGTCTTTGGAGCTAAGCAGCTCCCGAGCAAGAAAGCTCTCATTAGCAGCATCAGCGACTTTAGAAAAGTCTTTCTGCCAGAGTGCGATCGCGTCGCGAATAGGCTGATCCAAAGTCTCAAGATGCTTTACAACTTCTGGCTCACTCAGCAGTTCATTTAATCCGCTAGGTTTTAGCTTAGTCAATTCTTTTGAAAAATCTCGCGTCAGCCAGCCCTTGCTATGAAACTGCTGCTTGCTTGCAGTTCGTGCATTAGTAACCCAAGACACAACAGGCTCTACTGCTGTTGCGAAATTTTTAATTAACTGAGCAATGCGTATACGTTTCGCTTCTACAGCAACAGTTTCAAATAGATCTCTTGCACTGGCATTTGGCATGCCGTCAATTTCAACTTCACCGAAACCACTCACTTGCAGAGTAACGCTTGTCCAAAAAACACCGTACGCGACTTTCGCCTTTGCAAGTTCTGGAATTGAGCCAGCTAGGCTAGTCATACCCAACTTAAGTTGATATTGATCGCTTACTAACGACAACGACCAAACAGGCGATCTTGTAAAAAACCGCCCCAACGTTGAGGGACACCAAATGCTTTGCAAAGTGATTTCTTCTCTACTTTTCTTAAATTAGTCTCTACGTAAACTCGAAACTTACCATCTAACTTTTAAAGTGCAATCAAGTTATAACGTAATTTCTTTGGTACATCCCAGTGTCTATTGATCATTAGAGGATGCATCCGCCTCAGGCTTCTTGCGAACCATCTTGCGTTCAGCGAAGTGCAAAGCAATTAAGGCTATCGGTGGGATCAGCACAATGCCCATCTCACGATCCCAACGATCTTGGATTGCAAACGAAGCAATCATCCAAATAGCGGAGGCAACCAAGACAAGTCTCAAACGCTCATCCAATGACCACCATCGCGTAATCGCTGGTTGGGCATTCTCAGAAACAGCCTCAGTTGCAGCTTCAACAGTTCCCCGTGGATTGGCAACGAACTTTGCACCCACCCAACCACCTGCAATACAAATGAATAGCCAAAATGGGCCACGTGGTGCCAACCCCATGCCAGAGAAAACAAACGCTATCAAAATAAGCGTTGCAACAAAGCCTGCGATGAATCCAAGAAATTTACGCATCATCACTCTCCTTCATTGGCTTTGCAGTAGCACGACTAAAAACAAAGCCAATGACCAAGCATGCGGTTAAAGCAAACCCATATCGATAGTTTGGTGTCTCTAGCCCAGAGAGCACCAGCCAAAGTACCAGCACACCAGCCACGTAGAACATGTACTGTCCCCAAACTGGGTTTATGCGAGAAATTAAGTCATAAAGGGCAAATAGACCAAAGAGAACAAATAGTCCGATGGAAAGAATTCCGCTATCGCTACCCATGCTTGACCCATCTCAAATTTAAAATTAAATTTTAGTCCCGTGAGGCATTGATGTGTGGCGGATTTTGGAGCAACTAGCTTTAAGTAAGTCAGAATTCCACGATCTTCTTATGTCGTGTTACACGACATCTGCTAACTCTCATTTTGAGAGTTACGAAAAGCAAAACGCACGATGGGTTAGGCCGTGCATTTTCTTAGGTTAGCAACCTCAAATAGACTCTAGGTCTTGCACCAACAATAGAGAAACTGTTGATTAGTTCCCATCGGTGTGTCATGGTTGTTCAGCTCACTACCCATCAAATGGAATCCTTTCCCAAACTCTTTATGTAGGCTTTGGTCGTCATAACGTACCACATCTAGACCGCTGCATTTAAGTGGCCCGTTGGGCCCAAAAGTAGCCATGAGCACATATCCACCGGACTTGACCGAACGGCGAACCAAATCCACATACGCCTGCCTAGCTGCTGGTTCAGTCAAAAAGTGAAACACTGCTCTGTCATGCCACAGGTCAAATTTCTTGTCGCCAAAGTCATACTGCGTAATGTCCCCTACATGCCAGCTCACATCTCTCGAACGCGAGCCGAGTCGTTGCTTGGTAAATTCAATCGCAGTTTCTGAAATATCAAGGACCGATACATCCTTGTAGTCACGGTCAAGAAGGTCATCTACTAAAGTTGACTCACCGCCACCAATGTCAACAATGGCTGCCGTCTTGTTTTGTGACAATTGCTCGATTAGGCGCAAAGACTCATCTAAATGCGGCGCATACCAACTTACCGAGTCGAAACTTTTGTTTTGATAAACACTTTCCCAATGATCAGCCGTCTGCACAGAGCACCCCCAGTTTGAACCAGATGTTGAATAATATTAGCAGTCACTTATCCATCGCATTGCTATGGATAAAACCATCTTGCATCTAATAGTTATCAGCATGACCAAGCACTAACTGTGGCCTCAATTTTTATACATGCAAAAGTGCGCCTTGCTACGCTTGCAATCACCATACTCGCCCACGCTTTAATACTTGGCCTTCTGGTCAACTTTAAGTTGAAGCCTGAGAACCTCGCTAGGCAAGAGCTAGACGCAGAAGTATTCTTTCTAAAGAGTGAGCCTACTCAATCGCTTGCACCTCAAAAATTTGAAAAGACGCAAACGCTGTTTCAATCTGATGCAGTTACAGACAAAGCACCTGCATCAATGGCAGCGCCACCAGCACCTACAGCAGAGGAATGGGCCTTTGCAGCAAAGTACACGAACAAAAATAGCAAAGGGTACAGACACTCATGGGGACAACAAGTTCGTAGCATGATGGGGACAGCTGTTGAAGGCCCTGACCAAGGCGTTGTGCGATTCAGGATTGAAATTGCACCAGACGGTCGATTGGCCAAACTCGACACGCTGTGGAGCACATCAACCAAAGCCGAGCAGTTGGCGCGCCGTGCCATCGAGTCCATGCCGCCCTTGCCACCCACGCCCACTGGCAAGCCACTGATTTTTGAGAAGACGATTTCGTTCACTCCCTACGCCAACGACGGACCGCCCAGCTACAAAGACGACTGCTTGCCAGACACGCCCGCCTTCAGCAACCCCTTTGCGTGGGATGGCGCTTCTGCGCCAACACGCAAGGAACAGCCCCACACGCCCAAACTAGATGCACAAGCCATGGAAGAGTGCCTGCGCCAATTGCCCAAGGACACGTTGGAAGCCGAGATGGCGCGAGACCAACGCATCATGGACCAGTGGGGTTCATCTAAGTCTGGGAGTAAGTAACCCACTAGAAGTAGAGAACTAATGCGTGCCGAGTTCTAGGCCCAAAAACTTTCTTGCATTTTGAAAGTCCCTGAGCAAAAGTTCCCACTACTGATGCCGAATACATAGATTGGCGACGGTCCAGTACTGTCTAACCACTGCCCAACTTAAGCCCAAGCCATCCCCACATCAATCCCCACCATGACCCAAGTTTTTTCACAGCAGGCCATTACGCCAAAAAATCTGTGGCATAATCTTGATCTTCTCTCCCGTGCCCGGGTGGTGAAATTGGTAGACGCAGGGGACTCAAAATCCCCCGCCGCGAGGCGTGCCGGTTCGATTCCGGCCCCGGGCACCATCGGTAGCCCCTACCGTCCTGACTCGTTAGCGCGGCATCAAACCTATGAATGACGACGACTTTACCGGCATAGTCAGAAGCGGCTCCCACCACAGTGTTTCGGTTTCCGAACACACGGGTAACGCTAAAACCCCAAAAAACATCGTTGCC
>JACCDG011771301.1_pt1 | contig 17547 bp, 16 predicted proteins | sample 7442471 | NCBI WGS metagenome assembly JACCDG01 (sample SAMN15323444, study PRJNA562643) | freshwater metagenome | isolation source: river surface water | place: USA:Blue River Watershed | collected 2017-08-17 | reverse complement strand
TTGAATGTTTTCCTCCACAAAGCACTGCCATTCGTATTATCATACTTAACCGTTATCATATCCAAACTGCCCGGACTCCCGTTATTTACCTGACCTGTAATCAATATATTTCCGGAAACATCCATAGTTATAGCATTTCCTTTGTCCAGGTCGCCCTGCAGGCCAGCCTCTGTTTTTACCCAGTTTTGGCCAGTGCCCGTGGCCGGAATTTTTAAGGTTAAACAATCTACATCAATAGTACCTGAAACCAAAGTGGTACCGGTAATATATACCTCTCCACCCGCGCCCACAATCATATCATGGGCAATATCATCACCATTTCTGGAAGTATTGTTATAGGTATTTGCCCACAATTGCGCACCACTACCATCATATTTTACGGTATAAATATCAAAACCAGTGGCAGTCGATTGTATTTGCCCGCATACATATATGTTCCCTGAGGCATCCAATTTTACTACTTTAGCCTGGTCAATCTTAGACATATAATTGTAGCGATTATTCCACAGGAGGTTCCCATTTGCATCATATTTTAGTGTTATGAAATCAGCCTGATCTGTAGAAACTCCGTCGCTGGCCCCTGCCACGTATACGTTTCCACCGGCATCAACACATATATCGTTTCCTTCATCATTGGCATTACCGCTGCCATTATAATTTTTACTCCATTGCTGTACACCGGAAGCATTGTATTTTATTGTAACGATATCATAATTTCCAGCTCCTCCGTCGCTCCAGCCGGTTACATACACATTTCCGTTATTGTCTACTGCAATGGCCCGGCAATCGTCGAGAGAAGAACCTGCACCATTGTAATATTGCACCCATTGCTGCACCCCGGAGCCGTTATATTTCACCACCAAATAGTCGAAATTACCAGCTACGCCACGACCAGTACCACATACATAGACATTTCCCGAAGCATCTACTGTGAAATCCTTGGCCTGTTCAATTACATTGCCAGTTCCGTTATACGTATAGCGCGACTGCCAAAGCTGACTTACCTGGGACTCTGTTGTGAAAGTACCCATAATTAAAAAAAGAATAAAAAGAGGACGTCTCATAAGACAAAGGTTTTAGTAATGTCCAACCAAATATAAATGAAATTGATGCCTTTACAATAGCAGGTCGTAGATAATATTTTGCATTTTAAAGATTTATTACCTTTAAGGTGTTAAAATATGTTATTAAATTCAATTGCACGGGTTTTCACTTACCTGCTTCATCCTATATTCGTACCCTTATACGGTTATAGTCTGCTGCTGTTTACCAATAATTTTTATGCCTATTTTTTCCCTCCCAGGTTAAAGTTTCTGCTTGTCTGTATTGTGTTTTCCTTTACCTGTCTCTTGCCCCTTGTCAATCTTTTCATACTCCTGAGACTTCGTATAATTAACTCCCTTAAGCTCGACGACGGAAGTGAACGAACTTTTCCTTACCTCGTCACCTCACTATTTTATTTCGCAATGTCCTATATAATCTGGTCATATGGCCTGCCTGTTGTTTTTAAAGCTCTTGTTCTTGCCGGCGGACTTTGCATTTTGCTTACTGCTCTCATCAATACCCGATGGAAAATAAGTGCCCACATGGTGGGCATTGGCGGGTTAACCGGAGCCACTATGGCCGTATCCCTGTTATTGTATCAAAACTTTATGCCCTGGCTTTATCTGCTCTTCGGTCTTTCCGGTATACTTGGGTTCTCACGCCTACGGCTATATGCCCATACACCTGCCCAGGTATATGCCGGTTATATACTTGGACTTGTTGTTACTTTTCTTTTTATTTTAGTAGCGCAATTTACCGGATTAAATTTTACTACCTGATTTGATTTTAGTTAGCGGCGCTACCGGCCTTATCGGTTCTCATCTTGTATATACCCTGGTAAAACAGGGGCATGCGGTAAGTGCACTCAAACGAAAGGGCAGCTCTATCCAAAATACGTTGGAAATCTTTGGTTTTTATGAGACAAAACCCGATGCGGAGTTTGCAAAAATAAAATGGATAGAAGGCGACGTAACCGATATTTTTTCGCTACTTGATGCGATGCAGGGAGTTGAAGAAGTATACCACTGTGCCGGATTAGTTTCGTTTGATGATAAAGACCGGCAGCAACTGCTGAAAATTAATGGCGAAGGTACAGGCAATATGATTAATGCGGCATTGGAAAGCGGCGTTAAAAAATTCTGTCACCTCAGCTCCATTGCTACCCTGCCCAATACGGATAAACAGGAAGTAGTGGATGAGGGCGTTTACTGGAAGGCTTCGCCCCGGAACTCCTGGTATGCCATAAGCAAATATAGCGGGGAGCGGGAGGCCTGGCGGGGAGCTGAAGAAGGGCTGCATGTAGTAATTGTAAATCCGGCAATAGTATTGGGACCCGGCTGTTGGAACCGTAGCTCGGGACAGCTAATTAGTGCCGCCCGAAAAGGCAGTTGGTTTTATACCGGCGGAAGCAGTGCGTATGTGGATGTACGCGATGTGGTTCGTTGCATGATCCGCCTGATGGAACAAAACTGCTTTAATCAGCGTTATATTGTACACGCTGAAAATATGAGCCACAGAACGGTATTGGACATGCTGCACCGGGGCTTTAAACAAAATCCTCCTGCTTTAAGAGCAGGTACATTTTTACTGCAAACGGCACGTATCAGTGAGGGCATCATTAGTCGTTTCATTGGCCGTCCACGCCGGCTGAATAAAGCACTTATACGCGCCACTACGAACAGACAAACGTATAGCAATCAGAAAATCCGTGAAGCAACCGGCATAAGCTTTGTTCCCATATCAGAAAGTATCCGTCATATCTGCCTGCATTATCCTAAAAATGTTTAACTTATTACACATGCCTCCTTATCGTTCCGTTCTGTTTACCGCTATTTTATTACTTACCTTTTTCTTCTTATACGCTCAGGTACTTCGTCCGCATCATAATGAAGTGCTGCCCGGAAATGCCCCTATGTTTCCCTTGCCCGATTCGGTAACGGAAATTTCCATCAGCCTTACCGGCGACCTGATGTGTCATAAGCCACAAACAACCAACGCCAGGCAACCCGACGGAACCTACAACTTCAACCCTTCTTTTACATACATTAAACCATACCTCAGCACTGCTGATATTACCATAGGCAACTTAGAAACAACATTTGGCGGACCAGAGCTTCCTTATGCCGGATACCCCGCCTTTAATTCGCCCGATGCCTATGCAAAAGCCCTGAAAGAAAACGGTTTCGACTTTTTGGTTACGGCCAACAATCACAGCATGGATACGGGCGAAGAAGGTCTCTTACGTACGATTGATGTTATTAGAAAAAACGAACTTGCTTATGCTGGCACATATTGTTCACAGTCCGACCATGACTCGCTGCGCATCCTTAACATTAAAGGAATTAAATTAGGTATACTGAATTATACCTACGGTACTAACGGCGCATACCCCAGGGCAAACCATTCCTACATGCTTAATATTATAGACTCAGTTGCCATTATAAACGAAACGGCATGCCTTAAAAAGGCCGGAGCGGAGGTAGTGCTTGTTTTTTTTCATTTTGGTAATGAAAATGCGGCAGAGCCGACATCTGCACAAAAAGATGCTGTACGTTATGCCAGACAGGCCGGTGCGCAACTCATTATTGGCGCCCATCCACATGTTATAGGTCCGGCAGAATGGCTGGAACCCTATAATGCAGAAAGCGATTCGGCTTTTGTAGCTTATTCCCTCGGTAATTTTATCTCCAATCAGTATTGGCGTTATACCGATGCGGGAGTAATACTTACATTGCGTCTCCGAAAGCACCTGAAAAGTGGTAAAATAAAATTGATAAAAGCGGAATATCTTCCTACCTGGGTTTACCGGGCCGAGAAAGAGGGCATGAAACACCATGTAGTACTACCCGCAGCACTCTGTCAGGAAAAGGAATTACTTCCCGGCTTTATCGACTCGGCTATGGTAAAAAAAATGGAACAAGCCTTTAACGATACCCGTAACATCTTATCAAAATATTCGCAACGCTTAGTAATTACACCGGTTTCATCCCAAAAATAAGCCTTGCCATCTGCCGAAAAGTTATAAATTTGTTCCTCTTATAGGAACATCCGGATTGATCAGGTTGATTAAATACATGTTAATGCTTTATGTGCTTTTTCTGACTGAAAATGCACGGGCTCAATTGTACAACTTCAAAACTTACGGCACTAAAAACGGGCTTGCCAATTCCAACGTCAATGCTATTTACCAGAGCACGCAGGGATACCTCTGGTTTTGCACCCAGGGCGGAGGTATAAGCCGTTTCGACGGAAAAGAATTCAAGAACTTTACCAAAAACGAAGGACTTATTGGTAATGACATTACCGCTATTTATGAAGATAAGCTCCACAATATGTGGATTGGTACCACCGAAGGCCTTTCTAAATTTGACGGGAAAACCTTTTACAATTTTAGTGATAAAGACGGAATCGGTGCCACAACAATATACTCCATTCAGCAATCGCATAATGGCGATATGTGGTTTGCTACTTTCGACCAGGGAGTAAAAATACTCCGCAATAATAAATTCATTACTATTGATACCACCAAAGGCCTGCCAGCCAATTCTACATTCTGTGTTTTTGAAGATCGCAAAGGCGATTTCTGGGTAGGCATGTTTCATAAAGGTATCTGTCACCTGGATAAAAATGGGAAACTTATACAGCACATTGATAAATTCCGACCCGATGAAAAGCTTTATTCTGCCTTTTGTATAAACGAAGACCGCGAAGGTAAAATATGGATAGGCTCTGTTACCACAGGTATATTTACCTTACAAGATGGTAAAATGACCCAATTGGACTATCCGGAACTGGAAGGCGACATTATTGCAAAAATAATTTTTGACAAACGTAATAATGCCTGGATTGCAACTGAACACGGTTTATTAAAAATATCCAACGGCCATTCAAAAATGTATACAGAAAAAGATGGCTTATCCTCTTTTCGTACACAAACGGTTTATGAAGATTACGAGGGAAATATCTGGATAGGTACACTTGCAGGTGGTGTTTGCATGCTAAAGGATGAGTCGATTGCTACCTATACAGATAAAGACGGATTAAGCAATAATAAAATCTACGGGGTTATTCAGAGCTCGAAGGGTATGCTGCTGGCCGGTTCATTTACCGGTGTTGATGTTTATAATGGCACTCAGTTCAAAAAACTGGAATCCGTAAAGGAATTGAAAAATAGTTCGGTAGCTACTTTTTTTGAAGACAGTAAACAACGAATTTGGATTGGTACAGAAAATGACGGCGTCTTTCTGTTCGAACAGGTAAATGGCGGGCTAAAATTACTTGAACGCTATACACTTATAAAAAATAAAGAGGTTAAGCAGGTTTTTAAAATTGTTGAGGACGACAAACACCACATATGGATTGCCGGTTACGGACATGGTATATTCCGCATAAGCCCCGACAATACCCGGGAACATTATGGCCTTGATAATCAATTAAACACTAACGATATTATAACTGCTTATGCCGACAAGTTCGGCAATGTCTGGTTCGGTACCTATACCAATGGTATTATCATATACAATGGCGAAAGATTTAAGGAGTTTCATAAAGATGAAGTCGCCAGCTTAGGGATTGTGTTTTCAATTTCCGGGGATGAAAAGGGGAATATTTATTTTGGCACGCAGGATGGCGGACTGGTGGTATGGGATCATAATAATTTCCACAGCATTAATGCCAAATCGGGTATATGTTCCAACTATATTAATGCCGTAGCTTACCAGAATGGTTATGTGTGGATTGGTACTGACAAGGGCGTAAACCGTATACGTTTTAAACAGAATTTTGAACCCGATCACATTACTTATTATGGCGTAGATAAAGGTTTTAAAGCTACGGAAGTAAACCAAAACGGTATTTTTGCCGAAAATGGCGGTACCGTCTGGTTTGGTACTGTTGACGGGCTAACCCGGTATAACCCTCTCTTTGACTACCCCAACTCTACACCTCCAAAACTGGTGCTATCGGAAGTAAAGTTATTTTATGAACAGGTAGACTGGAAAAAGTATACAGATAGTCTTGACCCTACTAATAATTTACCCTTAAAACCGGTATTGTCATATAAAAACAATCACCTCACTTTTTCCTTTCAGGCCACCACCACCGATAATGTAAAGTACACCTTTATGCTGGAAGGAGATAATGATGAGTGGTCGCCGTTAAGCACGAAGAATGAAGCCGTATTTACCAATATTGAACCGGGATCTTATGTATTTAATCTTAAAGCGCAGAACAGCAATGGGGTTTGGAGCGAAAATGTGGTGAAGTTTCCGTTTATAATTACGCCGCCATTCTGGAAAACCTGGTGGTTCTATACCATTTGCATTGTAGTAATACTTACCGGAGTAGTAAGTTTTATACGCATACGTACCGCCAATCTGCAAAAAGAGAAACGCATATTGGAACAGAAAGTTGAAGAACGTACAATCGAATTGAAAGATGCTAACCATAAGTTGTCCGGAGCACTTCACGATATTAAAGATAGTATTAACTATGCCGAACGGATACAACGTGCCATGCTACCTGCAGATGAAAATATTTCCCATAACCTGCCCCAATCGTTTATCCTGTTTAAGCCCCGTGATGTGGTAAGTGGCGATTTCTACTGGTTTAATCACAAAGATGGTATTGATTATATTGCGGCCGTTGACTGTACAGGGCATGGGGTACCGGGAGCCTTTATGAGTATGGTGGGCAGTTCGTTATTGAATGAGATTGTACTGACTAAAGACACCAGCAATCCTTCGGCTATTCTTTCGCAGCTTAACTGTGGGGTGCAGGATGCGCTAAAGCAACGCGAAAACCAAACCCGCGACGGAATGGATTGCGCTTTCTGTGCTATTGACTACCCCAACAGGCGCTTAAAATATGCCGGTGCCAACAGGGCGCTGTGGGTCATCAGAAAAGAATCGTCTGCCGACGTAGAAGAAATAAAAGCAACCAAATGTGCTATTGGTGGATTTACTTCAGAAACCCAGGAATACGAAACCCACGAAATACAATTACAGCCCGGTGACACAGTTTACATGAGCAGTGACGGTTATGCCGATCAGTTTGGCGGCGACAAAGGAAAAAAATTAATGACCAAACGTTTCAAGGAGATATTGCTAAGCATACAAAACCAGGACATGAAACAACAGGGTCGTTCGCTGGAGTTTGAAATTACAGAGTGGATGGGCAACCTCTATGAACAGGTGGATGATATACTGGTAATAGGGCTCCGCTTTTAGGAGATGCGAGTTGTACGCTGTACATTGTACCCTGTAAGGCTGCTTTGCTTAGTGTATAAGCGCCTGCCTGTATAATCCAATTTACAACAGAGGTTTACATCGTACAACATACAACCCCGCAGAACAACCATACAGCATACAACATACAATGTACAACCTACAAAGCACTACCTACAATTTAACCGGTCGCGAATACATTGAACTAAACAAGCTGCTGAAATTTATGGGACTGGTAGAAACCGGAGGCGAAGCCAATGAACGGATTGTAAACGGCGAAGTACTGGTAAACGGACAGACAGAAATTCAGAAACGAAAGAAATTAAGGACAGGGGATGAGGTGAATTATGCGGGGCAGCATATTAAAGTGATTGAATAATCCGAGCTACCAGTTAATCCGTTTACCACCCACTATCACCACCGCCTTTAATTGTGGTATACCCTTTCTGAACAAGCTGCGTTTATCCAATACAACACTAATTCCTATTTGATCATAAGCTTTATTCAGGCTTTTAAAATGCCCCTCGTCGTGCATGAATTGAGCAGCAATTTGTTTAATGTTTGGGCAAAGAACTTTCAGCTTGCACTTTATGCGCACTTAGTTGTTTTCAAAAAAAGATCCGGGTAATTTTATCGCCGTGTCAATAACGCTGAACGGCCTCAGTTATTATGTCAGTGCAATTTTTTATTTTCTTTGTGTCTTTCGCTGTCGCGGGTTGTTTTTTTGTCAAGGTTACGCTGTAAGGCTTCCTGCAAATTCACTCCGGTTTGGTTGGCAATGCAGATGAGTACAAACAATACATCGGCCAGCTCATCGTCGAGGCATTTGGCTTTATCGCTTTCCTTTTCACTTTGTTCGCCATAGCGCCGGGCCATAATGCGGGCCACCTCGCCTACTTCCTCGGTAAGCATAGCCATATTGGTGAGTTCATTGAAATAACGTACGCCGTGGGTCTTTATCCATCGGTCTACAGTTTGTTGTGCTTTGTTTATGGTCATAATCCCTCCTTTACTGAATTGTTTTTATTGGATATTTGAACTTGCATTGTATTTGTACACTACTTTACCAATTCAGCAATCAACCATCTCTCATCCCCCTTTGTATAGTAAACACGGATTGGTAACAGAAATTGGGGGTTTTTCAGAAAAAATTTTTCAACTCACTGACATACAGGCTATTATTTTTTATCCTGGGTGTCTATCAGAATGGTTACCGGGCCATCATTGAGTAGTTTTACCTTCATATCGGCGCCAAAAGTCCCGGTTTGAATACTTTTTCCGAACTCGGTTTCTACCTGCCGGATAAAAGCTTCGTAAAGCGGAATGGCCACTTCGGGTTTTGCCGCTTTGATATAGGAGGGGCGATTGCCCTTTTTGGTGGAGGCATGGAGAGTAAACTGACTCACTAGGAGGATATCGCCGCCAGTATCCTTAACAGAAACATTGGGTATACCCATTTCGTCGTTAAAAATACGGAGGTTCACTATTTTGGCACTCAGCCATTGAATATCGGCGAGGCTATCTGCGTCTTCTATACCCAGCAGTACCAGTAGTCCGTTTCCTATTTCACTTTTAAGGGTTCCGTTAATGCTCACCGAAGCTTCAGTTACGCGTTGTATGACTGCGAGCATAGTTTTGTTAATTAGCAGGAGGTATATGTATGATTAGCCTGCATAAACAGAAAGGGGGTCATTTTACAATCTGCAAAAATCCTTTCAGTACTTTGGTTTCAATACCAGTATAACGAATCATTTGTACTTCGCAGATATAATAATAGGTTCCATCGGTACAGGGCATCAGGCTCAGTTTGTTTTTACCGTTCCAGAAGAAATCGGGCTTTTTGGTTTCATAAACCAGTAAGCCCCAACGGTCGTATATTTTCAGGTCAATTGCCTTAATGTATTTATTTTTAATGGCATAAAAATAGTCGTTAATATTATCGCCATTGGTTGTGATAATATTCGGCAATTCAAATTCCGGACAATTATCTACACATACCTTCTGACTGAAAACACTTTCATTTCCAAAGGAATCTACGGCAGTAATGGCATAACAACCAGCAATGGAAGAGGAATAATCGGTTTGATAAGAGGTAATGTTTATTGGAAAGGTATTTATTTTAACCAGCGGGCTGTCCAATACCGGTGTATAATACAGATTGTACGACACCGCGTCGTCGCTACAGGAATTATTCGGGTTATTCCAGCTAAGTGTGGTTACCTGTGTGGTACAATTTCCGGCAATATCTGTAATTCCCGGAGCGCAGGGCGGTTCAGTATCTGCAGGCACAGCACAGGTCTTTTGCGACCAATTGATAAGTGGCTTATAAATGGTGGGATCAGAATAACCTCCTACTGTTTTTATCTTATAACAATAGGTAACTCCGTTTACCCTACCCGTATCTATGTACTGTGTATTCAGGGTACTATCGATTAAGGCATAAGCACCAGTACTTAATTGCCGGTAGATGTAGGATTTGGTATTAATCCAGGGCACCTGCACCTGCCAGTTCAGTTTTACCTTACGAGCCAGACCGGTGGCTGTTAAAAACACCGAAGAAGCCGTTTGCGTAGAGCCTTTCAGATTGTTATTACAATAGAAATCTATTTTATAAGTATAGGGGAAGTTTTGTGTATTAAGGTTTTTACTGGTAAAAGTAGTATCGGCCAGGGAATTAATGGAGGCAAAATAGGGTTTACTGATGTTGTACACCTGCGTGAAGGTTCCTGTAAAGCCGTTGTGCTGCATCAAACGAAATTCGTATGGTCCCGGATTAGCAAGTGTATCCAAACTGGGCGCACCTGGTGCGGAAACCACCGGTTTTTGCCAGCGGATCCATATCTCTCCTGCAGTTACATCGGTAGTATCTACGCTTACATTAATAATGACCGGTACATCGCGTACCAGGTGCTGACATACCTGAGCAGAGGCACCACTTAAAGAACCATCAGCAAATTGAGCCACAATGAGGTAGGAATAATCTATGCCCTGACCTAAACCCAATCCATTATTATTATCAGTAAATACAAGCAGAGGATTATTGATGGTAGCATGACTACCAATAAGGGTATATCCCGCTGTAATGTCCACACCGGTTGCACAGGGGTCAGGCAGATAAGGGGTACATTCGTTTTTACGATATATGAGGTAATTTACAATCTGATTGCCACTTCCGGAAGAAGCGCAGGCTGAAGGCGCCTGCCAATTGAGGATGATGCTGGCTCCACTAGCCGTAGCTGTAACATTTTGCGGTGGCGGTGCCACCACCCTTATGTAAAACGATTCAAAATCAACCAACGAAACCGGAGAACTGTTATCCTGAGCTTTGATCGTAACCAAGTAGGGCTGAGAACTTATTTGTCCGCAACTAGGCGTCCAACTAAACAGGCCGCTTACATTGCCTACAGCCGGTGTAGTGCTGAAAAGCGCCGCCGGATTCATATTAAAGGGGCCTCCATTGGCCGTAAGGGTTATCTGATCATTATTCGGGTCGGAGGCCGTGACGAGTTGTGTATAATTAGTACCCGCTATAATACAGGTATCTTTAATGTTGACGAGATTAGGTGGATTATTCTGACAGGGTTGTACATTTACCTGCAAGTCACGTAGGGTTCGGCCTAATATGTGATAAATTCCATCCTTGTCCTTTCGCCATTCGGTAATTAAGATTGCGAAATTGTATTCGCCAATTATTTGAGGGACATTCCATATCAAGTTTCCGGTATTATCGATGGTTACATTTAGTGAAGCCGGAGGGGTATAACCGGGTATAGGCAATCCATCAATACCCAAACAGGTGGTTAACGCATACGAAAGGCTATCCTGATCCGGATCGTAAGCCCCCGGATTATGAATAAATACTTGTCCGGCACAAGCCTGGTCTATGGGCGGAAAAGTAAGTACCGGAGAGTTGTTGAAATTTAATCCCGGCTGATTGGACGTAAAAATAGTATCTACCAGTGCAAAGGGCACATTTACCGAATTGGGGATATTAAGGGATCCTGCATTCCGGTTGGGGTCGAACATATACAGGATGTGCATACTGTTCCCCTGAAAAGTATAAGTAGTTTCATAGATATTAAGTCTGTAGCCTCCACTGGCAGTACCTGGAGGGGTAATATCTACCCCATCATGCGCACTACCTTGTTGAGCATTAGAACACTGTACGCTTAAACCATTAATACGGGGCAGCACAATGCTGTCTAAAAGATTATCAATAAAAATAGTTTGGAAACACCTGTCTGCCGCAAGAGAGGAAGAACCATTGTTGGTGTATGTTGTAACTCTTATTTTATAAGTATTGTTTCCTAAATAAGCATAAGTTATTTCGCCCGAGCGGTTGTGGGTGGCCAAAGCCTCTTGCCCCGCAAAGACAAATAAAAACAGTAATGATATAAACCCGATTGGATGACGCATGATTCGAGCGAAAGGCGGGGTTTTAAAGATAGGAAAAAAAAGCCGAGAACAAAAAAATTAACAAAATACTACAAGCAGTTGGCACTTATCTCCTTTCCTTTACCAACAGATAAAATTCGTTCTCTAGTTTCAGATAGCCCTGTTCATAACAAAAATGGTATTGTTCGCCCTTACGGGTAAGATAAATACTGGTGTGGTACTTAAAATTAAAGCCTTTTTCAACCAATTTGCTTTTATGGACAGTGGTTTTACCGCCCGGATTCAGCTCTTCCAGAATTCTTCTGTTTTTTCGCAGAGCATTATTAATGTTTCTTACCAGGTTCTGATCCTCACTTTTAAGATTGTTGTTGTAATTATTCCGGCAGGAATCCGAACAAAACTTCTTATCTACCCGCCCAAGTATAGGTTCGCCACATTCGGGGCACTTTTTCTTTACTGACATAATCTATTGATTTTAAAGCAAATATAATTATTATCCGACAACAAACGACAACAAACGCTTATAAACGATTACAAATGCTTAATAACCGGATAATTGTAAAGGGTCGTGTTTACTTTGCATCACCGGAATGAAAAAGGCGCCACATTCCGAATTAATAAAAAACAACAATTAAAAACACAGAAATCATGAACAACCTTCGTAACAAAGTAACGCTCATTGGCAATTTAGGCAACAATCCGGAAGTAAAAATCTTCGACAACAACAAAAAAGTAGCGCGCATTTCCTTAGCTACCAACGAAACCTATAAAAATCAAAAAGGTGATAAGATAACCGAAACCACCTGGCACCGGCTTGTAGTATGGGGCTCACTGGCCGATATCAGCGAGCGTTTTCTGAAAAAAGGCAGCGAGATATGTGTTGAGGGTAAATTGGTAAACAAAACCTGGACGGACAAAGAGGGGCAAAAACGCTACAGTACGGAAATTCAGGTACACGACCTGGTAATTCTGGGGGCTAAGGCAGCTTAGTTAAGTTTAGTAAAAATAAAGCAGCAGAGATTAATCTCCGCTGCTTTATTATGAGATACCCATGATTCCGCTAACGCAAACACGAATGAGGGCAAATGTGTAGTACACATTTGAGCCAGGTGGCGCAAAAGGTGTGGACATACCATATAACAAAAATATAAAAACCTAATCTACTGTTGTGGTAAGATTATTAAGGCGTACAGAAAATCAATAAACTCATAGCTAACCGCGATTTCAGTCTTTTGGTTTTTGGTTGCTGAGCCTGCCGAAGCATGGCTTTTTACTTTTAATACCAATGTTATATTTTATTTGGTCCAATCCAAATAAAATATAACATTGGTATAACACCTATTTCCAACCGGCATAAACCATTTCCCGTCAGCACAGGTAAATTTTTTTCCGAACAAAGGCAGTATTTTCGAAGCTGGATTTATGTCAATAAAAAAGACCCCTCTTTGAGGGGTCTTTTTAAATTATAAGGTGTTTATCTTATTTTTTCACAAACTCTCCCATCTTATTGTCGTAATTCAGGAAATAGCCTCCCTTTGGTAGATTGGAACAATCTATTTTATCACCAAACCCTCTTTTTACAATATTTCCATACTGATCATATATTTCGTACATAGTTTCAGTGGGTTTATCGCCGCAGGTAAAATTAATATCTTTCGACACTTTTTGTGGTGAGAAGCCTACTTCACAACTGGTGCTCATAAACTCTACAGGTTTGGAAACACGAGGTTGTTGGCTATAATCGGTTTGTTTAACACGAAACTGGTTTTTTCCGGAATGCGGCGATACTTTGAACTCATAATTGTTTACAGATGGTGTACCTACCCCGTCTATCTCACCTACTTTAACCCATTTGTTCCAACGAAATTGTTCAATAACAAAAGTTAGTTTGCCCTGTTCGCCTTTTGTACTCCATTTTAAAGTGCCATCCTGACCCACATTCATATTAACCACTTCAAAGGTGCTTTTAGGCTTTAACACTTCCGGATTAAGCACCTTGGGCTTGCAGTCGGCTTTGTGCATAATTTTAATTTCCACCTTATCGCCGATTTTTAACTGGTGGGGTTTCAGGTCTATCTCGAATGCGCTGGAACCGATTTCGTCGGTAGTTACATTACCATTCACACGAACTTCTGTTACACAGAAACCCACATTGCCACTGGCAAATGGATTCTGTACATAAAGGTTCTTGCCCTGGTAATTTCCCTCCAGTATGATTACTCCGCCTTGCGACAGCATGGTGCTTATCGAAATAAAGAATATCAAAACAGAGAAATAAAGAATTCTTTTCATATGCAGATGATTGTGTCGAAATTGTCTTTTGTACAAGCTGTTTCAGATTTATTTAACAGACCCTGGACTCAGCTTCAACGTTTGTTCTCACCACACAAAATTAACGACGAACTTTTCGTTCATTATCAAATTTGGAACGCAATATTAAAACGAATAAACATAAAAACAAAATAAATGAAGAATATTTTTATTATTTCCAGTCCTTTTATTTTTATATTCCGAAAAGCCATTTTCACAGGTCGAATTTTAAAATTTGCCCGACAAATTTATTTGTTATTTTTGCAAATAAACCCTAATCTTATACACTTCCGGAACAGGCCGGGGGTTTTATTCTAAACAAAATGATCAAAAATTATACGGCTATTTTAATTGCCGCTTCTGTGCTTTTTATCTGTTCATGTTCAAATAATGGTGCCGGAGGAGAAAAGCCGGTAGCAAAGGGCGACCGTGCCTATGGTGGCTGTCTGCACCTGAGTATTACTGATAATTACCAGACGCTTTATCCTATGGAGGTAACAGATGCCAACTCGGTACTTATTTTTACTCAAATCAATGATGGTCTGGTAAAGCTTAATACTTCCACCCTTAAAGTTGAACCTTGTCTGGCTGAAAAATGGGAGGTAGACCCAAGCGGGACTCAATATATCTTCCACCTGAAGAAGGGCGCTATGTTTCAGGACGATGAATGTTATGAGGGCGGAAAAGGTCGTGAAATAAAGGCGGGCGATGTGAAATACTCCTTTGAACTACTCTGTACTAAAAACCAGCATAACCAAAACTTTGTGTCTACCTTTAAAGATCGTGTGGCAGGAGCCAATAAATTTTTTGGAACAGGAGGGGAATTGGAAGGAATTAAGGTTATTGATGACTATACAGTAGCGATAAATCTGGTTCGCCCCAGCACTGTTTTCCTAACAATTCTTGCGGAACCGGCCTGCGCTATTGTTTCTAAAGAGGCCATTGAGCGTTACGGGAAAAACATTAAGACCGCAGGAGCCGGAGCTTTTGTACTTGACGTGAGTCGTTCAATAAAAGATAGAGTTGTACTTACCCGTAATCCCAATTATCACGGAAAAGATAAATTTGGCAATCAGCTTCCTTTTCTGGATTCTATTGTAATTATGCTTATTCCTTCAAAAGAACAGGAACTGGCTCTGTTTAAAGAAGGGAAGATTGACATGATTGCCAGCCTTCCATCCCAGTCTGTAAAGGAAATGGTAGAATCTCAAATTAAGGATTTTCAGAGCAAACCCCCAAAGTTTGTGCTGGATAACAGTCCGGAAATGATTACGCAGTATTACACCATGAACACCCGCAGGCCACCTTTTGATAATGTAAAAGTGCGTAAAGCACTTAATTTGGCCATTAACCGTCAAAAAATTGTGGATGAAGTGCTGAACGGTCAGGCTTATGGCTCGGGAATAAAGGGTATAACGCCTCCTACTTTTACTGCCGAAGGCTATGATATCAGCGCCTTAAGCGGTTATGGTTATGATAAAACGGAAGCCAAAAAATTATTAGCCGAAGCCGGATACCCCAATGGAAAAGGATTTCCGGAAGTAAAAATCATTCTGAACAGCGGCGGTGCACGCAATAGTGATGTAGTGGTAGAAATTCAAAAAGAGTTAATGGAAAATCTGGGCATAAACATTGATTTTGATGTTATTCCCTTTGCACAAAAACTTGAAGAATCGCGTACCGGTAGAGCAGATATTTCACGCGATGCCTGGGTTGCAGATTATCCTAGTCCGGAAGCCTTCCTGAATATGTTCTATGGGGCAAACGTTCCGGCAGATCCCACCCAGGTTTCCTTCCCGAATACTTCCCGTTATCAGAACGCGGAATACGATAAGTACTTTGAAATGGGACGCGATGCAAAAACCAAAGACAGCTCCATGATTTATTTCATGAAGGCTGAGCAAATCCTGATAGACGATGCTCCGATTATTGTTTTGTGGTATGAAAGCAATTATCGCCTTACTCAGTACCGGATAAAAAACTCCAGTACCAATGCCATGCATTACCGTAATTTTTCAGAAACATATATTATGGATGAGCAAAGAGCTAACACGGGAGGTCAAACGGTTATCGACTCGGTTTCGAAATAATTACCAACAAATGTAATTCTGCCAAACCCTCTTGGTTATACCGGGAGGGTTTCTTATTTTTTGAACGAATATGAGCCAACCGGATTATTATACTATACTGGGACTACCGGAAAGCGCAACAACCGATGAAATAAAAGCTGCTTACCGAAAATTGGCCAAGCTTTTTCACCCCGATAAAAATCCTGATAGTCAGACGGGTGAAAAATTTAAACAGGTAAAGGAAGCTTATGAGGTATTATCGCATCCGCAAAAAAAACAACGTTATGATGCCCGCAGAAATTATCAAAAACAACTAAAACCTCCTGTTCGTCCTAACAAAAGGGGCAAAGACTATTTCTTTTCTGAACAACAATACAAGCAACGCCGGCAACAGAATGAGCAGTATAGGAAACAAACGGCGGCCCGCAGGCAGGCGGATTCCAACAACACAGGTAAATCCAAGCCCTATAACGAAACCCGGTACATTTTATATGTTGTACCGCTTGCCGTTGCTCTGCTATTTATTATTATTGGTCGTTTTGAAACAAAAAAAGAAAGCACCAGCTCCGCCAATACAAAAGAAACCCGCGTAAACAAGCATAGCAGTTTAAAAACCTCGGCCAGCCCCTGGTTGTTTCATTTCGGACAATTAGTATATGATAACAACAGCCGTTCGGTATTTAAAATAAACAACCCCACGCCGCAGGATGCCGTGGTATGTCTTGTACAAGAACCCGAAGGTAAAGTAATCCGGCATCATTTTATTGAAGCAGGTTATTATATGTTATTTGAACGGATGCCTGAAGGCCGGTATGGCATAAGAACCAATTTCGGTCAGGGATTTTCGCCTTATGAAGTGCTGTACGATACCATTTACGGAGCCTTTACCCAAAACAATACTTACCGCTTATTCAAGGAGTCATTTCTTACCGGTAATGCCGACACCCTGGAAATTACACTTCAATTAACTGCTGGCAGCGACTCCATATCGTGTCAAGCCTTCTTTTCACACCCCTGATGAGCTGAGTAAAATCAGCATTTTAAACCATAAGAGACTGATTTCCGTCATTCTTTGCAAGGCCGTACCCTTATAATTTTGCCCTATACATTAAAACGAAAACTATGGCAAGCGAAACAAACTGGTACGACCAATTGATTAAAAAAGCTGAATTCAGCTATTTTGGAATATTAAGCATGGTAATTCTTATCGGGTCCTGTTGGGGGGCTATTGCCGCTATGATGATTTTTCAGAACAATGGTCCAATCTGGGAGGTCGGCATTGCAATTGCAGCTACTATGTCCGCTAATACAGCTGCTATTGGGCAGGCACCTACTAAATGGCTGATTAACCTGGCCATTGCCAGCATGGCCGTGAATACCCTTCTGATACTGGTAAATGCTTTTTAACCCAATTTATTCATTTGAGTTCCTCAAATGAATAATACCGATTGGAAATATGTATTAGGCCAATTCTCCTTTCAGTCGATTGGCCTAAACATATTTAT
>JACCDG010534747.1_pt1 | contig 17549 bp, 17 predicted proteins | sample 7442471 | NCBI WGS metagenome assembly JACCDG01 (sample SAMN15323444, study PRJNA562643) | freshwater metagenome | isolation source: river surface water | place: USA:Blue River Watershed | collected 2017-08-17 | reverse complement strand
TGGCCGATCGTCAACGACGCGGGCAAGAACGTTGGCTGGCAGCACACGCCCGAGGGAAACGACCACCACCGCCAGGTGACTGGGGAGTATCACCAGCCTTTCTCCACCGCCCCGCTCCAAGAGAGCGACCTGGACATGTGCTCCGGGTGCAACCACCCGCGGGCTCTGCACGCCCAGTGGCCGAGCGGCCCGACGTGCTCCGGGTTCGACGACGTGACCGTTGAGCACGACGACTGTCTGTGCGACGGGTTCAAGGAGGCGACGTGATCGTCGTGCGCGTAGAGTTGTGGCCGGGCGGGGACCCCGCCAAGTCCAAGCAGATCGGCCTCATGGTGGCGAGCAACGATTGCACCGGGGGCAAGGAGCACGGCAACTACAACGTGTTCCTTTTCAAGCCGCACACCAAGGAGCCCCGCCCCGAGGCGGTTGAGGCCAGCGGCAGGGTCGAGGGCCACAAGCGGTCCCTCAGCGTCTACCACCTGGTGCTGAGGGGCCTGAGGGCCTGCGGAGTGACCTTCCTCAAGAAGGTCCAGGACGACGACGAGGTGTTCAAGTGATCACCGCCGACGCGGGGGACATTCCGGTCCTGGTCATGCTGTGGCCAGGAAGGTGGGTCCTGGGCGTGGCCTACTCGGGCCCCGACCGCCATGGTCTCTACTGGATCGAGACCCGTGACCTGGCCGGGCAATGCCTGGGGGAGAGCCTGTGGCCGATCGGCCTGGACATGGCGTTCCTGGGACCGGTGCTGCCGTGAAGCCCAAGGTTCCCGCCTTCAAGCTCCTCAACGTGATCGTCGTCGACCCCGACCTGCGCAACTCGGCGGTGATCGTGGCCCGACCAGGCAAGGTTCTTGCCGTCGGGATCGCGACGGCCATGAGCAAGGAGGTCGAGGGCTCCCACCGCTCGGCCGTCATGCACCGCGTGGCGGACCAGGCCCACTCGGTCAACGCCCTGGTCACCAGGTGCATGGCCGAGTTCGGCAGCGTCCGCCTGGGAGTCGCCGAGCTGCCCCTCGACTACGGCTCCAAGCGGTTCGCCAGGCCCCAGGACATAGTCAACCTGGCGTCGATCTCCGGGGCGGCGCTGGGGGCCTTCGGGCGTGTGGGGATCGCCGTGGCCCCCGCGGACTACAAGGGCCAACGCCCCAAGAGCGTGTGCGAGCGGGACGCCATGCACTACTTCGGGTGGCAGCTCCCCCCGAGACGCTTCCGTATCCCGGAGAACGTCGAGTTGCTCACGGACATTCCGACCAGGGCCTACGAGGACGTCCGGGACGCCCTGGTCATAGCCAAGTGGGCGATCCTCCAGGGTCGTCGAAGGAGAGGTGCCGAGTGAACGAGCCGAAGGAAGACAACCCGCCCGTCGAGAACCCCAGGGCGTGCCTGGAGGGCATGTTCGCCCACCACCCCACTTCGGAGCCGCCCTGGCGGGACGCTATGCGTCTGAAGGCCAACGTCAAGAACGTCCACGACCACGCCGTGATCAGGGCCTTGGACCTATTCCGGCAGGTGTTGGAGGCGGTCAAGAACACTGCCCCGTGCAACACCTCAACCCCGCCCGTCGAGGGGTGTTTCCCCAACTGCATGTCGGAGGGGGCGAGGAACCTCTGGATCGCGGGCACCGAGGCCCTCCAGGCAGAGCGGGTGGCTCGGGACAGGAAGCGCGAGGCGGGCGTCCCGTGAGCAAGTGGGACAACGCCACCGACCGAGCCCTGGAGGAGCTGAAGAAGCGCACGGCCAACCGGCGTCGGGCCTGCTACAACTGCCAAGGCCCCATGCCCCCGGACAGGTTCAAGTGGTGTTCCGACGCGTGTCGGGACCGTCATCGTGGAAAGTGACAGGAGATCAACATGGGATACCCCAGCGACGAGACGTTCGAAGAAGCCCGGAGGAGCCCCGGACCGCGGGCCCAGCGCCCGAAGCCGGTCCTCGACTTCAACCACCTTCGCCAGGTCAATGTGGCTCGGTGCAACTCAGGAGCCTTCGGGCACTCCTTGAACGACTGGAGCCCGGTCGACTGGACCAACGCTCTGGCCGGCGAGGCCGGGGAGGCGTGTAACGAGTCCAAGAAGCTGAAGCGCCAAGACACCCGACGCGACTCCTCGGTGTCCGTCGAGGAGAGGACCCGCCGGCTCGCGGAGGAGCTGGCCGACGTGGTGATCTACGCCGACTTGGCTGCTGCACGGCTGGGGGTCGACCTCGGAGAGGCGATCCGCACCAAGTTCAACAAGACCTCCGCGGAGCAGGCGTCTCCGCACGTCCTCTAGAAACGACACCGCCCCGGGCTACAACCCGGGGCGGTGTCGTTTGATCACTGCTTGGAGCGCCTCAGCTCCTCCCGCAGCTTGTCCAGCTCCTTCTCGAACCGATCCTCGAACCGGAGCAGCTCGGCCTGGGAGACCTGGCCGATCATGAGGGCCTCGACCTTCGACTCCAGCTTCTCCACCTGGGTCGTCAACCTGTCCACCGAGTGCTTGGTCACCGCCAGGGTCGCCGCGCTGCCTGAGGCCCCGCCCATGGCGAAGGCCCCCACCCCGACAAGAACGTTGATCAGGTCCCTGGGCCTCTTGATCTTGACCGTGTCGTCTTCGGACGCGGACTTCTCACTCACTTGGCCGACCTCCTCTTTTCGGCCCGCCTCTGTTCGAGAGCGGACAGGATTGTCTTGACTTCTTCCGGGACGTCCTCCTCGCGGAGGCGACTGAAGAATACCTCCAGCTCCCCCACCTCGCCACTACGAACATGATCCTTGAGATACTGGGCGATTCTCTTCTGCAACTCAGCCTCCTCGTCCACGCCCTGGACCCGGAAACCGGTCATGGCGTTGAGGAGCCTGAGGTGGATCGGCTGCCGGCTGTCAGCCAACCTGTTGATAGTTGACTCCACGCCGGACAGCGGAGAGGCGTTGATCAGTTCGTTGACCGGGCCGGGCACCTCATGACGAACGGTTCCGTTCGGACCAGGGACCTCCCGGGCGAACGGCTGGAGCATGAACGGGGCGCGACGATACTCGCCCCACTCGGTGCCGAAGAAGAAGTTGCGGTTGGTCGCATACTCGGCCGGCAACTTGAGGACCGGGTTGACGCCGCCCGCCACCGTGTGCATGAAGGACTCACGCCGCCCTCCCGTGAGGGAGAGCATGTTGATCACGACCTCCTGAGGGAACCCCAGGCTGGTCAGGAACTCGCGGTTCCCCTCCAGATCCTTCCACGGGAGGGGCAGGGCGATCGTCTCCTTCGCGTGGCGGGGCAGGATCGAAGACTCCCCTTCGCCCGTCCCCGACAGGCTCCTCTGCGCCAGGCCCAGGCCCTGGGGCGAGACGGCCTTGCCGACGACTCCCTTGCCTGCCCCCGACGGGTTGGACAGCATGTCCCCCGCCCACGCCGTGGCACCGATCATGTAGCGTGCGAAGGGGATCACGGACCTGGCCCACTGCTCGACCGTCGACTGGATCGAGTAGTCGATCTGGAGTCGGTTGACCTCCGACACGACCTCGACCGGAGACTTGCCGAGCTTCATGAGGTTCAGGGCCGTCAGCATGCGGACCTGGGCCTCCTGCTCCTCCGAGATCCTCTGGCCGAAGTCGACGAACTTCCTCAGGCCCCGCACCACCTTGCCGAGACGGTTGGGGTCGGAGTGCATGGGGAGGTTGATCTGGGAGAACAACTCCGCCATGTTGTCGATACCTTCGCGAATGTCCACGTCCCCAGTGTTCAGCCGGCGGGCAAGAACGTTGTCGATGACGTCCAGCGCCTCCGGCCAGGCGTAGGGGCCGACCCTATCGTGCAGGTGCCCCAGCGCCCCGCGAGCCGCCATGCGCTCGGCCGCGGACGGGGCCATGGTCGCCCGCACCACCGTCGACACCGCCCACGCCTGGCGCTGCTGAGGCGTCATGGCGGCCAGGGTCTCCGACGTTTGCTTGAGCCTGTGCCCCTTCGCCCAGCCTGCCGAGAACTCCCCGGCCTCGGCCTTGGAGAAGTGGCTGATCGCCCACCTGACCATACCGTCGTGCCGGAAAGTCTTGAGGATCGGCTCCACGCCAGAGAATCCGATCTCCGGGTGGAACATGGCCTGGATCGGAGCGGCCAGCATGTTGCGGAACCGGAACCGGACGTTGGTGGGGATCGACGTCAGGAAGGGCTTAAACATGGCGTTGAGGCCCGGCCACTTCACGCGCATGTAGGCGTTGCCCTCCTTCTGCACGATCTTGGCGAAGTCCTCCATGTCCATGGAGCGGTTCAGGAAGTCAGTTACCCCCACCCCCTTCATGGCCCCTTCCTTCGTCAAGATCGCCTTGCCGAGGGGAATGTCCAGGGTCCCTCCGCTGAGGAACTTGAGGAAAGTGTTCTTCCTGGGGCCGGTCGGCCGGAGCACCCCGTCGAGATACTCCTCGTAGACCTTCCAGGCCCCACCCTCCCTGCCCGCGATCCCAGCCACGTCCTGGTAGAGCTTCTGGAGCGCCTTGGTGCGCTCGAAGGCCAGGCCGCGCTGAATGATCAGGGCACGGTAGTCCCTCTGGACCAGCTCGTCCGAGACGCCTTCCAGCCCCAGGTCGTCCGCGACCTGAGCCATGTGCGCCAGGAACTCCTTGGCGGTGGGGAACTGCCTGGCCATGTCGAACTGGCTCATGAGGTTCGTGCGGACGGACTCCGGCAGGCGCGGATCGGTCATGGCCTCGACCAGCTTGGGCGAGACCTGGTGCGAGAGGTAGAAGGGGTTGGCGTGGTCGATATGCTCCCACGCTGGACGGTTGGCGAACCCCTGCCTCAGCTCGTCAACGTTCTTGGCGTGGTAGCGCATGAACGGAGGGATCTTGCGCATCTCCCCCTGGCCATACTCCAGGGCCTTCTCGATATGCTTGCGCAGCGCCGGATCTCGCCCCTGCATGACCGTGTCGACGATCCCCTGGGTCAGCCTGCCTGCGAGGAGCTGCCGGGCCGACGCCTGCACGGCCTTGCCCAGCTCCCCGTTGCGCGTGGTGAACGCCGCACGCATGTCGGACTGGAGCTTGTTCCACACACGGGTGGACGCCTTCATGTCCAGTTCCGACGCGCGGATCGCCTTGTCCACGTCCTCGATCATCTTGGGCCAGGCCACGCCCGCGTTCTGACGAAGCTTCCCCCGAAGCTCGCGCGAGACCGAGGCCAGCTCGTCTTGCCTGCGGTTCAGCTCCTTGACCACCTTCTGGAAGCGGACCTTGGACGCGGGGGCCGTCCCCTCCAGGCGACGTAGATCGTTTAGGGCCGCCGCCACTTCCTTGCGCAGGTTCTGGTTGACCTGGAGCGCGGCCAGGGTCTGGCGCGTGCCGGGGGCCAGATTGGCAACGTTCTTGGACTCCTCGAAGGCCCGGTCCATCATGCGGTAGGCGACCTGGGCCGCCTTCTGCGCGCGGATCAGGGGCCCGTTGACAGCCTCGGCGCGCTCCAGGAGCTTGGCCGCGGCGGCGCCCGCCTCCTTGACGGTCTTCATGGTCGAGGTCGCCGCCTGCGCCACGAGGTTCCTCAGGGAGTCGTGCGTCAGCTTGACGTTCCACGGAGCGTCCCGGATCTCCGGGCTCTGGCTCCTCACGAGCTTGACCACCTCGTCGATCGCGTTGGCGGGGACCACACGGCCTCGGGCCAGCATGGGGCCCGACACCGAGTCGGTGATCTTCTTGGCGATCTCGTCGAGGTGCTCCGGCCCCTCGGCCTCCCACGCCCGCCGGGCGGCGTGGAACACGTCCTCGGCCTTGAACACCTCGTCGGCGAGCTGGGTGTAAGCGTCCTGAGGCACAACGTCCGAGAAGTTCTCCAGACCTCCGCGCAGCACCTTCATGGAGCCGCCGCGCCACGAAGCGTCGGAGGCTCGGGCGGCGTTCTCCACGAGAGACGCGGCCTTGGGGCTGACTCCGTCCACCTTTCCGAACCGGAAGCGGTCCAGGATCTTCCTCTGCGCCGTCGTCCAGGCGCGCTCCAGGAGCGAGTCGCTGAGGCCCGAGTAGCCCATGCGCTTGCCCAGGTTGGAGATCAGCCCCGGCCCGGTCGCAGAGGCCACGTCGCCCCAGGGGACGTAGTTGAACCCGTTGCGGTAGTGCCAGCCAGTCGTCCGCTCGATCGCCTTGCCGATCTTGTCGGACCACAGGGGGGTGAAGGACAAGCCACCGCCCGGGGCCATGCCGGCCTTGATCAGGGCCTCGACCCCTTCGTTGGCGATCGAGAGGGGCAGATCCTGCCCGAGCTTGACGTAGTCGTCCAACGTCCCCGCCGCCGGTTCGGCCCAGTTGGGGAACTGACGACGGAGGAGCGGGTTGATAAACTCGTCCGACATGCCCAGGTCCCGAAGCCCGTTGCGCACCGTGCGGAACGACGAGGCGCCGGCCTGCACAGGGCCCATGCCGTTGACAGGGACCGCGCCGGGGGCAACGTTCTTGACCGCTTCGTTGATCCGGTTGACCACGGCCTGGACCACGCGCTCGTTCTCAGGACGGAACAGCACCTCCATGGGCTGGCCGAGGGTCATGCTGATCGACTTGAGGTTCTTGGTGCTGCGCATGGAGTTGGCGAACTTGCCGGAGTCCCCCAGGTCGGCAAGGGACTTGGTCAGGTCGACCGCGACCTTGCCGTCCGGAAGAACCTGACCGATCTGCGGGAGAACCGCCGCCCTGCCCCGCTGGTAGAGGAGCTGGTCCAGCTCGGGGAGGAGCGCGGCCGGATCGGCCGAGAACCACTTGCCCAGGTTGACCTCGTCCGGCACGACCGGGACCCGTCCCTGGACGCCGCTGCGCAGGGCCACACCCTCCCGCTCGGCCTGACGGAGGGTGTCGAAGAACACCTTCTCCGCGGCCTTCCCCTCCACCTCGCGGGCGATCTTCGCCGCGGTGGTCGAGGTCAGACCAGAGCCCGTGTGCGGGAGCCTCTCGACCAACTTGTAGAGGTCGTCCAGAGAGGACGCCTGGCCCAGGGACTCGAAGCCCGGAGCCTTGCTGGTTCGGGACACGACGTCGGTGACGCCCTCCTGGACAGCCTGAAGGAACCTCTCGTGCAGGGCCTTCCCGGTCCCCTCGGCCCCTCGGCGCAGGGCACCGACCAGCTCCTGCCTGGCCGCGGCACGGCCCGCGCCGGCCAGCTTGACACCCGTGGTGCCGGCCTTGGCCCCACCCCCTCCCACCAGGGACAGAGGATCGGTCACCAGGCCGACGGCGAAGTCGACACCGAACTTCTCCCACGGACCGAGGGCCGACTTGTCCTTGATCACGCCCCAGCGGTGGAGAAGGTCCGAGCCCTCCGGCCGGTCCTTGGCCGAGGTCAACTCGCCGAACGGGAGGAGGGAATGGTTGAACGCCCCGATCGGAACGGCCAGCTCCTGCGCGAACTGGGCAGTGTTCTTGGCGAACCCCTTGAGGTCGCCCGAGAGCAGCGTCCTGACCATGAAGCCGGGCCGGCCAATGAACCGGAAGAACGACTCGAAGGAGCTGGGCTCCTCGTCTTCCGCCAGAATGTCCCGAACGTTCCTGTCAGCCGTGGCTGCGAGGGAAGCCGCAGGGGCCAGGCTGTCGACCTGGCCCCCTCCCTGCCTCGCCCACGAATACGGATCGGTCATGTGCTACCTCTTCCTCCCGGTGGACCTGTTCTGATACTCCTGCCTGAGCAACTGGGCGAAGGGGCTCGACGGGCGTCGGCTCCACTCCTGGTAGGCGTCCTCCTTGGCGGGGTCCCACCACGCGGTGGTCTTCGGCCCGCGGGTGTTCCTGAACGAGTCGGCAGGACCCTTCTGGACGTCCTCCATGACCGCTCGCAGCACCTCCGCGGCCCTGGCCTCGACCTGGGCCGGGTCCTCCATGTCCCGGTTCCCCGTCTGCTCCATGACCGCCCGGAGGATCTCCGCGGCCTGAGCCTCGACCCGGCGAGGATCTTCCGCACCAGGCCCCGGACGAGCTGCACCAGGCCCGAGCCTGGAGATCGTCCGCTGATACTCGCGCTCCTTGGCGTCGCGCTGGGTCATGTCGGAGTCGAGCCCGAAGAACATGTCGTCCACGGTGCGGTGCCTGAAGATCGAGTCGGCGCTCTCCCGGACGCGACGGATCGCCTCGGGGTTCTGCATGATCTCGGCCATGACCTGGGCCAGCTCGGGGTTGACGGCGCCGATCGCCGCCAGCTTGCCGCGCGCCTTCTCGCCGACCTTACCGTGCGTGAAGATCCCCGCGAGGTTCTCGTCTCCCTGGATCGTCTCCAGAGCCTGAGTGGCCAGCGCCCGGCGACGCTCCTTCTCGGCCTGGTCGAGGGCATACTGGCGGTCGGCCCGCTCGTAGCCCATGGCGTCCCGCTTCAGGCCCAGCTCCTCAGCCATGAGGCTGAGCCGGCGGTCCGCCTCGGACCGGTTGTCCAGGTTGCGCTGCGCCTCCAGCTTCCGCCCGGTGCGAGCGTCCTCGATCTCGAAGTTGGTCTTCTGCTTGAGCAGGCCCGTCTTCGCCAGGGCGTCCTGGATCTCGAACGCCTGACGCTGCTCGCCCGCGACGAGGTTCCTGCCGGCGACCTGGGTGTTCACGTCGCTCAGGTCCCCGAACAGGCCCGAGGCCCGGTCGAACGCCGCCTGCATGACTCCGCCGCCCTGGACCTGCCCGTTGCTCCCGTAGCCCGCGCCGGTGGCAAACGTTCTTGGCCCGCCCAGGTCGGGGGCCATGTTGGCCGCACGACCCCTCGCCTCGGGCGCCCCGGTCAGGGCGTCCTGCGCGGCCTTGGCCGTGTGCGCCTGACGCATGATCGCGTCACGCCCCATGAGCGGCGCCTGCTGCCCGGGGTTCATGCGGGAGGCGATCTCCTGGGCGAAGCTCTGGCTCCTCTGCGCCGCCAGAGCCGCCTCGGTCTGCATGGCCTCCTGCTGGAGGTCCATGCTCCGCTGCACCTGGTAGGACCGCTGGGCCTGCTCCAGACGCTGGAGCCCCAGGGCCTGGTCAGCCCGGCGGCTAGCCTCCTTGGCGCGGGCCTCGTCCTCCCGAGGATCGCTGATCGCCATGCCCGGCCCCTTGGCCAGGTTGAACACGTCCCTACGATACTGGGCCATTAGAGCCTCCCTCCATACTGCATGTCCCAGTCGATCTGGCGTCGCTGGAGTTCCTGACGATCCCTCTCCTGCTGCTGGATCTGGCTCTGGTAGGTCGCGTTCGCCGCGGCCAAGTTGCCCGACCCCGCCAAGCTCCCGCCCGCCCCGCCGAACCCTCCCGAGTTCCCGCCCCAGTAGTTCACGTCCTGGGTGGGCCTCGCCGGAGTCGGAGTGGCCAGGGCAGGCTGCGCGGGCTGGGCCGGCTGCTGCTGCGGGGCCTGCTGGGGCTGGTTGCTCATGTTCGAGGCGTCCCCGGTCTCGTGCATCTGCGACCGGTAGCCTGCCTCCTGGAACGCCGCGTCCTGACGCTGCCGAGCCTGGGCAGCCAGGAAGTTCATGCCCTGAATGTTGGCCTGAACCTTGGCGTTGTAGTTCTCCAACTGCGCCCGGGTCTGGACCTCCCTCCTCCCCGCGCGGGTGGCCCCCGCGTTACGGCTCTGCGCCATGTTCATGGCGTTGGCCGCCAGACCCGACCCGGACAAGCCGGCGTTGGCCATGGCCCGGCTGATCCCCTGGCGCTCCCGAGAGTAGGACGCCGCCCCCGCGTCCGCGTTGTCGGCCAGCATGTTCTGGACGACTTGCTGGGTGAAGGGCGAGTCCTCTCCCGACACCTGGCGCATGATCGCCTGCATGAGAGCGCCCGCGTTGGGGTTCGTGTCGTAGAACTGACCGGACCCCTGGAGCGCCTCAAACAGGAGCTTCCTCTGCTCCTCCAACAGGTCTGCCATGACTACTCTCCTTCCGGCGGCAAGACAACGATCTTGGCCACCGCCGTGTCGTGCCTTCGTTGGATCTCCCAGGCTTCGGCCCACGCCTTCCACCTGACCCGGTTCTCCAGGATCTTCCTCAGATCCGTCTCGGGGACCAGGACGAACACCTGGTTGGTGCCTGGGTCCAGCACCGAGCCCCACTCCTCCGGGGGCAGGACCAGCTCCAGCTCCTCAGGTCTTCCCGGAGGGGCCGGAAGGGGCTCGGACCTTGGCGTCTCCGAGCAACAGCCCGAGGCCACGAGGCCCAGGAACAGAAGCAGCGTCGGTGATCCGACGCTCCGAGTTGACGATCGCATTGGACGCCTCGACGGTGCTGGCTTGGTTCTGGTTGGACTTCTTCAGGTCTGCACGGAGCTGGTCGTTCTCCTCCTCCAGACTCTGAACCTGGAACGACTTGATCCAGCCCATGGTGAGGACCCCCGCAAGGAAGACCCCCACCAGGGCCAGGAACAGCGGCATGCCGCTCACTACGTGTCCGTCGGCGTGTGGCCCGGGAGACCCATGTCCTCCGAGCTAACGTTCTTGTCCCTCGCAGAGTAGAGACCGAACGTCGCCGCGAGGCCGATCCCCGCCTGGATCACCGTGCCCCAGTCGACGTGGGACAAGTTGCCCTCCGCGACGGCCTTGACCGCCGCCAGGATCGTCATGACCAGGGCGATCGTGGCGGCCACGTTCGTCCTCCAGTTCTTCCCCGCCACCTTCTGAATCTTCTCACCCACGAGCCACCTCCTGTCACCAGTTGATCTGAAGCCTCCCCACCTTCACCGAACAGGTGGTGAAGGTCAGGGGGAAGCTGAATGTTACCTCAAAGGCCATGAAGTATCCAGGTCTCCAGTCGTCTCCCAAGTCCGTTGTCTTCAAGACCATATCGACCCACGAGGCGTCCGCAATGTTGCCGGACCCGTCCACATTCAGGACCCGCGTGTGGGTGCCCGTCAGGTAGCCGGACGTTGCCGTGGGCTTCCGCACCTTGAGCACGACCGTCGCCACCGACAAGGCGGAGCACCCGGTCATGGTCAACTTGGACCTGAGACGCAGGGCAGCCGTCTTCCACTTGCGGAAGTTGTAGGGGACATACACCGACCCCCTAAGCGTGCAGGACGAGTTGCCTCCTGCGACTCCACCGGACAGAGACACCTCGCTGATCTTCTCCGGCGGAAGGCCGGTCTCGATCACCTCGTATGCGTCAGCGGCCGACGCATTGGTGATGTCGGTCGGCCCCTCCAGGTCGAAGCGGCACGGCACTCGACCGAAGTGGACCGGAACGACCCTGGACAAGTTGAGGTCCCCGTCCGCCGTCTTCATGAGCGCCTTCAGCGCCACGAACGGGTGCATGTTGTTGTGGCCCCCGCCCGAGCCTGACGAGTCGGTCGTTCCTGTGGCCGCTCCCGTCGTCGTGGCTCCGTCGGTCGACGTGACGGAGGTGCTGGCCGCCCCCGTATTCCAGGCCGAGGGAGCGGAGGTGTTGACGTTCGAGGTGGGAGTTCCTCCGCTCGCCGTCAGGGCAGGACCGCTGGTCGCCCCCGCCCCAGGCGTGTAGAAGGTCGTGTTGTGGACGTGGGCATTGGTGGCTCCTGGGTGGGTGTGAGACAGGTCATGAGCGTGGGCGACCTGAGGGTGCGTGTGCCCGGCCAGTCCGTGCGTGTGCCCGGCCAGGTCAGCCGCCACCGTTTCGGCTCCTCCGGTGTCGCCCACGGCTCGGCTGGTCAGCCCCGAGCCGATTCCACTCCCCAGGGGGCTCCGTCCGCGCAGGTCCGGGGTGCCCCCCGACCCGTCGCACGTCAGATACCCAGGGGGAGTGTTGTCGTTCTTGGAGAACATGATCGAGCCGGACGGAGCCCCTCCCACCCTGGACGGGGCAGGAGAGAAGATCGTTGGGAACTCCTCGATCGGCACCGCGACAACGATCTTGTCCTGCTCCCTGACCTTCTCCAGCTCGACCTCGGTTGCTCGGAGCTTGTTGGCGAGCAGCTCCAGGGTCTCCTGGAGCAGGTTCCGCCCCCCGGGGGAGTTGAGGTCCGCCCCCGGCTCCAATCGCACCAGGCTCACGGGGTCCTCTTGACGGCCTGACCGTCGAGCTGCACGCCAAGGAGCCTGACGTCAGCGTTCGGCTCCAGGATCTCGAACTCCAGCTCGAACGTCCTCTTCCACTCGGACCCGATCGGAATGGTGACCACCCCGTCCTCCTCGCTCAGGTTGATCAACCAGTCCGTGGCCGGGTATCGGGTGTCAGACCCAGGCCACACGGCCCCGTCGACGGTGCCCACTCGGCTGTCCCATGAGGAAGCGTCCGAGCTGAGATCCTTGTAGACTCGGAGCTGAAGATACCTCGCCGTCTCGGTGGGGACGTAGAGCACGTCCACATACTTGCACCTCTTGACGTCGCGAACCTTGGACCCCTTGAACGCCTTGGTCCTCAGCTTCGAGGCGATCCCCCCCACCCACAGGACGTCTCCCGCGGCGGGGGCCTCGGAGAAGGCGTTCCCCAAGGTGATCGTGTCCGCCGTGTTGTCCGAGATCACTCGCGACTCGGGCGTCCCGTCCGACTTGCGTCGGGTCAAGAACGTTCCCTTGAGCCCCTCGTTCGCCGTCGGCAGCTCGATCAGGGTCGAGACCGGAACGCTGGTGGTGGTCGGAACCCCGGACGCTGTCAGGTGCGAGTAGTCGCCCGGACACCCGTCACACACGCCCTGGTCGGCGAACCAGGTGTGACCGTTCTCGTCTCCGTAGAGCACCTTCAGCCCCTCCTCGGTCGGGACGAGGCGCGAGTCGCTGATCCCCTGGAAGTAGCTGCCCGTGCTCCAAGCCCCCGTGTCCACGTCGAGCTGGACGTAGTTCTTGGGGTAGGCGTCCCCCTCGAAGCACACGAACCAGCGCACGCACCTCGACTCGGGGAAGTAGCAACAGTGGAACCTCTCGGCCTGAGAGTAGTCGATCAGGTCCCTCAGGGGCTCCACGCCTCGGCTGATCAGCTTCGGGAAGATCCCCGACCAGGCGTGCCACCCGCGCCTGTCCATGGCGTAGACGATCCCTTCCACCTCGATCACGACCCGCTGGTTCAGGGCGCCGTGCTTCGAGGAGAGAGGGCTCCAGAACCCGTCCTGGAGAGGGTCCTGATCCCACGCGAACTTGAACATGCTGTTCAGCGTGAAGAACAGCATGGAGGAGCCGAACCCCACGCCGGCCGTCACGTCGCCGGACGCCTCGCCGTTGGGCGAGTTGAGGTAGAGGAGCGGGGTGAACCCCTCTGGGTAGGCCGGATTGCTGACCCAGATCGCCGTCACTCGGGAGAAGATCTTGTAGCTGACGTTGACCGCCGTGGTTCCGGCGTAAGGCGTCTTGAGGACGAGCTGGGGCGTGCCGGCGTCATAGTGACTGATCTCGTATGCCTCGGTGTCTCCGTCGACCTGGAGGAACCACACGGTGGTGGCCTCCCCGGCCGCGGCCCCCAACGCCTCCGTGATCCAGTCAGGGTCGGAGTTGGGCAGGACATTGACCGAGGCGTTTGTGACGTCGATCGAGCCGGTGCGGTGGGTGACCTGGCTGAACAGCCACAGACGCTCTCGGTAAGAGACAATGTTCTTGGCCGTCGGGGGAGGATCGTGCCCCTCGTCGGCCCAGTCCAGGTAGGACACCTCCAGGGCCGCGTCCGAGATCGACACGACCAGGGTCGACGCCGAGTTCAGCCCCTCTGCGGCCTGGAACCAGTCGGACGATCCGGCGACGGTCATTTCGAGAATGATCCGGTCGACCTTGGTGTCGGTGCTGCGAATGATGTTGCCTGCCCCGGAGGTGCCCACGGCGAACGTCAACTGCTGGCTGCCCGAGACCACCTCCAGCTCACGCTCCTCGGAGGGGTTGGACACGTAACCGGTGCGGCTGTCCATGTAGCGGTAGCGGAACTGGTGGAACCCCGGCGTGCAGGCCCCTGAGGCCGTGGTCGGAGCAGGAGTCCAGGAGCCCGTGACCCCGGAGGGGCCGGTGATACCGGCCGTCTCCAGGGTCGTGGTCCGTCCACCCCAGCGCCTGCACTTGTTCCAGCCGTTGGTCAAGTAGGCGTGTCGGCGATACTCGGCCACCTGAGCCCGGTGGCTGGAAGAGTAGGTGCTGGAGAGGACGGTCATGTTAACGCTCCCCGCTCACGGTCATGGCAGCCTGGCAGAAGGTGGTCGACCCGTTGTCTCCGTAGAAGGTCTGCGTCGTTCCCCCTCCCGTGGTGTGGATCGCCTGCATGAACCCAAACCCGAGGGGGACGCCGGACGCGGAAGCCGTGATTTCGTTGTTCTCGTCGGTTCCGAGCGTGGTCCAGCTCCCCGTGGGCCCGCCGGACGTCCAGTTCAGGGCGATTCCGAACTTGCTGGTTCCGCCGCCGGTGCCGGTCGTGATCACACCTTCCACGTGAGCGTCCACAACGGAATGGCCGCTCAGACCCACAACAAACTCCTGGTGCCAGGGCACGGTGGTGGAGTTGGCGTTGGCCGCCTCCCACGTGTTGCTGCTGTCGTCAGTCCAGGAGTTGGTGGGCTCCGGCGAGTAGTCCACGTAGTCCACACGGTTCTGCACGTTCCAGATCAGCCGGAACCCTAGCTTGTCCCACACCTCCTCGGTCGCCCCGTTGGACTTGACCCGGATCGTCCCCAGGTAGCGTCGGGTCGTGGCTCCGGTCTCCACATACACGCCGTTCTGAAGAACCGGGGGCGAGGCCCCGCGCGCTCCCGTGCCCGCCGTGTGCGTGGACCAGGCGGTCGCGCTCAGGGTCAGGGTGCCGGTCACGTCACGAATGTAGATGTCGTAGTTCTGATCGGCGGTGAGAACCCCGTCCACCGTCAGCGACACTCCAGCGTCCGGGATCGTGTGGTAGGCCCATGCCGACGACCCGTCGTAGAGAGCGATCTGGTTGCCGTTGTGAGGCAAGTAGTAGAGCGTGCTACTGGCCGTGTCGGTCGAGGTCACGCTCAGGGACGACGACGGCGTGAGACGCCCGTTCGCCGTGTTGGTGATCACCGTGCCTGCGGACGGAAGAACCTTCCACTGCATGACCGCACCGGCCCCTCCAGAGGCCAGGTAGTAGTCCGCGGTGCCGACCCCGCCGTTGACCGAGAGCGGGCCGGAGATCGTCACGGTGTCGCCCGTGGCGTTGCCTAGGGTCGTGCTGCCGTTGACGGTCAGAGCGTCCGTCACCGTGGCGTCGTCGCCAACGGACAGGTCGTCCCCGGCCGTCAGGTCTCCGGTGCCCGAGGTGACAACGTTCTTGTTCGCGGCCAGGGTCAGGCTGCCTAGGTTGGTCTGGTCGACGCTGTTGCCGTCCGCACCAGCCCCGAGGGTCGCGGCCAGAGTGTCCACGACGTTGCCCGAGCCGGGGGCCACGGCCACCCACCCGGTGTTACCCGAGCCCGACTCCTTGATGTAGAGCGTCGTGCCGGTGCTGCCGTCGGTGCGGAAGAACAGGGAACCGATCGGAGCGGTCACCGCCGACTCCGGGCTGCCGGTGCCGGTCTTGACGAGCGTTCCGTTGAAGCTGATCTGCTTGCCCGAGGCCAGGGTCAGGCTGCCCAGGTTGGTCTGGTCGACGCCGTTGCCGTCCGCGCCCAGGGCGAGGGTCTGGGCGAGGGTCTCCCCCCCTCCGCTGACCGTGGAAAGCTCGAAGGCGTTCTCCCCGGCGTTGACACGAAGCACCTTCAGAGCGTTCCCCGTGTAGCTCTGCCCGGCCAACGACGCGAGCTGTGCGTCGTATGCCTGGACGTCCGTGCCGATCGCCAGGCCCAGGTTGGTGCGAGCGGCCGAGGCGGTCGTGCCGCCGGTGCCGCCCCCCGCGACGGTCCCGTCCAGGTAGGCGTTGCGCCTCAGGGCCGCGTCGTATGCCTTGGCCAGGTGGGGCACCCGGCTGCGGCCCATGGAGGTGGGCGTGCCATACCAGGCGTCCCCGGCGATCGGCGCGCCGAAGGCGGTGCCGTTCTCCTGGGTCAGGGTCTCCGACACGATCACGCTCGTGCCGTCCGGCTTGGACATGACCTCCCACAGGCCCCCAGGGCCGGTGGCCGACCCGGTGCGGGCCCCGAAATGGTCGCCCACGGTCACCGCCGAGGACGAGGCCATGACCAGCTTGTAGCTGCCGTTGCCGTTGTTGGTCACCGCGGTGACCGTCTTGACCCCCGTCCCCCCGAACAGCTCGGGGGTGACCAGCACCAGGACCATCGCCGTCAGCACCAAGGCTGCGACGCCAACGTTCTTGCCCCTCATTCGCCCATGTCCTCCCCGAACCCGGTCTCACCCCACCCCGAAGGAATGGCGTAGTCCTGCTCGGTCACGTTCAGGTTGCCGTGAACATTCGACCCCTCGACCACAACGATCGCGAAGTCTTCTCCGGCCATTTCGAACCCGATCAACGACGTGACCGGGGAGTCGAACTTGGCCAAGCTGGAGTGAAGCATGCCCTTCCGCCGCCGCCACTGGCCGCGGAAGAACCTGTCCCCTCCTTGGTCCTCCTGGAACAGGTTCGGCGGCAGAGCCTGGGCCGCCATGTCCTGGGCGACGCCGCCGAACTCCTCGATCGCCTCAAACTCCTTGGTCATGACGGGTCGACCTCCACGTTGCGCAGCCAGATGTTCGAGCGCAACATGCTGGGAGGACGCTTGTCGCCCATGGCCCCGGTCATTTCGGGACGCTGGCTGAAGCTCTTGCTCGACTTCAGGGCCGTCTCGAACTCGCGCGTGGCCATGCTGTAGGAGATCGGACTGTTCTCGCCCTGGGTCAGAGCGGCCTGAACGAGGATCGCCTTCTCCAGAACGTCTCGCTCCTCCTCGTCCCAGTCGACCTCGTCGTCGTCGTCCGCGTCGTCCGCGATCCGCGTGAACTCGCGCTGGTAGGTGATCGACAACTTGCGGTAGGTGGTGGGCGCGGGCCAGATCTCCAGGAAGCCGCGTCTCCAGGTGCAGTAGCGCGGGTCACCGCTGCTGATCGGCTCGGTCTGCTTGCGCCGGTCGAACTCCTCGGGTGGCAAGCTCTCCACCGGCAGGCCGACCTCGACGACCTCGACTCGGTGAACGTTCTTGACCTTCGGCAGGGCGAACCTCGAGTTAAGGAACCGGACGTCGACCGTCCCGGACGACCCCACCCACTCGTCTCCCTCCCTCAGAGTGGCGGTGGTGGCCGGGGTCCCGATCGTGCCCAGCTCGAACGTGCTTCGGCCGTAGCCTTCGATCGCCAGCTCCCAGCGCCCCGTCAGCCACTTGGCCAAGAACCCTGTCACGCTGGACAGGTTGAGCGAGCCCTGGGTCACGACGACGTCGTCACGGGTCTCCTCGGGGAAGACCGTGATCTTCCTCTCGGTCAGGGTCCTGTCCCACCCCCCGACCTTGTAGAGCCTGTCCAGAGCGGAGTTGATCCACCCCATGAACTCCCGGTTGGCGGTGGTGTCCGAGTTGTCGGTGGAAGCCACCTCCCGGCAGAACGTTCTCAACTGTCCCAAGGTGATCATGCGAACCTCCGAAACGAAAAGGGGGCGGGGAAGGCAACGCACCTCCCCCGCCCCCCTCTCTTCACGACAGGAGAGCTAGTTGCCGGTGAGCGTCTCGGACGCCGTGGTGATCAGCGCGATCTGCGTCGAGTAGGTCGAGGTGTTGACCCCCGAGTCCGCGTCGAGCAGGTGCGTGAGGGCCGAGATGTTCGCCTGGGTCTGGACCAGCACGGCCGACTGGGCGTT
>JACCDG010104184.1_pt1 | contig 17550 bp, 22 predicted proteins | sample 7442471 | NCBI WGS metagenome assembly JACCDG01 (sample SAMN15323444, study PRJNA562643) | freshwater metagenome | isolation source: river surface water | place: USA:Blue River Watershed | collected 2017-08-17 | reverse complement strand
TCATCCGCCACCACCCCGAAGCCGACGATTTCCCGGAAAACTGGCCGGCGCACACGCAGCCCTTGTGGGATTCCCGCGGCAACGTCGTCGGGGCCATCGGACCCGAGGTGCGCACCACCGCCGAGATCGTCGACACGCTGGTTTTCGGCACGCGCGGCGACACGAACCACTGCATCCCGACCTGCCGCCCCCTGCAATACGCCGAAAAGGCTCTGCCAATCGACCCGTGGGCGCTTGGCTACTGGCTCGGCAACGGCTCAACGCGAGATCCCGGCATCAGCACTCACCCCGACGACACCGACCTCGTCGTGGCGCGCTACGAGGCCCTCGGCTACAGCGTGACGCGCTACACCAACGGCAGGGATGGCTACGTCAAGGGTCTTTTGGAGCCGCTCAGGGCCGTTGGCGTGATCCGCGACAAGCATGTGCCCCGAGACTACATGCAAGGCTCTGTGGAGCAGCGCAAAGCCCTTTTGGCGGGCCTGCTGGACAGTGACGGGCACTGCTCGCTGTCGGCGGGCCACATCGAGTTCTGCTCGACCCTGCGCTGCCTTGCCGATGCGGTGGTTGAGTTGGCGCGCTCCCTCGGCCAGAAGCCTGTTCTGCTGGAAGACCGGGCGCGGCTCAACGGCAAGGACTGCGGCCCGCGCTATCGGGTCAAGTGGCGCAGCACCTACCAGCCGTTCTCGCTGCCCCGCAAGGCTGCGGCGTGGCGCACGCCCGGCGCTCAGGCCCTGCGCAACCGGCATCGCATGATCGTCGCCACCGAGGAGGTGGCGCCGGTACCCATGCGCTGCCTGACGGTCGACAGTCCGAACAGCATGTTCCTGTGCGGCGAGGCGATGATCCCGACGCACAACACCCGGGTCGGCGCCGAGTGGCTCGGGCAGAAAGCCTACCGGGACACTGAGCGCCTTCCTCATGCAGTAATCGCGCCAACTCTTAATGACGTGCGCTTTACCTGTTTTGAAGGCCATTCCGGGTTGCTTAACGTCATCCCGCCCGACCTCGTCGCCGACTACAACAAGTCCAATCTTCAAATCGAACTGGTCAACGGAGTCAAAATCCGGGGCTTCAGCGCCGAGGAACCGGAGCGCCTGCGCGGTCCCCAGTTTGCCGCCTTGTGGGGGGATGAATTGGCGGCGTGGACGCGCGACGAGGAGACGTGGGACATGGCCATGTTCGGCCTGCGTCTCGGTCGCCACCCGCAGGTCATGTGGACCTCGACGCCCAAGCCCAAGACCCTGATCCGCAAACTGACGGAGCCCAAGCCGGGCCGCATTATCATCCGCGGCTCGACCTACGACAACCGGGAGAACCTGGCGCCGTCCTTCTTTGAGGCGCTCAAGAAGTACGAGGGCACCAAACTTGGCCGGCAGGAACTGGAAGGCGAACTGATCGACGCCGAGGAGGGCGGCATCATCGCCCGCTCGTGGTTCAAGCTGTGGCCGGCCAGCAAGCCGCTGCCCAAGTTCGAGTGGATCATCATGTCCCTCGACACGGCCTTCACCGAGCGGACCCTCAACAAGCGCACCCACGACCCCGACCCGTCGGCCTGCGCCGTGTTCGGCATCTTCTGGCACGAGGACGTGATGAACGTGCTGGTCCTCGACTGCTGGAGCGACCACCTCGGGATGCCAGACCTCATCACCCGGGTGAAGCGCGAGTTGAACGTGGCCTACGGCGATGACGAGGACACCTCGCTCATCAAGCCGATGTTCGGCCCCTCCAAGCCCATGACCAGCGGTCGCAAGCCCGATCTGCTCGTCATCGAGGACAAGGGCAGCGGCATCAGCCTGCGCCAGTCGCTGTCAAAGGAAGGCATACACGCCTACCCCTACAACCCCGGTCGCGCCGACAAACTGGCCCGCCTGCACATGGTAAGCCATCTGTTCGCCCGTGGTTATTTTTGGCTACCCGAAAGCGAAAAGCGGCCCGGCAAGCCGCGCACTTGGACCGAGCCCGCGCTGGACCAACTCTGCTCATTCCGGGGCGGCGGGTCCATCAAGCACGACGACTTCGTTGACGTTTTCAGTCAGGCCGCGCGCGTAATCATGGACAAGGGCCTGCTTTCCGGTGTAAAGCGAGAAAGCAAGTCCGTCCGCGAGGCCCCGGCCCCGCCGAAAACTCGCGTGAACCCCTACGCTATCTGAGGCCCGCATGGATCCCGAAGACGATCAGCCGGAAGAGAGCGAGGTTTACGAACTGGAGGATGAGGAGACCGACGTCGTCGACACTGAGGACGGCGGCGCTATCGTCACGCTGGACGAGGATGACAGCGACGAGCCGTCCGCGGATTTCCTCCAGAACCTGGCCGAGACGCTGCCAGACACCGAACTCAAGACGTTGGCCAGCCAAATCCTTGAGTTCGTGGAGCGAGACCGGGAGGCTCGGTCCAAGCGCGACGAGCAGTATGAGGAAGGCATCCGGCGCACAGGCCTCGGGGACGACGCTCCCGGCGGGGCGGGCTTCCAAGGGGCCAGCCGCGTGGTGCACCCGCTTCTGACCGAGGCGTGTGTCGACTTCTCGTCCCGCGCCATCAAGGAGTTGTTCCCGGCGAACGGGCCGGTCAAGGACTTCATCCCCGGCAAGGTCACTCGCGACAAGATCGCCAAGGCGCGTCGCAAGACGGCCTACATGAACTGGCAGTTGACGAAGCAGGCGCCGGAGTTCCGCTCGGAACTGGAGCAGCTTCTCACTCAGGTGCCGCTGGGCGGCGCGCAATACCTGAAGGTCGGCTGGAAAGAGGCGAAAAACCGCCCCAGCTTCCTATTCGTCGCCATCGACGAGATGCTCATCCCATTCGCGGCGACCAACTTCTACACCGCGCAGCGCAAGACCCACGTCCAGTACATCACCCAACTGGAGTACGACCAGCGCGTCGCCTCTGGCATGTATCGCGACGTGGACCTGGTCCAAGTCGGCATGGACCCTGATCGCACCAAGGCGGACGTCGCCAACGACAAGATCGAGGGTCGCGAGGAGACCGCCTACAACGAGGACGGCCTGCGCACGGTCTTCGAGGTCCACACCACCGTCGACATCGAGGACGGGCCGGCGCCCTACATCATCACGATAGACAAGTCGACGTCCTGCGTCCTGAGCATCTATCGCAACTGGGACGAGGAGGACGACACCAAGGAAGAACTCCAGTGGTTCGTGGAGTTCCCCTTCGTGCCGTGGCGGGGCGCCTACCCCATCGGCATCACGCACATGATCGGCGGCTTGTCCGCCGCGGCTACGGGCGCTCTGCGGGCGCTCCTAGACGCGGCGCATATCAGCAACAGCCAGACCATGCTGCAACTGAAGGGCGCGGGCATCGGTGGCCAGACCATCGACATCCAGCCCACGCAAGTGGCGCAGATCGAGGGCGGCATTGGCGCGGACGACATTCGCAAGGTGGCTATGCCGCTGCCGTTCAACCAGCCCTCCGCCGTGCTGTTCCAACTGCTCGGCTTCTTGGTGGAGTCGGGCAAGGGCGTCGTGCGCACCACCATGGACGACGTGTCCGATGGCAACGCCAACGTGCCCGTCGGCACCACCATGGCGAAGATCGAGCAGGGGATGGTGGTGTTCAGCGCCATCCACATGCGGCTTCACAACGCCATGGGCCGGTTGCTGGATATCCTGCATCGCCTCAACGGCATGTATCTCGACGACGATGCGCAGGAGGATGAACTCGGCGAGGAGATCGCGACCCGGGCTGACTTCGCCGGGCCGATGGACGTCATCCCCGTCAGCGACCCCAACATTTTCTCCGAGACCCAGCGCATCGCGCAAATCCAGACCATCGCCCAGCGGGCGGCGGTCCAGCCGAACCTCTACAACGCCCGCAAGGTGGAGGAGCGGATCCTTGAGACGCTGAAGGTCCCCAACGCCTCTGACCTGCTGGTGCCGCCCGTCGAGCCCAAGGAGCAGAACGCGGTGGCTGAGAACGTGGCCATGACCATGGGCCGGCCTGTCATCGCCTTCCCGCAGCAGGACCACATCGCCCACTTGGAGGCGCACCTCGGCTACATGCTGAACCCGGTGCTCGGGGCCAACCGGCTGATCGCCCCGCAGTTCCTGCCCGGTGTGCTGAACCACATCAAGGAGCACATGGCTCTGTGGTACGCCCAGCAGGTCTACGAGTTGAGCAATCAGGCGACCGGCATGGACATGGGCGACGCCGTGCGCGAGAACAAGAGCGTGGCGGACAAGCAGTCCTTCGACCGGATGCTGGCGCAAGCGTCGAACACTGTGTCGCAGCGCGCCGCCGAGGCGTTCGGCGACATGCCGCCGGTCATCGAGCAGGCCGTGCAGATGCTCCAGTCCATGTCGCCGCAAGCCCCGCAGGACCCCGCTGTCCAAGCCGCCATGGCCGAGACCGAGCGTCGGGCGGCTGCGGATCAGGCCAAGGCGCAATACGACGCCCAGCGCCTCCAGATCGAGCAGCAGGACAATCAGGTCGACGCGCAGATGCAGCAGGCCAAGCTGGAGGCTGAGATGCAGGCCGACCAGATGCGGCAGCAGGCCGAGGACCAGCGGGCTGCTATGGAGATGCAGGCCCGCGTCGCCATGAACGACGCCGACAACCAGACGGCCATGTTGCTCGCCCAGATGGGCGGCGACGAGCCGGCGGTGAACCCGAACCCTAACCCCCAGCCCTAGAGGACACCTCCTGATGGCCAAGCCGACTGACAAGACCAAAGGGCCGGTCCCCCAGCACCACATGCTGGCGACGACCGGCAAGCCGCGCCCTGACAACGCGCGCAAGGGGCCGCTGCCGCCCAAATGAATCCCGACACGCTGATCAGGAGGCTGAAGGAGGCGCAAGCCGAACTCGCCCGGGGCCTCCTGATTACGCCTTCTGGGCGAGACGCCTTCGAGTATGGCCGAGCCGTCGGTCTCTATGAGGGATACGAGAGAACCTGGAACCTGATCGCGAACCTTTTTGAGGAATCGGAACGCGGCAAGTTCGACATCTAAGGAGCACACATGCAAAGCGTTGCAAACAAGATTGCCTTTGACTACGGCACCGTGGACGAGGCGTTCCCGCCTTGCGACCCGCTGGTAAGGCCGTTCGGGTCGCGGGTCTTGGTCCAGTTTCGGACCCCCAAGAAGGTCACGAAGGGCGGCATCATCCTGACCTCCGAGACCCGCGAGACTGAGCACTACAACACTCAGGTGGCCAAGGTTCTGGCCGTTGGCGAACTCGCCTTCAAGAACCGCAACACGATGACTGAATGGCCTGAAGGTGCGTGGTGCGCGCCGGGCGATTTCATTCGCGTCCCGAAGTACGGCGGAGATCGCTGGACGGTGATGACGGATGATGGAGAGGATGAAGCCATCCTCGCCCTGTTCAACGACCTCGACATCCTTGGCCTTGTGACCGGCGACCCGCTGGCCATCAAGGCTTTCATCTAGCCTGAAGGAGCCGTTCATGGCTGACGTTATGACCGAAGACGACGACATCGAGATCGTAGAGGTCGACGAGATCCCCGAGTCCACCGAGGAGCCCGAAGCCGCGGCGCCGGAGCCCGAGGAGCCTGAAGACGAGGATGACGATGAGGACGACGAGCGCCTAGCGGAGAGCCAAGACGACGCGGAAGACGACATCGTCAACCCCAACCGCATAAAGCGGCACAAGCGCCGGCAAGCACAGAGGCAAAAGCGGGAGTTGCTTGAAGCCGAGGTCCGACGTCTAGCCCGCGAGAACAGGGTGTTGCACCAGAAGGTCAACAGCATTGAGGGCGTCCACCTCACGCAGGCCGAGGCCAACCTCGCCAAGCAGCTTGACGTCGCTCGCGACGAGGTGCGTCAGGCCGAGATGATCATCGCCCGGGCGGTGGAGGCCGGTAACGGCGAGGACGTGGCTGCGGCCATCCGCCTTCGCGACGAGGCGAAATACCGCGCCGATCAGGTCGCCGCCGAGCAGCAGCGGTTCACCGAGACGCGGCGCGACCCGTCGCCACCTGTCGACCCGCGTGTGCGCACCTACGCCACGCAATGGGTGCAGGCCAACCCGTGGTACAACCCGAACGGCAAGGACGAGGCGTCGGTTCTCACCCGTCGCATCGACCAAGGGCTTCTGGCGGAGGGCTACGACCCGACGACCGAGGGCTACTACCGCGAGTTGACCCGTCGCGTGGAGGCCCGCTTCGGCGGCGCGTCCGCTCCCGCCGAGGAGCCCGCTCCTGCTCCGCGCAAGAAGGCTCCGCCGATGGGTGCTACCCGCGAGCACACCCCGACTGCTGGCCGCAAAATCCAAGTGCATGTGACGCCGGAAATCCGCCAATCCCTTGAGGAAGCGGGCTACTGGGAAGACCCCGCCATGCGCAACAAGATGCTCCGCCAGATCGCCGAACGGCAGAAGAACACCCCCCGGTAAAAAAGGACGCGACAATGCTTGAAGATGATGATAGGCTTAAGAAGGAAATCGGTGCTGGACGCCGGTCCCGCGCCTCGGAAGACCGCAATGTCACCGAGGACCGCGTGAGGACTGATGACGACCGGCTCGCCATGTTCCGTATGCAGATGCACAACGATGCGCTGCCTGACTTGCCTCCGATCCCCGGCTACCACGTGTGCTGGTTGACGACGACTAACCCCCGCGACAGCATTCATCGCAGGATGATGCTGGGGTACAGCCCGGTGACTGCGGAAGACGCACCCGGTCTGGATTACGCCACCCAGAAAACGGGTGAGTACGCAGGGATGATCGGCATCAACGAGATGCTCGCGTTCAAACTGCCATTGAACCTCTACGAAGCGTTCATGCAGGAAAACCACCACGACGCCCCCGCCCGCGAAGAAGAACGCATGGCCGACACCACCGAGAGCTTGGTGGAAGACGCTAACAGGGCAGGGTCACAGGTGCAGATGGGTGACGGCACGGCATCGCTTCGCTCCAGTCCTTCCGTCCGTGGGGTCTTCACCTCATAGGGCGGGTCCATAAACCCACTCGAATGAGGTAAGACGCATATGCCCGCGACTTCCCAGCCGTTCGGCCTTCGTCCCGTCTACTCACCTAGCGGCGTGATTCGTCCCGTCGCTATGTCGATCCTGACGGGCTATGGCGTGAACATTCTCCAGAACCAGCCGGTCAAGATCGGCACCAACGGCACCGTCGAAGCCGCCGCCATCGGCGAGCGCTTCGTCGGTGTCTTCCAAGGCGTCGAGTTCACCGACAGCGAGGGGCGCCGCCGCGTGTCCAACCGCTGGGTGGCTTCCACCGCCGCCACCGACATCGTGGCCTACGTCACGGTTGATCCGACCATCGTCTACGAAATCCAGTCCTCGGCGACCATCGCCGTGGCCGACATCGGATCGCAGGCGGACTTCACCGTTATCACCGCCGGCTCCGCCGTCACTGGCCTGTCGCAGCTTATGCTCGACGCCGCCACGCTGACTGCCGCCGCCAGTGCGTCGCTGCGGATCATCAACGCCTCGCCCGGTCCCGACAATGCGTTCGGCGACAACTTCGTCATTCTTCAGGTCCAGATCGCCGAACACCAGTTCGTCGCTGACCGCGTTGCCTTCTAAGGAGGACCCACACTATGGCTAATCCCATGAGGTCAACCGACTTCCGCTCCATCGTCGAACCGATCATGAATGAATCGTTCGACGGCGTGTACAACCAGCGCGCTGACGAGTGGAAGCAGGTCTTCAAGGAGTTCCAAGGCACCCCGCGGAACTACCACGAGGAAGTGATGATGTACGGCATGGGCGCCGCGCCCGAACTGCCGGACGGCATGGCTGTCACCTATCAGTCTGGTGGCGTGCTGTTCCTCCAGCGGTACATCTACCGGGTCTACGGTCTGGCCTTCGCGCTGACCAAGGTCCTGGTCGAGGACGGCGATCACATCCGCATCGGGCAGACCTACTCCAGGCACCTCGCCCAGTCGCTGGTCGAGACCAAGGAGACCCTCGGCGCCAACGTCGTGAACCGTTCCTTCAACGCCGCGTTCCCGGGCGGTGACGGCGTGGCGCTCATCAGCGCTAACCACCCCATCGTCAACGGCACTTTCTCCAACCAACTGAACACCGCTGCGGCGCTGTCTCAGACCTCGCTGGAGCAGATGCTCATTCAGATCCGCAACGCCGTGGACAACAACGGCAAGCGCATCCGTCTGACGCCGAAGAAGCTGGTGATCGGTCCGTCCAACACCTTCCAAGCCGAAGTGCTGCTCAACTCCGCGCTCCGCGCCGGCACGGCCAACAACGACATCAACCCCGTCAAGTCGATGGGTATGTTGTCCGAGGGCCAAGCCAACCTCGCTCGTATCACCTCGACCACCGCTTGGTGGATCCAGACCGATGCGCCCGAGGGGCTGAAGCTGGCCAAGCGTCGCGGCCTTGAGAAGTCCATGGAAGGTGACTTTGAAACCGACTCCATGCGCTACAAGGCAACAGAACGGTATGCCTTCGGCTTTAGCGACCCCCGTGGTCTCTACGGCACCGCAGGCATCTAAGGCGCTGAAATAATGGCTTTCCTCTCCTCGCATATGGCACTAGGATACATCTTAGAGTCATATGCGAGGAGGGACCATGCAAAGGCTTCACTTCACCTGCACCGTTGAAGGGTGCGACAGACAGCACAAGGCACGAGGCTATTGCCAAACGCACTACATGCAGTTCAAGCGCGGGGCGCCGGTCACCGAGGCCATTCGGTCTCGGGTGTCGGTCAAGCCCGACGTCTGCGTGGAGGAAGGCTGTCACGAGTCGGTCAAGGCCAAGGGTCTGTGCAAAGCGCACTACCAGCGGCTTCTCCGGCACGGTCACACCAAGTACCGGGACCGGAAGAAGCCGCCGAAGTCCTGTTCCGCGCCCGGGTGCACGGACATCCTGTATTCCAACGGGAAGTGTGCGAAGCACTACGCTCGCGGCAAGAGGATGCAGGGCTACGGCATCACGCAGGAGCAGCACGACACTTTGTTCGCTCAATCGGGCGGCATGTGCTGGATTTGCGAGGGGCCGGAGACTTCTCGGGACGGCTCGTCCGGCAAGGTTCGGGCTCTGGCGGTGGATCACTGCCACGGGTCCGGCGCTGTCCGGGGGCTGCTCTGCCGCCGCTGCAATCAGGCCATAGGCATGTTCCGGGACGATACCGACCTGCTCGGAAAAGCCATTCAGTACCTGCTCAAGCCACCTCCCTTTCCGCCATCTTGAGGACATAACTCATGGCTCAAACTGATTTCACCGGCCCTCTGGCCTCCGGGGACAGGCCCCCGGGGTCTCCGGGCGGCTCTAACGTCGGGCTGGTCATGCTCTCGCAGACCGTGCTGATCAGCCGCGACGCGACTCTGATCCAGAGCGCGACGATCAACCTCCCGGTCAACAGCCAGATCGTCAACATCGCCTGCGACGTGCTGACCGCTTACGACAGCGCCACCTCGGCGACGCTGACCGTAGGCACCGCCGCCGGCGGCTCCCAGTACGCTTCCGGCGTTAACGCCCGGACTGCGGGTCGGACCTTCCCGACCTTCACCGCGGCGCAACTGGCCAACCTGGACGACATCGGCGCCACGACCGCCGTCGTGGCCACCGTGACTTCCGTCGGCCAGCCGACCGTCGGGCAGGTCCGCGTGACCGTCCAGTACGTCCAGACCGTCGGCATCTAAGTCTGAGGGCCGGTCTCCGGATCGGCCCTCAACTCTTTCGGAGACGACATCATGCGTCCAGTGACAGTCAGCCAGACCGGCATCGGCAACAGCGCGGTTGTCATTCCGGACTACATGCTCAACCCCTTCAACATCGGGGTTGCTGTCCGCGTGACGGGCACCGTCACCTACACGGTTGAGCACACGTTCGACGACGTGTTCGCCGCCACATTCAACCCCGCCACGGCCACTTGGTTCCCGCACACGACCCTCGTCTCTCAGACGGCGAGCGCGGTCAGCAACTACGCCTTTGCTGTTCGGGCCGTCCGCATCAGTGTCACCGCCGGCACCGGGACAGCCGCACTAACCCTCGTCCAGTCGGGCGTGGCGTCTAACTAAAGGACACTGGCATGACCGACACACTCTCTGTTGGCGGCGGAAATACGGACTTCGCCGCGAAGGTGGCGCTGGCTGCTGAAGGTGGGTCCGCTTTCGCGGATCGCATTAATCTGCTGCGGCAGGTTGAGGAGGCGGCGGCCAAGGCCAAGCAGGATCTCGGTATCGCGGGCGACGCAGCAGTCGTCTTCGAGCAGGCCAACGCCAAGCTGGCCGAAGCCAAGGAGCGGGTCGCCAAGGCCAAGGCGGAAGCCGAGGCCGTCTTGGTCAAAGCCAAAAGCGCTGCCGACGACACATCGGAGAAAGCGAACGCCACGCTCGCTGAAGCGGAGAAGACCCTTAAAGCAGCCACGGCTGAAGCCAAGGCTGTGCGAAGCGAGGCGGACAAGGCGCTTAAGGCCGCCCAAGCCGAGGCTCTGGAGATGGTTCGGTCGGCCAAGGCCCAAGTGGGGGACATACAGCAGGCGTCTGCCGACGCGCAGGCGGCGCTTTCCAGCGCCCTTGACCGCAAGGCCAAAGCCGAGGCGTCCGCCGCAGTTCTGGAGGGCGCCGCTCGCGACTTTTTGACTGCAATCAGGGGCGCCACCGATGCCGGTTAACTACAACACCAACGTCAAGAACAGCCGCATGACGGATGTCCGCGACGCTATTGATGCGGGTTCGGGTCCCGGCACGTTGGAAATCTGCACGTCTGGCTACGCGACTGTGCTGTCGACGATCACGTTGTCCGACCCGTGCGGCACAATTTCCGGCGGCGTGTTGACGTTCAGTGGGACGCCGATAAGCGCTACCGCGTCTGCCAACGGCACGGCGGCGCTGGCGCGGTTCAAGGACTCCACCGGCACTGTGGTCGCGGACGGCCTGACGGTCGGCACCAGCGGCCAGAATGTCATCGTCAGCACCACGACGTTCACTTCCGGCCAAAATGTTGACATGACCTCTGCCACGCTAACGCACGGGTAAAGGCGCATGTCTGATAACGTAGGCTACACACCCGGCTCAGGCGAACTAATCGCTTCAGACGATATCGGTGGCGTCCAGCACCAGCGTATCAAGGTCGGCTTTGGTGCAGACGGGTCCTACGGGGACGTGTCGTCGGCGAACCCAATGCCGGTCAGCGCTTCGTCCCTGCCGTTGCCTTCTGGCGCGGCGACGTCCGCCAACCAGCCCGACATCGCCACGAAAAACCCGATGGACATGGCGCGCGGGTCCGTCGTTCGGCAAGCACCTCTGACCCTTTGGGTTGCCAGCTTTTCGGACGTAGGCTCCAGCCTGATCGCGCCGGAACTGACGCAGAGGCGTCTCGGCGCGGGCATGGGCGTCACTCAAGCCTCGGGAAACATGGTGGTGACGACCGGCACCACGGCGAATAGTGAGTTCCTCGCCCGCAGCACGACGTCGTTCATGGGCGCGTTCATCGCCCGCCACAAGACGATCCTGTCTCAGCGGATTGCTAACAACAACTTCGCCGTAATGATGGCGGACATGGTGGGCGAGGGCCTGTCCTGCACCATCAACAGCGCAACCTCGATCACCGTCACCAAGACGGCGCACGGCTTCACCTCCGCCAATGTCGGACAATCGATGATGGTCGGGGCCATCAACGGGGCTAACGGGGTTCCGGGCCGCTACGCCATCGCGTCTGTCCCGACCGCCGACACCATTAACTTCACGGTCTCGGGCTGGCCCGCATCGGGCTCCTGCACGGTTGACCTGTTCGGCTGGAACTATCTGTGGACGCAGTACACCGGCACCACGGCGACGGCCGCAAACGTCGATGCGCAGCGCAAGGGCTGGAACAGCGGCGTTACGGCGGCGACCATTAACACCACGGCCTCGCCCGGCCATGTGATGCAGACCTTCATGGACGGGCGAAACGCGAATTGGGCGGACACGCTCGTGGCGTCCGCTGCTGCTCCGACCGTCACGACCCGCGCCAGCCGAATTGAGGCCCTGCCCGACGACGACGCGGATCTGTACCTTTACCTCTGGGCATGGAACGGCACAGCCGCCCCGGCATCGACCACGACGTGGACTGTGGGCTATGTCTCCGTCGAAGACATGGCGAACGTGGCCACGCACATCGCTGGGGTCCGCCCGCAGGGCTCTAACGCCGCGCTTCCTGTCTCGCAAATCGGCACGGCGGCGGTCAGCTTCACCCAGCCCGCCCTTGTCGCGGGCACGGCGGCCATTGGCGACGTGGGCGTCCAGTATCGCGCCAATGCGACCGGCGCGGCGACCCTCACCAACGTCAACTGCCCGGCAACCCCTGCGGCGCAGCAGCTTAGGTCCGGCGCGGGCCGTCTGGTGGGGATGGTGGTGACGAATACCGCCACTTCGGCGCGGTGGGTCAAGCTGTTTAACGCGCTCTCCGCCTCTGTCACGCCCGGGACAACCTCAGCGCTGACTGAGTTCGCCATCGGGCCGAATGCGACTGTGGAGTGGCATGTGGAAGGCGGCGCGGCGTTTTCAACCGGCATTACCGTCATGGTGACGGGCGGGCAGGGCCTGACGAATAACACCGCTGTCACGGCTGGCGATGTGACCGGCTTCGCGCTGTTCGCCTAAAGGGCTGCACCAGGGGGTCGTCCTTCCTTAGCAAAGAAAGGGGGTAGGAAATGACGCTACTTACCATTCTTTCTCAGCAGGGCGGGACCACTGGGGTCACTGTTCAGGTAGCCGCCACCGAGGCGCAGGACGTCGCGGCGCTTAGCGTCACCGTCACCAATCCGATCAGCGTTTCTCTGGCCGCCACCGAGGCGCAGGACGTCGCGGCGCTTAGCGTATCGGTGCGCAACACCGTATCGCTGGCTGCTACCGAGGCGCAGGACGTCGCGGCGATAGATGTAAGCGTCAGTGGCGCGACCGTCACCGTCGCCCTAGACGCCACCGAGGCGCAGGACGTCGCTGCGATAGGCGTGACCGTTAGCAGCACGACTGTAACTGTCGCGCTGGCTGCTACCGAGGCGCAGGACGTCGCTGCGGTCAACGTGTTGGTGCGCAACGTCGTCGCGCTGGCCGCCGCAGAAGCGCAAGACATCGCCGCGATCAGCGCGGTGGTGCGCAACGTCGTCACGCTGGCCGCCACCGAGGCGCAGGACATCACGGCTATCTTCATTGATTCGGGGCCGGGACCCTCTGAGCAATTTACGGTGAGCGGCCCCTATGTTACAGATACCTTCACCACAACCACCCTGTCGTACCCCTACGACATCAAGAGGCGCACGGCCTGACATGTACGACCTGTCACTCAGAGAGCAGACAGAGCGGGCTAGAGCCGCCATTCAAGAAGCCTTGGGCCTGTTCAATGGAGCGCAAGTTGCGCCGCCCGGACAGCCTCCCCGCCCGCCTGTTCCCTCCGCAGGTGCGCTCCCGTCTCCCGCCGCTCCTTCGGGACCGGGAGCCGCGGGGCCGCCGGGTCAGGCCCAAGGCACCCCGTTCGCCGGCGCCGCGTCGAACCCCGCCCTGCGCCAGCAGCAGGGCGCCATGGGCTCTCTGGAAGCCGCCCTGCGCCAACCCCTCGTCCGCTCCGGCGGCCCGCTCATGCCGGATTTCTGACGATGAAGGGCTACAAGGACACGACGCGCACCGTCTACATGTCGGAGGGTGGCAGTTTCAAGACGCCGGCTTGGCAGCGAAAAGCAGGACAGTCTGTCGCTGGCGGACTTAATGCCAAGGGTCGCGCCTCCTACAACCGCGCCAATCCCGGCAGGCCGGGGCTGAAGCCGCCCGCCCCGAACCCCAAGACCGAGAAGGACGCGGCTCGCCGCAAGTCCTTCTGCGCCCGCTCCGCCGGACAGGCGAAGATGTTTCCTGAAGCCGCCAAAGACCCGAACAGCCGCCTGAACAAAGCCAGGCGGGCGTGGGACTGTTAACCGAGGACTCGACCCATGAAGGGCTACAAGAACAGCACCAAGACGGTCTACGAGACCGAGGAATCCGCCAACTACGCCAAGGGCGGCATGGCCAAGGTCGGCAAGGTCATGGGCGAGTTCAAGCGCGGCACGCTGCACAGCGGCTCAAAGAAGGGGCCGGAAGTCACCAACCGCAAGCAGGCTATCGCCATCGGCCTGAGCGAGGCCCGCAAGGCTGGCGCCAAGGTGCCGGCTAAAATGCGCAACGGGGGCAAGGTCGGTTGCTAGACCGGCCCTAGTCCTATACAATCTCGCCAGACAGGTCTGCTGTGACTAGCGGACTGCTGACCCCAACAGCGGACCTGCCATGGCCTACTCCGGCACAATCTCGCAGACGGTGTTCGATACCCGACGGGTGATCGACAACGCCTTCCGGCGCGCGAAGATGCTGCCCGAGACCGTGTCCGGCGAGCAGATCGACATCGCTCGCGACCAGCTTTACCTGCTGACCTCCAGCCTCGCCAATCGCGGTGTGCCGCTGTGGTGCGTTGAGAAGATCATCGTGCCGCTCTACGAGGGCATCGGCGACGTCACCCTGCCCGCAGGCACTGTCGACATCCTCAACGTCAACCTGCGCGTCTTGCAGGAAGTGACCGGCGTCAACACCGTCACATCGACCACCTACAGCACATCGTTCGGAACCGACACGCCCGTCACCACCGTCGGGGTGCTGTGGGCCGCAGCCGCCGTGCCGATCATCTTCGAGCGGTCTACCGACGGCGTGGGGTGGATCACCGTCCAGTCCGAGACACCATCCGCTGCCGCCGGCGAGTGGACGTGGTTCGACGTCTCGCAGATCATCTCCGCGCCCTACTTCCGGGTGCGCGCCACGAGCGGCACGCTGTCCTACAGCCAGGTCTACTTCGGCAACAACCCGACGGAAATCCCGTTCGGCAGGCTGAACAAGGACGACTACACGAACCTGCCCAACAAGGCGTTCAAGTCGCTCCGCCCCCTGCAATACTGGTTCGACCGGCAGGTCCCCGCGCCCGTCATGCACCTGTGGCCCGTGCCCGATAGCGGCTCGACCGTCTACCAGATCGTCGCGTGGCGTCACCGGCACATCATGGACGTCGGGACCATGACGCAGGACGTTGAGGTCCCGCAGCGGTGGCTCGACGCCGTAATCTCCATGCTCGCCGCCAAGCTGGCGTCGGAGATCCCCGAAGTGCCCGCCGACATGATCCCGCTGCTCGACGCCAAGGCCACGCAGGCTGAACTTGAAGCGTGGGGCGAGGAGCGGGACAACTCGCCCATCCGCTGGGCGCCCAACATCAGCGCCTACACGAGGTAAGCCCGATGCCGCTTTACCTTGACACCCGTGGCCGCTCGACCCTTGGCATTGCGCTGTGCGCGCGGTGCAGTCGCAAGTTCTCGCTTGACGACCTGCAATCCGACCCGAACTTCCCGGGCCTGATGGTCTGCAAGGACGACCTCGACGAGTTCGACCCCTACCGGCTTCCGGCTCGCCAGACCGAGGACATCACGCTGCGCTTCGTGCGGCCCGATGAGAGCATCGCCACGGACCCCGCAGGCGTGATTCTGGAGAACGGCGACTACTTCCTCGTCACCGAGGACTTTGAGGAGTTCCTGCTGCCGTGAGCGTTCCCAGCAACCTCGTCCCGACGCGCATCTCCCAACTCAACGAGTACACGGGGCTCGATGCGAACGGCTACCTGCCCTACATCGTGGGCGGCGTCACCTACAAGGTGAAGTTCTCCACGCTGAACAACGCAGGGTCCGGAGTGGCGTCGTTCAGCGGCGGCTCCACCGGCCTGACGCCGGCTGTCGCCACGACCGGGCCTGTTGTCCTCGGCGGCACTCTGGCTCTGGCCAACGGCGGCACCGGCGCCACGACCGCTGCGGCGGCGCGCACGAACCTCGGCCTCGGGACCGCGGCGACCACCAACTCCACGGCTTACGCCACGGCGGCGCAGGGCACGAAGGCGGACACCGCCGTGCAGACGGTCTCGTCGGCGGACGGGTCGGTCGTGATCACGGGCACGACGGCTATCGACCTCGCCGTGGCGGCGTCGACCAACATGATCGTGCAGGTCCGCAACAACACCGGCAGCACGTTGACGAAGGGCACGGCGGTCTACATCAACGGCGCTGTCGGCCAGGTTCCCACAGTCGCGCGGGCGCAGGCGAACAGCGACGCGACGTCGGCGCAGACCCTCGGCGTCATGTCGGCGGATCTGCCGAACAACACCAACGGCAACGTGACGGTCATCGGGCGGGTCACGGGCCTTGACACCTCGGCGTTCACCGACGGCCAGCAGTTGTATCTCAGCGGCACGACCGCCGGCGCGCTGACGGCGACCAAGCCGTTCGCCCCGACGCACCTCGTCTATGTGGCGGTGGTTGAGCACGCTCACCCGACGCTCGGCGAGTTGTTCGTCAAGGTGCAGAACGGCTACGAGTTGGACGAGTTGCATGACGTGGCCGCGCAGTCGCCGTCCAACGGCCAGACCCTCGTGTTCAACAGCACCAACAGCCTGTGGGAGAAGAACACCGTCTCCTTATCGGCAGGCGTCAACGGCAATTTGCCCACCGCGAACGGCGGGACAGGCCAGACGACCTACACCAACGGGCAACTGCTGATCGGCAACAACATCGGCAACACGCTGACGAAGGCCACGCTCACGGCGGGGACGGGCATCAGCATCACCAACGGCAATGGCTCCATAACCATCGCGTCGACCGCGTCCGGCCCCTCGCTGGCGCAGGTCATCGCACTGGCCGCCGCTCTATAAGGACTGAACCCCATGCCCGTAACTCCAAGTTCAATCGTCACGCCGCAGCGCCCTTGGTCGGCCACCACCGTCGCCACCACGGCGAACAGCACCTACACGGACACGCCGACCAACAGTGTGCTGCTGACCCGTCAGGACCTGCTGCCGCCCAACCCGTTCACCACGCAGAACGGGCAGCCGACGGTGACGGTCCTGCATCCTGATCACGGCCTGTTCACTGGGATACAGATTACGTTCAGCGGGGCGGCGGCTGTGGGTGGCATCACGGTGTCGGGCGCCTACACCGTGACGGTGACGGGCGTGGACACCTACACCATCACTCATGGCTCCAACGCCACGTCGAGCGTGACGGGCGGCGGCTCGGCGGTGCTGGGGCAACTGGCCCGGACCGCAGTCAACGGGGTGCGGCTCACGAGCCTCACGGCGCTGGCCCGCGCCACGGTCACGGCGACTGAACTGCAACTGTATATCTCGAACGACGGCGGCACGACCCGGCGGCTCATCCGCTCGGTGCTGATGCCCGCCTACACGGTGGCGCAGACCACTGGGCAGACGGCGGTTGACTTCGGCTACTCGGACAGCAACCCGCTGTTCCTGAGCGCCTCTGACACGCTGTATGTGGCGATTGGCGTGTCGCTGGCCAGCGGCATTGTGTTCCGCGCGGCGGGCACCGGCTACTAACATGCCCGTCAACACCCTTGGTCCTGTTGGTCTGACAGCCCAGTCCATGAGCATGGCTGCTGGGACCCAGAGCCTGTTCGAGGGCGGCATGAGGATGCAGGCTCAGGGGATGGATGGGCGGAAGCCAAGTGCTCTAGGCTCCGGAGTAAGAGTAGATTACCTCGTCGTCGGCGGCGGCGGCGCTGGCGATAGTTTCGCGGGGGTGGCGCCCGGCGGCGGCGG
>JACCDG011341779.1_pt1 | contig 17553 bp, 14 predicted proteins | sample 7442471 | NCBI WGS metagenome assembly JACCDG01 (sample SAMN15323444, study PRJNA562643) | freshwater metagenome | isolation source: river surface water | place: USA:Blue River Watershed | collected 2017-08-17 | reverse complement strand
GGCCGAGCGCCGCATGTCCACGAGGGCGGTCCAGAGGCGCACCGGGAGTGACGTGGTGGCGTCGTCCGGGAGCTCGATGCGCCGGAGGTTCTCGAGGCACAGGGTGATCTCGCAGTGCCCCTGTATGGGTGTGTTCTGCGGGTCCTGGGTCTGGGCCGGTTCGCGGCGCCGGATGGACGGGACCTGGTCCATGGCTGAGAATGACGGGCCGAAGCGGGCGTCGCTGAGGTGGAGCGAGAGGCGCCCCGTGTAGTGGCCCTCGCGGAGCATGGAGCCGTCCGTGGTGTAGAGGAACATGCTGTCCGAGAGGAACACGGGCTTGGGCAGGTCGATCCGGTAGATCACGCCGTCGGGCTCGATCGGGTTGGGCCTGGACATGGCGAGCGTCCCCCACAGGATGTTGGGCTGGCGGTAGCCCATGAAGCGCTCGATGCCGCCGAAGCACAGGCCGAACGAGTCGAGCTTGCGCATGTCGCCGCGGAAGTACACGACGGCGTCCGGCGCCTCGGGCGGGGTGTAGTCGCGTGGGCGTACGCTGGGGCGGGACATGCGCGGGGTGGACGGATTCCGGGCGGGCGCGTAAATAGAGCGGGATCGCGTGGGCGTGGATGCAAGTCCGCAAGCTCAGAGGGGATGGAGCGCGTGCTCCTAGTCCTGCTGGCGGGGCTGGTCGTGCTCCACGTGCGGTCGATACGGTATATAGATGCGCGCGGGAGCCGGGCCGGGCAGGATGGTGCACGGACTGACGCTTGGGGTGACCATGTGCTTGCTTTTGGGCGCGTACGGTGGCCAGAGTGGCCCGTTCCCGCTCTGGAAGGGCCGGGCGAGCCTGTTCTGCCCGCCCGGGAACCATGCGGTGGGGCTGGAGTATGACGATCACTCGCACGAGAAGTGCGTGACGTGCGAGCCCGGCAAGTACAGCGATGGGTCGGACGCGTGGTCGCTGGAGGCGTGCCACGACTGCGCGCCCGGGTTCTTCACGGGGGATATCGGGAGCACAGCGTGCGAGCCGTGCGGCGAGGGGACGTTTGCGGAGGGCCCCGGCGCCACCGCGTGCGAGCCCGTGTGGGTTTGATGCGGGCCGGCTGGGCCGATATTTACGGGCCGTGGCGCGCGCCGGAGGCATCGAGCATGCGCCTGCACCACGGTCCGAGCAGGGTGGCGCTGGAGCTGCCGCGGGGCCGTCGGGTGAGCGCGGAGTCGGTGATCGAGCGGATGCAGCGGCGGCAGGAGCCCAAGTGGGTCGAGGTGGCCGGGCGGTTCCTGCGGCTGCGGTCGGAGCCCGAGGTGTGGCTGGCGTGCGAGATGGTGGTGACGGAGCACAACGCGGAGGTCGGGGAGGGCGCGGCGGACGAGAGCGACGACGAGGCGGTGGCGGACGAGACCGCGGAGATCGAGGCGCAGGTGCGGGCGCGGCTGGAGGAGGCCACGACGGACGAGGAGGACGGGGTGGACCGGCCGCCCACGCCGAGCGAGGACATGGTGTACGAGCGGGAGGTCTACTTGTGACGCGGAGACTGCTGGTGTTGAGTCATGATTTACATGTGAGTGGCACGCTATTAAAATGATGCGTTGGGATTCGAGGCAGATCACGGGCTGTTGACTGTGACAGACATGAAGCAGCTCTTTGCCAGTAACACGATGATGAGTGAGAACAGAATGGAAGGGCTTTTCAACTTGCCAAAGGCTAGTTACACCAACCAATTTTATCTCGAGAACGTTGTGTCGGCTTTTCGCAGAGTGTTTCAAAATGATAACTCCGACGCGACACTGTTGTACGCCTTTGATCCAATGTACGAGGTTTTGTCAGAGCACGATCTCAGTGGATTTGAATTGGACGCGTCACAGTCCGCTGGCGAGGAGGCCTGAGCAACTGGCTCGATGAATAATAAACCAGACGGTCCGTGACGCTCCTGGGTTATTTAACGCGCGAGAGACGAGGCGCGTGATTCCAGTGCTGGCCCCGCTCGGCTGTGTTTGGTATTTCAAACATGTAATCTAGGTATTTACGTTCCTGTAACCTTGCCTGAGCGTGACTATGTCAGGTTTTTCTAACGAGAATCTCATGGAATCTTTATGTTTGATACATGAAAGACTGAAGCGGCTAGAGTCGCAAACAGCTCCCTCCCTTGGCGTTGGGCTGGAGCACCACCCCGCGTGGCTGGTGAACCCGCGCACCAACAAGCAGTGGCGGTTCCGGGTCGAGCTTGTGGACGATTTGCGCAAGTGGGTCTTGAAGCGGCTGGACCCGAACTCGAAGGTGTACAGGGGCATCAACAAGAAGCTGACGCCGGAGGGGCGCGAACAGAAGGCCGAACAGTATGTGATCGAGCATCTGGCGCTGGGCAAAATGATACACCCGCTGGAGCCCGTGGATCCCTTGTTCACGCAGGAGGATTACGACGACGAGTCGATGCGGGAGCAATTGCTGGACGGGTTGTACCCTGAGTTTCGCGCGGAGGTGCGAGAGAAACTGCACAAGGTATTGGAATTCGACACAGCCAGCGCGCCGCCGGTGAAGTGGTCCTGGATCGAAGGGGAGCTCAGGAAGAGAAAGTACAAGACGCACAGGCTGCAGGAGCTGCAGGATGGCCTGTCCAAGGCCAAGGGCGCCCAGTGCAAGCCGCTGGGCACGGCGAGCCCCGAGATCACGGAGAAGATGATTGGGCTGGTGCTGAGATACATGTGCATGGGCGCGTTTGACAGCAACTTCCACGGGTCCGTCTCGCAGAGCTGGGCGCAACAGCTGCCCGGCTTCGTGGAGTGCTTTGCGTCCCCGTTCAATCACAAGTTCCGCACGTACTACACGATGTTCGAGCAGGACCGAGACTTTGGGAGCTCAGGCAACTTCTTCGTAATGCTGGAGCATAGACGAGGCGTGCTGCCACCTGGGCGATACGAGATGAACCCGCCGTGGATGAACGCCATGTACGAGCGGCTGCAGGAAGTCATAGGGCATACTCTGGACGCCAGTGTAGACGTGCTCGTGGTCATCATGGGCCCGAAATGGAAAGACACCAAGTGGATCCCCGGTTTGACGCACATCATGGAGGAGGCGCCAGAGGAATACCTGAAACACTCGCGTCATATCGTAGAAAAGGTGTCGTACGTTCAAGACATGACCAAGGCAAAGTTCGACTTCGACACGGTGGCCTGGATATTCTCGAAGCGACCCGTGCCGGAGCAAGTTGATAACCTCTTTCGGAAACGATAAGGCGAGCGTGAAAGAAGTTGAGTGTATATAAAGTTATCTCGCGGTGTGTCGGGTAGAATCATGACGGACTCGGGTCGAAGCGAGCCGATGCTCGACGCCGAGGAGGAGCTCGACGCGCTGCTGGCGCGGGCCGACGCGGAGCTGGCCGGGGCGGGTGTGGGCGAGCTGGACGATCGGGCGCTGGAGAGGAGGACGGAGAGCTTTTTGAGGAACCGGCGGAGCGAGGAGAACCTTGACGCTGTGAGCGAGCGATTCGCGCCGGCCGGGGCTGCCATGGATCCGCCTGTGAGGTTCGTGAGGCGCGGTGGGGGGATCCGGCTGCCGCCCGTGGGCCCTGGGCAGAGGCCGGAGCAGCAGGCGCAGCTGGATCGGGTGGAGCCTGAGTTGGAGCGGCGCTCGCTGATCGTGAGCAGCGTGTACCCCAGCGGCCGAGCGGCGACCCCGCAGGCCCGGATCGTCCGGTGGAGCCGGAAGCGCAAGGCGCCCGGGGATGGGGCCGGGGAGGGCGGGCCGCGCGGCGAGAGGGCCAAGGCGTTCGTCGGGGCCGTGGCGTATATCTAGGCGAGAGGGGCCGGGAGGGACTGGGTATTATGTCGAGCGACCAGAACGACAGTCTGGCGCAGGTGGTGACGGACATGCAGCTCAAGAGGCCCGGGACGTGGGACGGCAAGTTTCAGAATCGCGAGGGCGAGTGCTACTACGAGTCGAGGCACGGATTGAATCCCGTGGGCCAGGGGTTCAATATATTCGTGCGCTGCCCGCAGTCCGAGACACGCGGGCCGGGCCAAACTTGAAATGATTTGACCAGACCCGCTCACCTAAAAAAAAAATGAGTCGAGCCGGTCTGTTCTGTAAACGCAAATTTAAATTGAAACCGGTACACTGTACGCGATTACAGCATATTTTTTTTCGAAGAGTCAAAATAAATAAATTCTCCTCGCGAAACGCAAACTTTGTCAAATCAACCCGCTGCGATGGCCGATTTCTCTGCCTGGCTGATCCAGAAGAACACGGAAGCTTACAACCAGTATCTTGGACCGAGATTGAAAATGACCTGTGGCAAGACCTTTGCCGAGTTCACCGAGTTTCTGTGCAAGGACGAGACGAAAGATTCCATGAAATCCATGCTGGCGTACCTTTCGCTGGGCACCGATATTTCCGAGGATCTCAGGAACGGCGAGGTCGGCGATCGTGCTGTCCTGTACTTTGCCGCTGCCTACACGATCGCGTACTATCCGAACGAGGAGTTTTTCCTGACCACCAAGGACCTGCCCGACAACGCGGAGCTCACTCTGAAGGCGCGGACGATGCTGAGCTACTTTGAGCAGGTGCTTAATTGCCTGATTGCGTTGGATTGCACAGGAAATTTTGAGGCGTTCTGATCTCTCTCTTGGCAGATCATGGTGCTGTTCTCGAATGGGCGCCACGCCATCGTGGGCCATTTTGCGCTGGCTGCCACGGACTTCTTCCGGTTCTTCCGGGAGTGGCTCCAGCGGGACCGACTGCGCGTGATCAAGCTCACGACGGACCGGCTGATCGAGCGGCACCTGCAGGGGGTGCCCGAGACGGACCCGTACGGCTCGCTGCTCCGGAAGTACCTGTGCAACGCCGGCGGCCAGCAGGCGCTGCTCGACCTGGACATGAAGAAGGCGACGCTGAGCTCGTTGATGCAGGCCTTCGGGCCTCAGCTCACGCCGGACATGGTGTCGATCACGGAGCGTGACGGCGTGCTGGTGTTCAGCGTGACGCTGCCCGACCTCGACCCCGACTTCGTGGAAGGCCACGAGGAGCCCGCGCCCCTGACGGACGATCCCGAGGCGGAGGCCATCCCAGGGCCGGACGAGCTGGATCGCTGCCCGCCCGCCGCGTGAGGCGTATCATGAGTAAATCTTGTGTGGTGGTGCCTTTGTCATTTGAGGAGGCGCGCGAGGGTATTTAATCCCCCGGTGATTGGCGCGAGCATCCATCAGCGTACACTACTGATCATGGCCGACCACGCACAGCTCGTTACCAACGCTCGCAACAACCGTGTCGCTTTGGCGCAGGCTCGCGCGGACCGGATTGCCGCTGACTTTCGCATTGCCGCCGCGCTCCATCCCACTGCGGATGCCGAACTTTTGGTGGCACGCGACTTGACTCGAGTCATGAGAGCTCGCATCGATACCGTTATCACTGCGAACCCGCTTGTTGCTCCCTTGTTGACGAACGTGTTCACCGAGTTCCGCACTGATTTGGATAACCAGGGCGCGTACTTGGACAACGTGATCAATGATACCCGTGAGGCCAACCGGAACCGTGCGGCGGGTGCCCCTGCTGCCCCGGTTGTTCCGGCGGCGCCGCTTATCATGGCTCCGCCTGCTCCACCGGCTCCGCCTCCCGCTGCTCCGGATGTTCCGGCTGCTCCGGAGGATCAGAACGTATTGGATCAGCTGGACGCCCTGCTCCGTCGGGCTGCTCCGCCTGGTGACAACAACGCCAGGCCTGCCCAGCGCCGCCGCGTCGAGAACAACGATGCCGGCTGCGGTGGCCCCGGCAACTAAGCCAGTTGGCCGCGCGCGCCCCTGTGGAGCCCGTGGCTCGCTGGGCGGATCGCTTGAATAAAACCTATCGCTGAAACTCCGCTACAATGCCGGCGGCGCGCGTGTATTTAAGCGAGGGGTCAGCGTGAGGGCAGAGACGTGACTATGAATCCGTTCAGTGCATCCCAAAGCGAGAAGGAGCTCAAAGAAGACGCGCGTTTTGCTGATTTGCTATCGCAATCTTGGGATCCGACGAAGGAAGTCTCAGCGCGTAATGCTGAGAAGGCTCTTGTGCTCGTTGAGGAACAGTTTGCAGTGGCCTATAAGCAAACGATCTCTGTCGCTTCCATTCTCGACCATATCAAGAGGCACATTCACAAGCATGTTGCACCGGAGAAGCAAAACGACTTTCTGATGTTGGTGGACGCCAGTATCACTCGTGTGGGCGAGGCGTGTAATACTCAACAAAAGATGAAGCAAACGCTGAAGCACGTATCCACTTATGTGGACAGCGAGGTCTCTAAGGCTGTCACTGAACAGGAGCGTAAGCGCCGCCGTGTCGAGCCCGGGGGTGCCGGTGGCGTCCCGCAGGCCAAGACGGACGCGCCCGCCACCGATGAGTTCAAAGACATGAAAGAGGCTTTGGAGCACGATAAGTACTACTTCGATTCCGAGGATGAGTGCGACCCTGACGCTGAGGTGGATCCAGACAACTACTCTCCGCCGCGCATGGGCTCCGACTGAGCGCCTGGTCGCTCGGGCTCTGCCCAGTAGCGAGCCCCGCGGATTCTGAATAAATCGATCACTTGAACATGGGTGTCAAGTATGTGCGCGAACATGCATGGATGTGACATGTAATTACCATGTAGGTTGTGTGCATGACGGATAAGACAGAGACGTATGCGCACATGATTTGGCGAAAGCTGCGCCGGCCGTTCCGGTTCCCCTCGTGTCAGGCATGCGTGTGGGAGCTGTACGACACGGACGCTGCAGGATGCCTCAAGTGCGGCCGCATGCACCTGTGCGCCACCAACGCCGTGGACAGCACGTGCCCCCTGGCCGAGTGCGACGACATGAGCCGCGTGTGCACGATAACCGGCCAGGTGCTGCGCGAGGTGCGGCACGCCAACGAGGAGTTTGTTGATACGTGTGTTGCACCCATGGATAGAGCATATAGTATTCATGATAATCACATTAGGGACTCGAGGGACCCGCTGGCGAGCGTGGCGGACCTGGAGCGGGAGGTGGAGCGGGTGGTCGCGCTGCTGCTGGTGGGCCCCGCGGCGCGCCGGTACCGCGAGGAGGAGAACGGGCGGCAGGCGCGCAAGGTGTCGGCCGGGCTGCACAAGGCGCTGCGGGCGGCGAAGCTCAAGGGCCTGCAGGGGTACCCGTGCGTGTGCCGGCACCTGGCCGAGGTGGTGGCGCAGGAGCGCAACCTGCGGTTCGTCGGGAGCGCGTCGCGGCGGCTCGTGGCGGAGTGCGTGCAGCGGATCATGGTGTGCCTGCTGGACCTGCGGGCCAAGGGGATCCGGGTGGCGCACGGGGAGAAGCTGGACGGGCTGGTGTGCGGGCTGCTGTACCTGCTGCGGACCGGGCTGACGTACAAGAGCCACGTGCTGCTGGGCGCGATCGAGGAGGTGGCCGGATGCCTGCCGTACGAGAACAAGCTCGAGGCGTACTTCGGCATCAGCAGCAAGAACATCTGCGAGTCGGAGAACACCGTGAAGCTGCTGTTCCGCACGCACTACCAGGCGGACGCGTGAGGCCCGGGCCGAAACCGGGGTTGAGGCCCGTTATTTAAGGCGAGCAGGATGCGGGCGCGCAGATCCGACCTATGGTTGAGATGCTTAACACGTACCAATACGACTCGGAAACGCGCGCCATCTATCCGTTCGACCGGCTGCAGAAGCTCTCGTTCTGGGTATCCATGGCTGTGCTCCAGTTGAATTCGGAATCTGCTGCACTTACGTTGCAAGCGCGCAGGCGCCAGGTCCTCGAGATATGCAAGCGCCTGAAGCCTCTGGCCAACGCCCATGCGATCAAGAGCAAGGGCCTGTGGTTTGGCATATACTACAGCCTGTTCGACGAGCGTCACCCAGAGATTCAGAGAGTGCTGGTCAGGCACAGGCAGGAGCGTCCCAAGTACATCGAGCTCTTCACCGGCACACGGGCCGAGCGGGCCGTCAAGTGCGTCGCCATGCTGACACGCAAGTACGATAGCTTGGTGGCCCAGGGCCTCGTGAACCCGAACGCGCTCTTGTAAGCTACGCGCATGTGACGCGGCTAGAATAAACCCATGAGACCATGAGACCACACGACACGCGCGGGCCCGCCCGCATTCATTATTCGTCTTAAACGCGCGAATACCGGCGCGGGGCGGGGGCTCGGGAGCCGGCCCACGCTCAGCGGGACAGCGCGCTGAGCTCGCGCTTGCCGATTTTGCGGCACCCGGTGCCCTGCCGCTTGACGTTACGGGACCACAGCTCGAAGTGAGACGGGCCGACCGCCTCCCAGATCTTCTTGACGAGCCCCTCGTCGAGCAGGTAGATCGGGGAGCCGACGGACTCGACGACGCGCTTGAACTGCACGCCCTTCTTCTTGCCGGTGGCGGGGTCCCGCTCGTGGGAGCGGACCATCTTGATGCGCTCGCCGGTGCCTCCGAGGCGCGGGTGGAGCCCCGAGAGGAGCGCGACCGAGCACTCGAAGTCGAGGGAGAAGAGCGGCGACATGTGCACGAGGATGTCGTTGGTGCGGGCGCGCTCGATGTCCAGCGCGCGGGACTGGGTGAAGAGGTAGTCCATCGCGTATAACGTGTAGGACAGGCCCGGCGTCTTGCGGAGCATGGCGGCCGTGATCTGCGTGTTCTTGGAGTACGGGCACTCGGCGTACTCATCGGGGACGAGGCCCCTGAGGGTAAGGATGGCGTTCCTGAAGTTGCTCTGACGGATGCCGTGGAGAATCAAGGTGGTCATCGTGTTCTTCCTGCCCAAAGGCTTCAGCAGCAGGGAGTGCATATTGTCCACGTGCAGGAGGAGCGTCTCGAACGCCTCCGTGTCCGACAGCCGTGTGCCCAAGGCAGCCTTGTAGAAGATGTTGTAGCGCATGGTCTTGGCCAAGTCGTAGAACTTCAGAAAGACCCAGAAGCAGCAGTCGCAGTGCTCGTCGCGGAGCAGGAACTTCTGGAATAAGACCGCTGGAAGGGTCGGCAGAAGCTCATTGCCCTTGCGTACCGCGAGCTCGAGGACCTGCATGCGCTGGGTCTTGTCCGCGTAGCACGAGAACTCGAAGAAGCACATGATGAAGAGCCGCGACAGCTGCCGGTAGGACGTGCAGGACTTGATGCTGGCCGTGAATTCGTCGTAGCGGTACGGCGCGGTCAGCTCCCAGTTGCACTGTTCGATCTTGAGGAGCAAGGGCATGACCTCGGTTTGGATGTAGATGGGAATGTCCCGCGAGAGCTGTTCGTACTCCTCGTCGACCATTTCGGCTTCGTCATCGGAGAGAATCCGATTCTCTCGCAGTTTGATGAGTTCGTTGAGCCGAGAGCAATCATCGACCAGCTCTCGAAAAACTTCAATATGCTTGGTGAATTTAACAATGCCGGCGTCTTCTGCGAACTTGCGGTAAACTTCGGGCGAGTAATTACCGGCGATGCGGGACACGAGCTCGGTCGTCAGAATTTTCTCCTTTTTCAGATATGGAAGATTCGTCATCCTATCCAGCAGTTCCTGATGCGGGTAGTTGTTGATCACAACAGCATAATAGGAGCGGGCGGTGGCTTGGAAGCTCGAATACGGGAGGCGGTCGGGTTTGGACAGCGACATGTGCAACAACGCCTTTTCCGCGTGGATTGATTTTGTACAGCTCGAATTTTCCTGATTATATCTCGGGTTTTCGCGATTATAGCTCAGTTTTAATTGCGTGCCGGTGCCGGAAGATTGACTTCAGGCCCGCAACTTGAAATTTCAGTCTCGGCCCCCGCCAAACTTGAACGCTCGGCTCCGTCCATTGAGTCAACGTCCGAGTCCGAGTCCGAACTTGAAAACTCGGACTCGCTGCCGATGACGGCCTCGAACAGCAGGTTGCCGTCCGCAGTGACCCCGACCGGCAGGGTGTTGTCCGGCGGGGGCTGGAGTGGCTCCGGTTCCGGCTCGGGCTCGGGCCTGGGCTTTCGGGCGCAGAGCAGGCGCAGCGTGCAGGCGCAGACGATGACGGCGAAGGCCATGGTGGACACGAGGCACACGACGGTCCAGAAGATCCAGTCCGGCACGAACTCCGGGACGCACAGGTGGGCCTGCGGGTCCCGGGTGTAGCCCGCGTTGCAGGTGTAGCCGTAGCAGTCCGGCCCGACGCTGGCGTGGCGCGGGGCGGGCCGGTAGGTGCCCGCGTCGGAGAAGTAGTAGCCGTGCGGGCACTGGGCTGGTGGGTCCGGCGGGTCGCGGGCGTATCTGGCGGCCAGACCGCGGAGCCCCGACGGCGGGAGGCGGAGCAGGGCGAGGCCCGCGGCGGCGAGGAGGGCCAGCACCCGGCCGGAGTCGGACATGGCGAGCCGGACGTCGTGGGCGCGCAGGAAGCTCTCGACCGCCACGGTGACGGTGAGCGTGGTCGGGCCCGCGGCGGACACGGACACTGCGACGCGCCGCGCGGTGACCGAGAGGTTGCAGGCGAGGGCCCGCGCCGCCTCCTGCAGCTGCTGGGGGTTGGGCGGGCTCGGCGGGAGCGGCGCCTGCAGCAGGGCGGTGAACGTGAGCACCAGGGCGGCCGGCGCGCGCGAGGACCACGGGCACAGCGGCTGTCGGACTCCCAAGGGCAGGAGGGCGTACGGCGCGCCGTCCGGGCTGGCGGCGAGGTCGGTGCCGGCGAGGGCCACAGGGATGCTGCCGTGGATGCGGGCGCGGGCCGGCTGCGGGTCCAGGGCGGGCCCGAGGGTGGACTGGTAGAGCGAGACGGACAGGTTGTGGGCCGGGACGGGCCCGCGGTACTGGAACCCGTACCAGCCGTCCTCGCTGTAGAGCGGCGCCGGCGTCCACGTGGGGCTGCCCGGCGGGGCCTGCCACACGGAGGCGATCTGGGCCCATTCGGGGGAGGATGTTGGGGCCAGGTAGAGCCAGAGGGCCGTGCGGGGCGGGTGGGCTACGCCGCGCCGGTCGGTCAGGCGGACCATGAGGGTGAGCTCGGCGTCCGTGGAGTAGAGCATGGTGTCGGATATTACCCGGAGCCGCTCGGCGAGGACCAGGCACGCCGAGTAGGCTTCGGGCCCGTACGGGAGGCGGCGGGCGGTGGCGAGGTCGAGCAAGGGCGCCCGGGGTATGTCGGGCAACGGGAGCGGGGACGACCCGAAGCGGCCCGCGGTCGTGTACAGCGTCGCGTGGTGCTGCGGCCCGATGGTCTCGACGCGGGCGTGCGTGACCGTGGGCGGCTGGGTTTGGAGGTCGGCCCACTCGAGGGTCAGGATCTCGAACACGCCCTCCGGGTTGCAGTCGCACACGCCCGCGATCCGTACGAGCCCCACCGGGTCGTCGGCGGTGCACGCGAGGTAGCCCGGCCAGGCAGGGGACGCGAGGCAGTCAGGGGTGGACGGGTAGGGCATGGCGAGGGCGAGCTCGACGAAGAAGGCGGTGATCCCGTCGGGCCCCGGGTTGAGCCGGAGCGCGAGGCGGTAGGACTCGTTGGCGCCTGCCCAAAAAAAAGCTGGATCGTCACGGGTGGCGCAGGGGCTGTCTGGATGCGCACCAGAACCATGGAGCAGATCTTTGAGAACTCGGAGTGGCACGAGGACCGCATGATTCGCAAGCAGCTGAACGAGGCGTACAACGCGATGGACGAGATGCGGATCCGGGTGCAGGTGCAGGCGTCCGTGATCAACGAGCTCAAGGCGAGGCTGGTGGCACTGGAGCGGCTGGACACGGTCTCGCGGGCGCTGGCGATCGCGCGGGACGTGATGGTGGCGCAGGAGACGACGCTGGCCCGGCAGCGGCTGGCGCTGGAGCGGGACGGCCGGGACGAGCAGTGTGGCGAGATGAGCATGCAAGAGACAGGGGACGCACCTGGGTTCTCCGGCTGAAGCGCGAGGACCGCGCCCTGGAGCCCGATGTCGAGGTCGTACGGGCCCGGGGCGAGGTTGACGAGCAGCGCGGCGGTGATCGAGAGGCGCTCGCCCGCGCAGGCGGAGAAGACGAACGCGACGGCCTCGTCCCGCACGCTGTTGGCGACGGACACGATGGCGTCGCTGGTGTTGGCGAGGCGCACGCTCGGCGGCAGGACGACCGTGACGAGGTCCGGGTTGGGCAGGAGCAACGGCCTGGGCGCGGTCGGGGCGTCCCGGCCCGGCACGAGCTGGCTCACGCTGAGCTGGAGCGGGAGGGCCTCGCCCGCGATGCCAGTGAACACGTAGCCCGGGCTGAACGCGGAGACGAACGCGACGCTCGTGTTGAGCACCGTGAGGTTGGCGAGCGTGCGCGTGTAGCCCCACCAGGAGACCGCGACGTCGGTGGAACCCGGGGCGAGCGGGACGAGCAGGCTGCCGCGCGAGGTGGCCACGCGCGGGTCGCTCGGCGACAGGAAGATCTCGGACGGCAGGCCCGCGATGTAGCCCACCGCGTCGATGAAGGCGCGGATCCCGAACGAGGCGGTCTGGAACGCGCTGGTGCAGTAGAGGCGGTAGAGCACCGGGTCCGGGTCCGGGTTGGGCAGGTCCGGCACGAGGGTCACGTTGCGCACGTCGACGATCGTGAGGCCGACGCGGGCCTCGAGGGCGACCTGTCCGCGCGTGTAGCGGACCCAGAGGGCCGTGTCGACCGGCGCGTCGTACGGGGCCCAGACGACGCTGAAGCTGGGCGGGCGGTCCGGCGGGCGGGCCGTGAGAACCAGGCGCTTGATGTCGTAGAGGTACGCGAGCCCCGTGTCGTTCCACGCGGGCGGGCGCGTGGTGTTGTCCGAGAGGAGGATCGTGACGTTGGCGAGGGTGTAGACCGTGGCGATGTACCGGCGCGCGGGCGAGTTGGGCGGGGTCACCGTGGCGTTGCAGCAGGCGGACAGGGCGGACAGGTTCGCCTCCGGCCGGGGCGTGGTCGGGGGCGCGGTGACCGAGCGGCGGGGCACGGCGGCCACGGGGATCGTGTGGAACTCGACGAAGCCCGGGTAGTAGGCGTCGTACGGGGGCAGCGCGGTGGAGTAGAACGGGAAGCGGCGGTCGGGGCCGGACTGGGCGAGCGCGTCGACGGTCTCGACGAGGAAGGCGAACGTGATGTTCTCGGTGGCGTCGGGCGGCCCGAGGGACTCGATGCCGTACCAGCCGTCGCCGAGCCCCGACGCGGTGACGAGCAGGCCCTCGCGGGTGAGCGAGGAGGTCGTGCTGAACCGGGCGCGCGTGTTGAGCCGGGTGGCCAGGATGAACCGGAGCCCGGCCTGGGCGGTGGCGGGCTGCCCCTGCGGCGTGAGCAGGCGGACCCGGAGGTGGAACCCGCCCGTCGCGGTGGGCCCGTAGGTCCAGTTGGCCACGAAGCGCTGGTTGTTGGCGTAGACCCGCAGCATGAAGTCGAAGTCGCGGTAGTCGGGCGTGCTGGGCGGGGCGAGCGGGTCGGCCACCTGGTCCATCTGCCGGACCTGCCACGGGGTGAGCGAGGCGGCGGACCGGCAGCCGTTCCCGCCCGCCGCCGGGCAGCCGATGGTGCGGGCGGGCCCCAGCCGGACGTTCAGGAAGAACTCCTGCGTTATCAGGCAGTCGGCCGTGTCGAACCGGCCGTCGCCGTCGACGTCCCCGTAGACCAGGGCGTCGGACGATGCGAGGAGCGCGCGGCGGGGCTGGGCAGACGGGGTGGACTGGAGGAGCCGGCGGGCGGGCCCCGACGCTCCAGAGACGAGGAACGGGACGGCGCCCGCCACGATGGGGCAGGCCGGGCAGCCCCGCGTGCCCTGGGACGACGCGACGCGCAGGACGGTGCCGGTGATGAAGGACAGCCCTGACTGGCGCGGGACCACGAGGACGTTCCCGACGTGGATGCGGGCGCCCGCGGCGGCGCTGGTGACGTCCGCGCCGGCGAGGAGGACCGTGCCCACCGGGTCGTTGGTGCGGCACGAGAACCCGCCCGGCCAGCCCGGCCCCGCTGAGCAGGACGTGACGCCCAGGTGCGCGTCGTCGACGAGCAGCAGCAGCTCGAAGGACTTGAGGGCCCCGTCGGACCGGAGAAAGACAGGCAGCAGGATCGGGGCTGGAGGTTGCATGGGTAATACAGGTACGTTGCCTGTATCACCAATGTCAACATCACCGTCCGCGCCTGGCAACAGATTGGCGATCGTGGTCTGCGTGGCGCCGACCGGGGCCAGCGTGTAGCACGGGCCCAGCGCGACGGACACGCCGACGGGCAGGTGCCAGTTCGCGAGCAGCTGGGCGACGCCCGTGGTCGCGCCGACGCCCACGGCCGCCGGGGTGGCGCTGGCGAACAGGGCCAGCTCGGCGAGCAGGTCCGCCGCGCGCACCCACGCCCAGCTGGCGGACTGCCGGCTGAGGACGAGTTGCGAGCCGTCGTCGAACGCGATGGCGAGGGAGAGCGTGCGGGTGGCGCCCGGGGCGTCCTCGAACACCGGCGGCAGGCCCTGCAGCGCGACCGAGGACGCGTGGATGCTGGCGGCGGACACGCTGACCTGGGCGGTGTCCTGCGCGGTGTGGAATTGCGCGAGCACGCTGGCGTCGCCCGGGGACAGCCCGACGACCCTGTAGCCCTGGGCGATCGCGGCGACGGCCGGATCGGAGCTTGAGAGGTCGGAGTAGGCGGTGAGGTCCGCGACGGTCCCGTCGGTCAGGCCCCCCCGGACGCTGAGCCCCGCCGCCTGGAACTGCCCCGAGCAGTGGATGCGCCGGAGGGTCGCGCCCGGGCTGAGGCTGAGCCGGAGCGACTCGAAGCGAGCGAGGCCCAGCGTGAGGTCCGGGGCGGTCAGGTTGAGGAACGAGGCCCGCACGGTCGCGTTGGCGGCGGACGTGGCGCCCGCGACGGCGAGGCTGTTCTGCTGCAGCCAGAGCGACGGGTCTGTGGCAGGCGAGAGCTCGTAGGCCACGCGCGGGTCCGTGGGGTCCAGCGGCACCCGGGTCCCGTCCACGAGCGTCACGGTGGGCTGGAACGCGACGCTCGAGGGCAGCGCGAAGGGCTCCGAGGCGGCCGGGTCCGACGGGGGTGTGAGCCTGACGAGCGGGCACGCGCGGGGCACGCACGCCAGGCTCAAGGAGGCGACGGCGGTGGTCACGGCCTGCAGCTGCACCGCGGCGCTCACGTCGCCCACGGACGGCAGGCGGACCGTGACGGTGACGGGGCCGGCGCCCGCGCCCAGGGACGCCACGGTGAGCCCGGACAGGCTGACGAGGCCCCGGCCCTGCGTGAGATTGAGCTCGAGGCCCTCGGTGTCGACCGGGAACGACGTGTAGGTCCCGTCCGCGAAGCCGACCACGAAGGCCGTGAGCACTGAGCTGGTCGGGAACCCCGCCCACGCGTCGTCCGGGGAGGTCAGGTACGCGCTGGAGAAGGCCGCGGTGGCCGAGATGGCGCGGGAGAACTCCAGGGCGACCGTGCCCGCGCCTGATGCGAGCGCGGCGCCGCAGGAGGAGTTCCAGGAGGCCAGGGCGAGCGGCCCGCACGTCGAGGCGCGCCCGCTGACCACGCGCCGCCCCAGCCAGGCCCCCGATGGCGAGGAGGCGCCGGCGATGGCGAGCAGCTCCGGGTCGGCCGTGGCGAGGCTCACGCCGTCCTCGGACGTGACGAGGTACTGGGCCCCGTCGCTGAACCGGGCCGTCACGAACAGCGTGGCGGACGTGGTCAGGTGCGTCAGGGGCTGGCTCCGGAGGGTCGCGTAGACGGGCTGGTCCTGCGAGGCGTCGGGCTGGACGGGCCCCGCGCCCCAGAGGACCCCCGTGAGCGCCGTGACGCCCAGCGAGACGGCGGAGACCGTGCTGTCCGAGACTGTCACGAGCGCCCGGGTCACCGCCGTGGTCGCGCCCGCGATGGAGAGGAAGGCCGTGCCCGCGCCGACACCCCGCACGGTGGCGCCGGAGACGGCCGCGACGGCCTGGTCGCTGCTGGCCAGGGCCACGAGCGGCGTGATGTCGGCCGGGGCGGACGCGTCCGGGCTGGAGAGCAGGACCGCCGTGGCCGAGGCGAGGGTGCGCTGGTAGAGGCGGGCAGCGCAGCCGGACGGGTCAAGGATGCGCTCGAGGGTCGGGTCCAGCGCGCGCACGGTGACGTTGACGAGGGTCCAGACTCGGATCGCGACGGCCGCGGTGAGGCCGCCGGACGCCACGGTGAGCGTGCCCAGCCCGTCCGTGCCGGAGCTGACCGGGGAGACGCTGGCGCAGCCGAACGCGCGCAGGAGGCTACCGTCGGACTGGCACGTGGCGGTCGCGACGGTGTCGGCGGCCCCGTAGCGCCCGTGCACCGCCCGGACCGCGACGGAGGCCAGGTCGGCCCGCCCGCCCACGAGCGCCCAGTTGACCAGGTCGGACGCGGTCGAATAGGCGTAGATGCCCACGCGCTGGACGGCGGAGACCACGAGCGCGCCCGCGAGCCGCCGCCCCCCGTACAGGTCGAGGATCTGTGCGGGCCGGTCGGTTAGGTACTGGTTGCCTCCTGTGTTGAGCATGCCTATGATCTGACAGGTGAATGTGTCGTTCCTGGTGCCGTCAGGGACGTTCGGGAGCACTTGGAAGGTCACGGTGGCGAGCCGGAGCTTGGCGGACGTGACGGCCGACTCCGGCACCGCGGCGAGCCTGGCCGTGGACGCCACGAGGACGCCCGGCGCGTCGGTGACCAAGACCGGGGGCCCGTAGAGGTCCTGCGCCACCAGGAAGGAGCCCGAGACCCAGGCGAGCGCCGCCGGGTCGTACCCGATCTGCACGCCCCACATCTTGAGGTCGTAGCCGCCCGTGTTGGCCCAGAGGGTCAGGGTGAGCGCGTCGCCCGGGGCGCGGGGCATGGCGGGCGCGGGGAGCTCGAGGGTCATGCCGGCGCCGGCGACGGTGGTGTACTGCGGGATCCGGCTGAGCACGACGGCGAGGTTGCCGGAGATGAACGAGGCGCCCTGGAGCGGGTCCTCGACGGTCACGACGGCGAGGGTGGTCACGTCGCCCGCGGGGCTGAACCAGCCCAGGATTGCGGCGGGGCAGGCGGGGACGGAGCAGGTGCCGGCTCCGGAGACAGGGTCGGGCGCGCCGCACGCGGTCGGGCCCCAGCCGCGCGTGAGGTACAGGGACGCGATGAGGCCGCTGGTGCGCACCGGGAGCCGCCCGGACGCGTCCTGCACCTGGTACGAGACCTCGAGGCGGCAGGGTCCGTCCTGGTACAGCACGGGGGTCTTGAGCATCGCTGAGACTCGGGCGGCTGGAGGGAGAGGGAGGGTCCAAGATGGGCCGGCGTACGTGGCGCCCGAGCCCGGGATGGCGAGCGCGACGGAGCCGGTCGAACCGGGCGGCGCGCCACGGAAGGTGAGCGTGCGCGAGGCGGCCCCGCTGGACCCGTTGTACGTGGTCCACGGGTCCAGGCCCAGCCCGCCCGAGCCCTGAGCGCGCAGGCTGACGGGGAGGTCAAGGTCGGGCACACACGCGAATGGCGCTGGGGTCGTCGTGGGCGCCGGCGTCGTGCTGGTGGTGGGCTCGGGCGTTGTACTCGTTGTAGGCTCGGGTGTGCTCGTTGTGGGCTCGGGAGTACTCGTTGTGGGCTCAGGCGTACTCGTTGTGGGCTCGGGTGTTGTACTCGTTGTGGGCTCAGGAGTACTGGTTGTGGGCTGGGGCGTACTCGTTGTGGGCTGGGGCGTACTCGTTGTGGGCTGGGGCGTACT
>JACCDG010305112.1_pt1 | contig 17554 bp, 16 predicted proteins | sample 7442471 | NCBI WGS metagenome assembly JACCDG01 (sample SAMN15323444, study PRJNA562643) | freshwater metagenome | isolation source: river surface water | place: USA:Blue River Watershed | collected 2017-08-17 | reverse complement strand
CCTCGCGATGATAGGAGCTTGTCTCGGAAATGCTCTCGGGTATTTCATGGGAAAATATGGGAATCCAGAAACACTCAAAAAATACGGAGCATTCTTCTGAGCTGGTCCTCGTGAGCTCGGATGGCTCGAAAAACAAATCAATAAAAATGGATTCTGGTTTATCGTTGGATGAAAATTTCACAACCTTCTTCGTTCCTTTATTCCTTATATCGCAGGTTCACACAAAATGTCAGGGGCACGTTTTTGGCTCGCCAATATTTTTGGTTCATCTCTCTGGGCTGTCTCAATTCTACTTATTGGAGTCTTCGCAGTAGAAAATTATGAAGTCATTCTTCAATACCTCAACTATGTATTACTTGGAGCAGTTGTTATTGGGGTTATTATTTATATGTGGAGAAACAAAACTAAATAATTTCTTTTTTCCAAAGTCGATTAAAATAGTTTTATGAATGATGTGATTTTTTGGCTGTTACCGTTCTGTTTATCTGCAGTAACAATTTTATTAATTATTCCATATGTGTTTAAGTGGTTTCAGCGTATTGGTATAGTCGATAAGCCAGAAATGTATCCACATGAGAAGGGGAGGGCACCTCTCCCATATCCAGGAGGAGTGGTACTCGTCGCAAATATTATCCTCTGGTCACCCTGGATACTCCACGCGGTACCAGATGCCGATTTTAAAAAAGCACTCTATGTTATCATAGCAGGACTCATTACGACTTTGATTATGGCGTGGGATGATCAGAAACGCACACTGTCCCCAGTATTGCGTCTCTGATTCCAGATATCTCTCGGTGCTTTCTTTGGTCTGACAGCCATCAAAATCGGATATATAACCAATATTTTTTGAGGTATTATTTCTCTTGATCAATTCGAGACGCTTCAATGGCATATGGGGGCAAGCACTATATATCTGATACCTCTCATTGTGACTATTATATGGTATGTACTCGTGATGAACGCTATTAACTGGAGTGATAATGGTCGTGCTATGACATCGAGTGTTTCACTGGTGACGTGTATTATTTTGGCGCTCCTTTCACTCAAGCTGTATATGACTGACACCTCAGAGGCTGCTCGGAATAATTCACTGTTTGTTTTGTCCTTTCTTACTATCCTGATACCAACTCTCTTTGTCTTTTGGAGGTATGACACGAGGCGTGCCTGTATTGTCTGAGATGCTGGGACGATGTTTCTTGGATGTATGATTGCGACTCTTGCGACCGTCTCTGGTGGGAAAATTGCTACAGCATCCATCGTTCTCGGTATTTACTTTATTGATGCATTTTATGTCATTCTCTGACGTATCCGTGCTGGTAAAAATCCCATGAAAGGGGATTTGACACATCTCCATCACCGCATGTCTGATGAGGGTATTAGCGCTCGATCACAGCGATATATTGTCATGACACTCTCATTTCTTTTTGGTCTCGGGGCTATATTTCTCGGTACGTGGTGAAAAATTATTCTCTTCGCAGCACTGCTTAACACGGTTATTTTTATACCAAAAATTGCTGCACGCATTGATGCCTTGCTAAAAAAAATGAATTAAATTTCTGATTTTCAGATTTTCTGGAGATGTTGTTGCAGTATTTTTTTCTCTGGTTCGTGCTTTAAGTGTTTGAGCGCATTAGGTATACTCACCCACATAATCGCCTCATCATGAATAGGTGAATGTGCTCCGGCATTTTTTACCTCGAAAAATGTTATTTTTTTTCGTCTTTTCCTATCTCGAATGACTCCAATTTTTATTCAAAGAGTAAAACCATAGAGCCCAGTTTCTTCCTGTATTTCTCTTGCTGCTCCAGATTCGAGAGTTTCGCCACGCTTGATGCGTCATTTTGGGAACATAAGTCCTCATTTCTTATGTGCTATACAGAGCACTTCGCTCTGTCATTGACGTTCTCTGATACAAATACCACCCGCGCATGGTTCGAGCCAAAAGAGAGACGAGAGCCAGAGTTTGCAATTATCTAAAAAAGAAAGCCTATTTTTACTCATAGAACCCATAGTATAAAGTTTTATAAAAAAGTGAACTGATTTTTTATTCAAAATAATCTCTTCAAAATCACAGAAAAAATCGAGATTTTAGACGCTCTTATAAAATAATTTGCATAACTTACTATTTTATTTATACTCCCGTCACTTTAGTCATAGGTGAGGGGGCGTAGCTCAGCTGGTTAGAGCGCCTCCCTGTCACGGAGGAGGTCGCGGGTTCGAGTCCCGTCGCTCCCGCCAGATTATTCTGGCTGCTCTCTCGTTATGATTTTAGAGTAGGTGTGGGGTCTTAGCTCAGTTGGCTAGAGCGCCTGTTTTGCACACAGGAGGTCAAGGGTTCGACTCCCTTAGACTCCACCAATTTTGGATTTAGCGGTCGTCGAACCCACGGGTTCGTCAGAATGCGATTCACGCATTCTCCCCCCGTTAGACTCCACCATTTTTCAAATGAAAAATGAAAAATGAAAAATGAAAAATTGAACTATAGTTCTTTTTTCAAACATTCATTCCTAATTCTTCATTCTTAATTCTTCATTCTTTGTAGTATGGTAGGCTGCGGAAAACGTCCACGAAATCAAATTTATATCGTTAGTAAACGACGTTCGGTTACTGGTGATAAGATTTCTAACGCGAAAAAGACATATGAAAAACTCGTACGTCGTGAAAAACATGAAGGTAAAACTGCATGGCTCGCTGATGCTATGAAAAAAGCTGTAGCACGTCTCAAAAAAATGGGATTAAACAATCTTATAAAAAAAGCATAATTTTTAATTCCTAATTGATTGTATGGTACGCCTCTCAGGATCACGACATCGGAAACTCCGTGCAGCACTCGTGCGCATCGAAAAGAAAGTCCGAAAAGCAAAAAAGAAGAAGTAATCAAAAAATCATTTGAAATATACTTCTTTTCTCTATAATACCCCTACTTTTTAATTCCTTTATTTTTCTCTTATGGCTGATTTTCAAAGAACAAAGCCACACGTTAACGTTGGTACTATCGGTCACATCGACCACGGTAAGACAACTCTTACTGCCGCTCTCACTGCTGTAGGTGGTGCTGGTGTTTCATATGCTGATATCGCTAAAGGTGGTACAGCTCGTGCTGGATCTGATAAAATTATTACAATCTCAACTTCTCACGTAGAGTACGAGTCTCCTATGCGTCACTACGCACACGTTGACTGTCCAGGACATGCTGACTACGTCAAGAACATGATTACTGGTGCTGCTCAAATGGATGGTGCTATTCTCGTAGTTTCTGCTGTTGATGGTGTCATGCCTCAGACTCGTGAGCACGTTCTCCTCGCTTCTCAAGTCGGCGTTGCTCGTATCGTTGTATTCCTCAATAAGTGTGATATCGCTGATCCTGAGCTCGTTGATCTCGTTGAGATGGAAGTTCGTGAACTTCTCTCTAAATATGGTTTCGATGGTGATAACGCTCCAGTAGTTCGTGGTTCTGCTTTCACAGCACTCCAAAATCCTACTGATGCAGCTGCTTCAAAAGGCGTTCGAGACCTCCTCGACGCTCTCGATAGTTATATCCCTGAGCCAGTTCGTGAACTCGACAAACCATTCCTCATGTCTATTGAAGATGTATTCTCTATCAAGGGTCGTGGTACTGTTGCAACTGGTCGTATCGAACAAGGTATTGTCAAGGTCAATGATGAAGTAGAAATCATCGGTATCCGTGACACTCAAAAATCAGTTGTTACTGGTGTTGAAATGTTCAAAAAATCACTCAATCAAGGTCAAGCTGGTGATAATGCAGGTATCCTCCTCCGAGGTATCGAGCGTGAGCAGATTGAACGTGGACAAGTCATGGCGAAGCCTGGTTCTATCAAACCACACAAGAAATTCGAAGCTGAAGTATACGTCCTCAAGAAAGAAGAAGGTGGACGACACACTCCTTTCTTCAAGGGTTACAAACCTCAATTCTACTTCCGAACTACAGATGTAACTGGTTCTATCGAGCTCCCAGCTGGTGTAGAGATGGTTATGCCTGGTGACAACGTCAAGTTCCTCGTAGAACTCGGTTGTGGTATCGCTATGGAAAATCAACTCCGATTTGCTATCCGTGAAGGTGGTAAAACTGTTGGTTCTGGTATTATTACAAAAATTCTTGATTAATTATGACTGCTAAAGCCAAAGCTGCTGCCAAGGAAACAACTCCAAAAGTAAAAGCAAAAAAGACCACTACTAAAAAAGCTCCTCTCAAAGAGACAAAAGTTTCTGCCTCTTCTAAAAAGGAGACTCTCAAGATTTCTGTCAAAGCTTTTGAACATCGTGTTGTCGACGAAGCTGTAAAGAAAATCATCAGTGCTGCAAAGGATACAGGTTCACAAACTGTTGGGCCTATTCCTCTCCCAACAAAGATTGAAAAGTTTACACTCAACCGATCAACATTTGTTAATAAAAATGCTCGTGAGCAGTTTGAGATTCGTCGTCATCGACGTCTCCTCCTCATCAATGAGCCAACAGCTGAGACACTTGAGACACTTCAGAAGCTCAATCTCCCGTCAGGAGTCGGTGTTGATATTGCTATCGTTAATGCTGCCTAATTCATATTACCTCTCTTATTATGTCACGCGTTTGTGTTTATACATGAAAAATTACCGGCTCAGGTAATAAAGTTTCTCACTCTGTACGTCGTACAAAGCGTAATTTCATGGTGAATCTTTTTTATAAGAAAATCCGTGATCCACGTGATGGTATGATTTACCGCTTGAGACTCTCAGCAGCTGCGATTCGAACTATGCGTAAAAAAGGCGTTGTAGCATTTCTTCAGGACTTTGGTCTCTAGAAAATATCTCAAAAGAAACGCTCCGAAAGGGGCGTTTTTTCTTGATTGAATATAAATACTCTTATAATCTCTTGGCTGATTTATATGTCCGCGTAGCTCAGTGGAAGAGCAGTAGCCTTCTAAGCTAAAGGTCGATGGTTCGATCCCATCCGCGGACACCATTACATCGAAAAATCTGCCCAGGTGGTGAAATGGTAGACACGTAGGTTTCAGAAGCCTATTCCGCAAGGTGTGAGGGTTCGAGTCCCTCCTTGGGCACCATTTAGTTAGAAAATATACAATGAAAAAAGTTTTTATAATCCATGGCTTTGAAGGAAGCCCAAATGGATGATGGAGACCGTGGCTTATGGCTGAATTAGAAAAACAGGATATCTATACATGTGCATTATCGCTGCCGAATTCAGAAAATCCTGTTTGTTCAGAGTGGGTGGATGAAATTCAGAGACATACAGAATATAATAAAGATGATCAAATATATCTTATTGGTCACTCACTTTGAGGCCCAGCAATTCTCCGTTATCTGGAAAAAACTAAAATGAATAATACAGCTGGAGTGATACTTGTTTCTTCTCCTTCCACAAAGAATAAGAACAGTAAATTAGACAGCTTCTTGGAATGAAGTTTTGATTTTGAAGAGATACGTTCAAAGTGTAAAAGATTCTCCGTAATTCACGGAGATAATGACCCACTTGTCCCACGAGAAAATGCACAATTTTTGTCAGAGAAGCTCTGAGGAGGAGAGTTGGTAATTGTAAAAGGCGGAGGCCATCTTAATGGTTCAGCTGGATGTTTCGAACTACCTCAGTGTCTAGAGGTGTTGAATCGGATGATGGATTAAATTCCACCTTTCTAGATATATCCTCTTCTCATCAAGATAAACGATATACCTGATGCTAATACAAGAGCGAAGAGGAGTATCATCTCTGGTCATGTCTGCACTGAGACGCTCTCTGAGTAGGCTCCTTCACCAGTGAAGTTTCCATTTTTACAGATAGCACGTACTTTGAAGTCTTCAAATATTTCCTTTTTGGCACTGGTATTTATGTTGACACGGAGTTGTGTCCCTGGGATTTCATCAATCATGGCGAATTCTCCAGAAGCATCACGCTTGAATATTTGATAACTTGCTGCTTCTTTGAGTTTTGACCAACTGATAATCGAATAGGTATCAAATTTCTTTACCTGTATACCGCTCACTTTGTCGATATAACATGTTGGGGCGGCATCGAGAGAGATAAGAAATGACTGCTCACCAGAAGTAACGGGAGTTTCATTCTGATCTTTGTCGAGCGCAATAATCGTAGAGAAATATTCGCCAGGTTTGAGATCAGGGATATACCATGTATTCTGATTGTTTTCCTTGATAAGACCCTTTTGTTTTGTAATAACTGAATTTGGATAGTCCTTACTCTTATTGCCATATTTTATCTTGAAATATTGTACCTGATCGACATCAGGCTTGAGATCAAAGGTAAAGCGTACTTTTTTTTCTTTTGTTGTTTCTACTTTTACATTTTCTATTTTTGCCGTAATAGTTCTGAATTTAGCGAGATTTGGTACTTCTGCCTTGGTTCCGAGTTGAGACTCGATGGACGCGCTTGCGGTGAATTCTCATTCAAAATCAGAAGTTTTGAGTTTTCCAGTGTATGTTCCAGGCTTTGTTTTATCTTCTTCCAAAATTGCACTTTTATCACCAACTTTTATTTGGACGAATTTGAGCCCGATATCGCCCTCTGCCGTGAGATTGACCGTCGAACCAGCAAAGAAATTATCACCTTCTTTTATGGTGAGTTTGGTAAGCTTAGGAGCTTCAGTACTGTATTTGAGTTTGACTGGAGCTGAAGACCCAGCATTGGTGCCTGTTGGGCCGAGTACTTCTGCGATGATGACATTATCACCAATCGTGAGACCTGCGAGAGGTGTACTAAATGCTCCCGTTGCATCTGTTTGTGTTGAGGCAGCCTGTTTCCCATTCAAGAGAATATTTACCTTACTTGTGGCAATAGATGTACCACTGACAGTGACAGTGCTCGTAGAGACGGTATCGTTGGTAGATGGTTCTGTGATAGTAATTGTTGCTTTGACAGTCTCGACTGGTTTTTTATCAACGGCTTTTATTTTAATTGTTTTTATGACGTATTTTGGTGGTGAATCCAGGTCAATAAAGTCTATCTCATAGTCTCCAGCTTTTTTCAGAGTGAATCCTTTTTCAATCGTATGTACACCCTGGTCTGAGAGTTGGAATTGATAGCCCCAGTCACCATCATCTGGATTAGTAGATTTTGGAAATGTGAAGTTAGCTTCATTTGTCACTGTTTCGAATACGACATTCCCTTCATATTTTGTGAGTGGTTTGTCATCTTCGCCAATAGCAGTGATCGTCACATTAAACGCCTCATTGACATTAACCTCTGTCGGTGCCTCTATTTTGAGATCTTTGAGTTTCGGAGCATCAACTGCCAATACCGTGGGTATCACCAGCTGGACAAGAGCGAAAACAATGAGAAAACAGAGTGAGAAAAAACGCTTCATTTCGTAGATATTTAATGCCTGTAGACTACCAATTTTACGCTATAAATACATACAATTATACTTGACGAAACCGAGGATATGTCTTAGTTAAAAAACTAGAAAATTTTGTTATTTGTTAAAATAATAGCAGGGGACTATTTTTTGAGCATATTATGTGCTCATTCCCCGGTAAAGGTTTGTATTCATTTAGTACCATGAATCAAAATTGCATGGCAAGAATTACCAGTGTTTGTTTGAATATCAAAACACGCTCATCTGTAGGCTATTTCTCATGAGCTGGGGTGTAAGATAAGATTAGGTATATTAAAATGCCAGTTTTCAGCAGCATAATAGGTTGCGCCTAAGGATGTCATTGTGTGAGTGAGAAAGCGAATAGTGTCTCTCCATTTCACAAATTGAATATTTGGTATGTTATCAGGATCAATTTCTAGAGCGAGAAGATGGTTCCTAATTGGTCAGGCCTTCTTTGCTGTAGCTCTGTATTTCTCCCAATGCGATTCTTTTTCGAGAAAATCAATAGCAGACTCAGGTCACATGTGATCAAAAGGGACATGATTTACCGGGACAATTTTCTGGATACCACTTATCATACGACTTTCTCCTAAAAATATATCTACCGCACCACCACCCGTGTGAGCATTATTGTTAAATTGAAATAGACTTGCACCATGTTCGCTTATTTTCATTTCCCAATAATCTCCATCTTTTCATGTTACTTTCCCTCCCCTCAAATGCTCATATAAAGCATTATTAGCCTGTGCTGTGAGTATTTCTTTTCGGAGTTGTTCTGGGGTCACATCAGATTGCAAATCATGACTGAGTTGGCGAAAACTGCTTTCCAGAAAAGGAGCATCATCCAATAATCTTGTGTTAACATCTACAAAACTAAAAATAGCATCTGCTAACAAAGTAGCGTCATATTGTGTCGCTATGCTTTCAGGATTTCATCATTTTTTCAATGATTCTTGAAACAATCTTGCAAATCCACTTGCTTGTGTTCGAAAATCTCGGAAACCGTCGACAATAATTATTTTATAGTCACTCTTTTGTGCTACTAGTTCTCCGGCAAGCTTTAGTCATTCCGCGACAGCTCTGCGTGCATACATAATCTCATTGGATCCAGGTAATGCTCAGTTGTTTTTGGATCAATCAACAATAGAAAATCACGCATAAACTGGCCTTAAAATAAGATTATTCGAGGTTTGAAGCTCAACTATTGGCTCACCACCTTCATGACTCTGAACTGAGCGATAGCCTGTATCATCTCCAGAAAGAATATTCGTAGAATGATACAGTGGACTGCGAATGATTGGCCGGTAGTTATCTATATTTCAAGGTGTAGGAACATCCATGATATCGTAAAATTATTATATAATATAATATTAATTAATGATATGTCAATTTTATAGGATATACGAACCTCTATATTCAACCTGATTAATGAGCTTAATTTGCATTTGGCCATTATGATGAAGGTGTCAGACTATGTCATTGTAAGCTCCAGAGAGATGTACAATTTTCTGGGAGATGGTTCAATGTTTTTCTGCTAGGAGAGCTCCATAGGCTATTGCACCACTACCGCATGCAGTCTCTTTACGGAAAACTCAGATGTGTGGGAGAAAAATATGAGTTTTTAGATGAGCTATCTCGTTATTTTTGTGAATATGAGAAACTCCTATAGCATTACCTTCATACATATAGGATTGAGCGAGTTCCATGGGTGTATGGTCTGGATTTTTCGTGAATATATGGGTTATACCAGGGAGTTTTACGACCTGAGTATCATTTGCCGGTATTTGTGTTATGATGTTTTGATGAAACTGGGGAAAATCAATGTATGTCGAGCCGTCATCATTTTTTCATCATTCCACTATGCAATTCGGTCACTTTATAAATATCTGATGGAGTGTTTTATCCCGGAGAGTACCGAGATGAAAATAGCATAAAGCCGCATTGACACACATCTCACTTCCAACCATTTCGAGCGTTGGATAGTTATTTTCTGTGTAAATAAATCAAACCTGTTCTACGTCAGGGAATTTTTCATATACCTGCTTCTCAATACTTTCTTTATATGCTTGATTAGTGGGCTTTACTTCTACGAGTGCTGTGAGATTTCAAGAAGGGTAGAGTAAGTGAAACCCCACACTACAGATATCAGTGAGACTATTTTCGAGAGCTCTCTTGAGAGATGTTTCTCTTGCGGTAGTAAGAAAGAGAGGAGTATTTATTCCGTTATTATACATGTCCATAGCTGTTAGTGGGGAGTTTTTGGAATAGAGAAAATAGAGATCTGCATTGATTATGTCAGTTTGTGGGTATATCTCATTTTTCCTTCCAAGTACTGGCAATTTCATATATGCTCGATGCATTTCTGTGAGATATTCCGCTTGAAATATACCACCAAAACATGTTAGCTTATAGTAGCAAGATAAGAGCGTATAGGTCAGTAGTCATGATGGTATGAGAGCTCCATCACTCAAATGTTCAAATATTGTTTCGGGCTTTATATCTATTTGAAAGTTATTACTTTCTGAGATGAGCATTTTTCATTTGCGCCAGAGTGCATGTCGTCTGTGCTGACTGTCAAGATGCCAAAAGAGATAGGTACCACGTTTTTCTGCTCTATTAAAACATCATCCAATACCATCGAATTCTCGCTCGATGGTTTCCTGATACTCTGACGTTAAGAATATCTGGGAATATTCGTGATTATTTGTTATTTGCCAGAACAATAAAAATCGAACAAGTTCTTCAAGATCTATGCTGACAAAATGCGGTAACTCTTCATTAACAATAGTTTTCCACCATGTGTAATTGAGCATGCTACATTGTTCAGAAAAATATTGTTGACCTAATAATTCTTCTGACAATATTGTCTTTTCTAAAAAGTTTCTTATTTTTTTCGACAAATCCTCACTTATTCTCCCTGTCTTGAGGAGACTGTTGAGTTTGGGGAAAGTGTAATTTTGAATATTTGACTCTGTATAAGATGGGAGGAGGTATACTGGGCACATTCTATCCTTTGCTCCAAAAAATGGGAGATAGAGATATTGATTTGTGTCACCTATGTCTCAATGAAATACAATGCCACGTGGATATGAAGAGTTACCAAGACTGACATGACTCGTTGGGAAATTTACCACTGTATTGTTGGAATCAGCAAGACTTCGTAATATTGCAGACTGAAAAAAAAATGGATGTCCAAGAGGTCCATGATGATCTCATGTCGAGACAGAATAATTATTTTTGAGACTTGTGAGCGTCATTTGACGCATTTCTATATCAAATTTTTCGAGGAACTTCTCTAAAATGGAGAGAAATTCTTCTTTCCTTTCCAGAAATATAGAGTCACCTGAGACTATCCCATGATATTTCTCTTTTGCATATTTTGCGAGCGATAAAGGTCAATATTTTTCTAGGACCGATTGTAGGGAAGGTGTTGGATCAATTGTTTGCTCCTTGTGTGTAGGCATGATTTATGCAGTATAAATATTTGTGGTAGAAATCTACTCTTTTCATTTTTTATCTTTCTTTTTTTTTGTAATATATGACGTATGGATACTCTCACCACTCTCACAACCCTCGATATTCTCATTATCGTTTCAACTATTGTTATCGCTTGCGTATGACTCTATTTGACACTTATACTCCACCGCGTCTTTCACATGTCTCGCGTCGCTGACCGTTTTGCAAAAACTATTGAGCGTTTTCAGGATATTTTTTCTGTTATTGATCGTATACCGACAGATATAGTTCGCAAAGTTACTGATCATTTACCTCATAAAAAATAATTATGAAAGCTTTTACCAATGTGGTTATATTTGCTCTCTTGGTATTTGGTGGTTTTTGGATAGGTATGCAATGGTGAATGGCGTCAAAGAAGCCAGAAAGAAAAGTAATAGTGCCACAGCCGACAGTGGTCGATGTTGTTGTTCCTGAACCCCCTCGACCTACTGTACCCGAGCCAGTTGTTGTTGATAATACAAAGCCAGTAGATGCTCAGCCGGTAGAATCCGTATTAACCAAAACTCTCCCAAACGAAGAAGTTATTCGTTATGAAAATGCACGATTTAAGTATAGTTTTGATATATCTAAAAAAGTATATTATTCAGGTTTTTGAGCTCAATGAGGAGCTTCTCATACAGTTGGTATTGATAAGGCTAGCATGCCTGAAACATTTACAGATGCAAGCGTCAGAGTTTATTTTTACAGTAATCAGATACTCCCAGAATTACAAAATAATACGAGTACACTTTACCGAGACCCAGAAGGGAAATTCATAGCACTATTGGTAGGCGGAAAAAGCTCAGTCAAAATCGAAGCCAATGACCTTCAAAATCCTATCGTGGCACGGGTAGTCCAGAGTATCACTGTTAAATAGTATGACATTTCTCCCGCCCGGAGAGCGCATTATCGAAACAAAAAAATGTCATATTAGTGGGCAGGAGTTTTTTGTGACCAATCGGGATATAGAATTTCTTGAGAAAGTGTCGCCTATTTTTCACTGAAAAAAATTCATATTTCCAACTCTTGATATTTCTCCTCTTGAGATGCGTCGGACACTTCTAGGTTTTCGTAATCAGAACAAGCTCTATAAAAGGAAATGTGATATGTCGGGGAAAGAGATTATTTCTATGTTTTCACCCGAAGTACCCTTTCCAGTATATGACAAGCCTTTATGGTTTTGAGATAAATGGAATCCTGGAAAATATGGGATAAAAATTGATTTTGAAACACCATTTTTTGATCAATATTGAAAATTAAATTCATCTGTTCCGAGGCCGTCAAATAGTAGAGTGGATGATGAAAATTCTGACTATTCTAATAACTGCGGATTCGTAAAAGACTGCTATCTTTGTTTCAATGGGCTATTTAATGAATCATGCTATTATTGTCAGATATGGGATTATTCCAAGAACTGCGTTGACTGTGAATGTATTTATGAATGTGAGAACAGCTATATGCTGAGCTTATCGAGAAAGTGTTATGCGTGCTTTTATTCTCATGAATTGACCAATTGTAGTCAATGCTATATCAGTTATGACTGTATAGGATGTACGAATTGTGTGGGGTGTTATAATCTCAGGAATAAGAAAAATTATCTCTACAATCAACCGTCTACCCCAGAAAAAATACGTGAACATATTGAGAAAAATAAAAATACAGTCCTATCATACGATTCGATGAAAAAAGTTATTTCCCAGGGTGTTCATAAATATGCAGCCACTGTTCAGTCAGAGAATTGTGTTTGAAATGAGTTTCAGTCGTCGAAAAATTGTTTTGATTGTTATTATATGATGAACGCTGAGGAGTGTGCATATTGTGATAATGGGAAAGAACAAAAGGATTGTCGTTATGTCATGAATGGTATGAAGAATCTCAATAATGCTTACGCCTCTCTCATAGTAGGTATCGATTCTGCCAACATTCTTTTTTGCGTGAACTCTACGAGAAACCTTTCAGATGTACTCTATGGTGCTTTTTTATTTAATGGTATTCATCATGCTTTTGGTTGTATAGGTCTGCATAATCATGAACATCATTGTATACTCAATACTGCGTATTCTCATCAAGAATACGAAGTATTATCAGAAAAACTCGCAGATCACATGGTATCTACTGGAGAGTGGTGACGATTTTTTCCGAGACATCTTTCAGGTATAGAATACAACGAATCGCTCGCTCAGGAGTATTTCCCACTTTCACGAGAAGACGCGCTAGGGCAATGATGGTTATGGAGAGAAGAAAAGCTGATATCAAATAATGTTGGTAGTGATTATTGAGTTCTGAGCATCGATCAATATGATGAGAGAAAAGTCTGATATGCTTTAGCGCAGGAAAATATTGATAATTTGCTGAAAAATACGCTCATTTGTTCTATAACCCATAAACCTTTTAGAATTGTGAGACAGGAGTTAGCTTTTTATATTGAAAATAGTCTCCCGATTCCTACCGAACATCCTGACCAGCGTCATATGAAACGCATGATGCTCAGGAATCCTAGAGTGCTCAATGAAATGGAATGTTCACAGTGCCAAAAAGCTATGATTACCACGTATTCTGCGTGAATTTGATGAAAAATTGTGTGTGAGGAGTGTTATCAAAAATTAGTATATTAGAGATTGATTTATAAAACAGCTCCACATATGGAGCTGTTTTATTTGTGGCAGAATATGAGAGAATTAACTCATCTTATTTCTCAGCCAGATGGTGAGAGGATTACAGATGTAGCGAACGACGATAAGGCTCACGATGATACCGAGGACGGTCATTTGTCCGAATCCCTTCACGAGACTGACGCCCATCCACCAGAGGACGAGACCGACGAGGAGACCAGTGATATGACTATCCCATACTGCTGACCACGCTTCACGGAAACCGAGTTTGAGAGATGTTTTCATATCTTTCCCAGAGTCGAGGAAGTCACGGACACGTTCGAGCAAAAGGACATTTGAATCGATAGCGAGACCGAGGGAGAGTACTATACCAGCAACACCCGAGAGGGTGAGGGTGATACCCATGAGTCTCACGAGTGCCAAGAGGACAAATACATAGATCACGAGAGACACTCCTGCTACTATACCAGAGAGACCGTATCTCCAGAGCAAAAACCCATACATAACAATGAGACCAATCACTCAACTGATGATGAGTTCCATGAGAGATGCTTTACCGAGGTTGGGACCAATAGTTTGTTCACTATGTTCGTAGATGCCTACAGGGACGATGCCTTCGTTGATGTTTTTGCTGAGTTGAGTAGCCCATTTTTTGGAGTCTGTTTCACCGCCAGAAGTGATGATAGCATTTCCATCAATCCGTGATGAAACGTTTGGAGCAGTGAGGAGTTGATTGCCGAGAAAAATAGCAATAACACCACCCGCATTACGTTCTGTTATATCTCCAAACATTTTTTGCCCCTCTGTATCGAATATGAGATTGACGATATAGTGACCAGTAGTTGGATCGAGATTTGGTATGGTATTGACGAGGTGTTTTTCATTGAGAACCTCACCATTTTTACCTACTGCTGGTTTGAATCTGAGCGGTTCTTTGTGTACAAAAAGGATACGAACTTCGAGTTCTTTATTTGGAGCGATAGGTGATTGATCGAGCGTACTAATGAGCGCAAAAGCCTCTCCAGTTTGATTGCCAAGTGTTATTTCTCAAATCTTTCACTGAAAAGTAGAATGAGTGAGAGGAATTTCAGTTTTTATGGTATTTTTCAATGCTTCAAGTGTGATAGACTGAGTTCCAAGGAGTGATTTTATATCTTGATTTTTGAAATAAAAGACATTTTCATACGTATCTGCCATTTTCTGAGAAAATGCATCAAAAGGATTTTCTTTCTTGTTGAATTCCTTTTCTATAGTGCTGACTATACTACCACGTTCTTTCAAGAGTGTTTGAAATTCTGCGTCGGGACGAGGCTCTTTGAATTGTATTTTGATGACCTGTCCGATAACTGCTTTTGCTTCTTGGATAAAGGTAGCATCTCTCTTGGTTCGTTCAGAAGGTGAGAGCTTATCGAACTCACTCGGTGTGGGTATCTGCACTATGATATGAGTCTCGTCACCATATTGAGCCGTATTGAGTGTTGGCTCTGTCGTACCGATACGACGTACGCGACCATCGAGAATTGTTTTCATGTCTTCTATGACTTGAGTGCGACGAGTCGCATCCATATCAGCAGGGAAATCGACGAGATAGTCGAGCTCGACACCTCCGTGGAGATCCAGGCCGAGTTTGTAATCACCGACTTTGCGATCAAGTGCTGGGAGTCCGAGAGATGTCCAAGGTATAGCAACCCAAAAGGAAACTAAAACAACAGCGAAAAGAATTATTTTTTTCATAGCAAGGGGAGAGGTAAATTATATGTTAGTGCCTTCGAGATCGAGTTTCGCTAGATCTGCCGATGCGTCTGATTTTCGTGCAATTGATGGAGCGACTGGTTTTTCTTCTTCAGGTCCAGTAGGGAGGACACCTTCTCTAAGCATGATATGGAGCTCTCGACCACGTTCCCCATCGAGACTTTTTGTGACGACATCAGTGTGTTGTTCGCTAATGTAGGCATGCACTTGTTTTCTTTCGTATCCAGTGAGTTCGTAGATGACTTGGTCTATACCATTCTTCTTAGCGAGCTCAATCTTTCTATCAACGATAGCGAAGAGTCGCTTTTGTTTCTCTGCGAGGTAGTCATTGATCTCGAGGTGTATGAGACAATGAGTAGCGAGTGATTTCTCACACATTTGAATCAAGAGGCTCTGAGTTTCTTCGAGCGTACGACCGTGTGGGCCGATCAAAAGAGGCGAATCAGGAGAAGTAATTTTGACTGAATAGATATGTCCGTCTGCGTCTTGTTCGGTGACCTCTAATCCCGAAAACTCTATTCCGAGAGACTCAAAGAATCCTTGAGCAAGAGTCCGAATGGTGTCGATATGTGTCATAAAAAAATATTAGTGATGATTATGATGTGCAGTATGCTGATTGTGTCCATGACCGTGACCATGTCACTCTCCATGATGAGACGAGGTATGAGCAGCATGTCAGCCATTTTCGAGAAAAACAGAATACCAGAGAGATTCGATAAAAATCTCTATAACGGAATTCATCGCCGACACTATAATTAAAAATGTCAGATATACTAGTCCTATGACGATAAAAACACCTTGTAAAAATACATCTGCTAGTCCGAGAGTAACGAGCCAACTCAGGAGAAAAGGGAGCATGAAAATACCAATAAGCAGTATTATTTCACGTAAATAGACGAGTATAAGAGAGAAGAAGAGTCTGAAAGTAACACCAATATTTTCTATCGCCATGGTCATAGAGAGGCCGAGAGATTCAAAGACTCATCTATCTTGTAATATAATAAAGAGACGGGCGTATTCAAACAAAAAACGAGTTATAACCAACGCAACGATAAAAATACCTGCCATCAAAAAAATGAGCCACCATTCTTCACTCAAGAGACGATAACCCCAGAAAAATATATAGAAGATGTAGACTGGTTTTGACCAAAAAAGAAATGACTGATATTCGGCGAGTTTCACAGATTTTCTCCATCAAAAGGTAAAAGCCGGCATAACTCGATACTCTCGTTCGTTCCGATTCATGTAGGCACGTATGAGATACACTAAGCCAGCATTAAAAACATTTTTGAGGAGAAAATTGACCAGAAAATAAAATACGCCCACTCATATAACGCTCCCTATAAATCATAGTCTATGATTTCAGAGGAGATTGGTAGCAAACTCCCTGAGCCAAACAAAAAAATCAGATTTTTTGTGCATGACATCGAGCCATACATACCCTATTTGATATATGAGTGTAACTGAGAGAATGATGGTTTCTATGAGCGACCCAAAAAAATTAAAATGCCTTATTTTTTTTGCAGTACTGGTGAGTTTCCATGCACTTTCTAGGTGTTTATGTAGAGGGGAAGAGTTCATTGTATAACCATTCGATAAATCCTGTTAGACTCTTTCAAGCGGTTTCTCTTTTATAACCCTCTTTGAAATAAGTATTTGCTATGAGCTCAATGAGCAACTCTCTGCCTGGTATAAACTCGACGTTATCTCGCCCGAGCAGACTCGGTTTTGCTAACATGTATTCAAAAGGTGATCCAAGAGCATAAACTAGAGATTCTTGCTCGAGACTTTTGTTTATATTTACTTGCAGAGCTCTGAGTTTGTCTGGTGCTGTATCGTAGAGTCTGTCGGTGAGTTTTTCTAGGAGGCTATCGAGTCGTGCATCACGTACACGAGATAGATTATACCCTTCTCGCACTTGTCCAGAATGAAAAAATGGTCCTATGTTATAGTGAAATACCCCCAAATTAACTCCAGTGAGTATGATATCATAAGTGAATTTTGGATCCTGAATATTTTTCTGTATATCGCCCATAGAGAGAACCTGTGTTTCAGTTGTTACTCCGAGATCCATGAGTTTTGTCGATATTTTTTCGCCCATTTCTGTGAGATAAGGAATGTCCGACTGAACGACGATTTTGAGCTTCATTGGTGTGCCATTTCGAGCATAGAGCTTCTTCGGATCGAGTGTCGGATCTATGACGACTGGTTTTGGAATAACTTTTGGTGTATTTTTTTCTTTCCATTCAGCCTTTATTTTTGCCAACTCATCAGCTACTGTATGATGATATATTGTGAGAGTTTCTTCACCAATTTGTTTATTGCCAGCAAAAAATACAACTCGATATACGTT
>JACCDG010080942.1_pt1 | contig 17555 bp, 15 predicted proteins | sample 7442471 | NCBI WGS metagenome assembly JACCDG01 (sample SAMN15323444, study PRJNA562643) | freshwater metagenome | isolation source: river surface water | place: USA:Blue River Watershed | collected 2017-08-17 | reverse complement strand
CTGTATATACATAGATACATTGATATGCAACCAGTATATCGCGAGAAGCAAGATGACGGATCATGATAGCATTATGGATACGATCACGGTTGAAGCGCATAGCGCGTTTGATGATATTAGCGGCAGTGGTAGAGTCCATTGTTATATTAATCTGCAAATGAATCAATTTTAGGCCCTAACTATATAGAATAAGTTTATGCAGCATGAAAACCGGTCGTAACTTTATTATTGCTGCTGTATTAGTTATTTTGGTAATTGTTGCAATTGCAATCATTCTAGGATGGCAGCTTGGTCATGCATCGTATAAGTGGGTTGGCATTGGCGCAGGCATTCTTTCTGTTTTGATTGTCTTTTGCGCCCAAGCTGGTTATTGTAGAAGAAAAGAAAAACAAGTAATCGTAGGTCATGGTCCTGGATGTCCAGCGAGTGGATTCAAGTTTAGCAAATTCAATAATGAAGAAATGTGCAATGGTCATAAGTTAAATCGAACATATGCGGCAAAGCTACATCCCCAGCGTAATCCCGGTTGTCCAGATTTAAGTGAAGAACTATTTACTGCGTCTAATCATATTTGCAGCTTAATTAATGATGAAAAGGCAAAAACCCTTCCCTCTGTGATTTCTCTTGAATCAGATGTTCCGGAGCCAACTGTTATGGAAACAGTGGGACTAATCTTCAAAGAAATAGGAAGCTTCTTTTCAGGATCCTTAGATGATATAGCTAAATCAGCTAAAGCAGCAAAAGAAGATGCTAAGTTTGAAATAAATAATTTTGTTCAAGGTAAAACGCATCAAACTAAGGCGGCTGTTCAAGAAAGAATGGATAATGTAAAAGATTCCGTTCAATACAATACTCAACAAGTAAGGGATGCCATTCAAGGTAAAGCCAATCAATTTAAAGTGGCGGTTCAAGAAAGAATGGATAACGTAGGCAATGCAATTCAAGGCACCGTAGATCAAGTAAACTATGCTATTGGAAAAAAGGTTGATACTATGCAAACTGCTTTTGATAATACTACGCTAGGTAAAAGTATGGATAAAATGCATAATCGAGTAGAACATATGTTATTTGAGAAGGAGTCGCCCCATGTTGTTCATGACGCTTACACAGGGGAAATAACTTCTTCTATAGAGCCAACCGTGATTGATCTTCCTACAAATCCTATCCATGATTTACCAGATGATGTATTTGATTTAAATAAAGATTCAACAAAATGATGCGATCGAATAAAAAAAATGTCTATAACCTCAATAAGTTAATATAGTTATTAAGAATGGATCTAATTCAGAAACTAAGAAGTGTTGATTGTGCTAGCGTTCCGCGCTTTTCGTTTGATGGTGTTGAGACATATGCGCGAGTCACAAATGTGCATGATCCTGACACCATTACTGTGGTATTTGAATTTAACAACGAAATGATCAAAATGAATCTGCGTCTGGATGGCATTGACGCGCCTGAGCTACGTTCATTAGTTCAAGCTGAAGTTGATGTATGCTTAAAAGGAATTGAAACTCTCAAAGCAATCATTGAGGATAAAGTAGTTAAGGTATCTCTTGGTAAGTTTGATAAGTATGGTCGCATCCTTGCGCGTGTCGACACAATTGATCCTGTTGAAGGAACATTATTAACTTCTATTAATGATTATCTTATCCAATATCATTATGTTCGTGCTTATAGCGGCGGCAAAAAAGGGGAATGGACATCGGAGGAGTTAAGTTTTGCCGGCATCTCTGATTCTGCTACTAAATGTGAACCAAATCCAAAGACACGCAGAACTCGGCGAATCGGGGTATAAAAAAATATTATTTATTTAGTATTTGTTAAGATGTGCCATAATGGCATCAACTCTTGAATGTAGACGTTCTAGCTGAGAATCAATATATTCAATGTCTTGGCTGATCGATGAAACCATTCTTTCATTATTAAAAATGCGTCGATCAATGTCTTTGTGCATTGATTTAATGTCAATGATACTTTCTTCAAGAGCTTGCGTGAGGCGAGCTTGAACTACCTCTCGCGGCATTTTAGTAACGCTAATCAAACGGCGCTGCATTATGATTATACTATGGTTCCGCATTCGTTAAATAAAAAAATATCAATTACAAGCGTTGTTTCTTGTTTAACTGAGTTGGCTCGGTCAGGGCCGCTCTCTTTTTTTGTTTCGGAATAATAGATGCACGAATGAATTCGCCGTGAGCTTGAATAACATAGTAGCAAGCAATAGGATCTCCGGCATCAGCTTTAGCCAATAGTCGCATCAACTCTGGATCATCTTTTACAATATCATCGATCGGGAAATGAATAGACGGATCCGCACGTGCACGAGCGATGGCAAGTTGAATGAGCCGGAATGCTGGAGTCATTGTGCAGGGATATATTTGCTTTTAAATGGTTCAATTTTATAAAAATAAAACCGTCATATGAATCAACTACATGAAGTACTATTTTATAAAATTGACAATGATCAATCATAATTATATCTACAATGTCTGCCACTACCCCAACAGTCCTCGCGATTTTGCTTCAAGGCCTGCAGCGATCATTTGTTCATCAAGGAGTTGTTATGTTGTTTGATGGAATGAAATGGACTGGCAAGTGGCAACGCATTCTTGGGTTGATCCTCGGGATTGTGGTAAAGATTCTTATCGCATTTGCAATAGATGGCACTATGATATATGTACTAGTCATTGATCCATTCAAAGGAAAAACTAAATTCTTTGTAAAGGCTTTACTTATTACTGGATTAGTTGCCGTCAACATAGGAGAAGTCTTATTAAACATGGGAACAGTTTGGTCTGAATATGACCATCGTCGCAAACTAGAAGAAGAGCGTCAAGCCGCCGAGGATCGCCACAAGAAAGATCAAGAGGAAGCAGCAAAGCGTCACAAAGAAATTATTGCAATGCTTTCGGCGCAATCAGGAACTACGACACCTCAAATTAGTACTCTAGTCAATGAATTCAAATCAGCAATGTTTGAAGAGAATAAGCAAATGATTATGTCGAACATTTACAATTCGATGAACAATCTAGATGTGTCGTTGCGCTACGAGCCAATTCAACATTTGACTTCTCGTGAATTGCAACAACGTCAGCTCTCGCATGAATGAAGCGTTTTCTTTTTTTAGCTTATAAAATAGCAGCTAGTGCATCTTAAATATATCAATCATGCCACATTACGATCCGCTGTTTGATTCGCTTGATCAGACTGGTCTTATCAAGTGCTTCAAATGTCTAGCCGCGCCATCTGCAAAATGGTTTGGAGAAGTGCTTCTTCAGTTTCTGATTGATCAAACGATATTAAATGCATTTGAAATAATTGGAATGAATCATCTAGGATTTCAAGTTATTGGATACATTGCAGGATTATACTTGACTTTGTTGCTCTTTGCTTGTAGCGATGTTAGATTGATTTGTTATATTCTGGAACCCGTAATCGATAATTGTTTAAATATACCATCTCAATTATTCTATTTGATCATGGGCGGTGGCATCTTTGCAAAGTTGATTCTTGCGCTCAAAGAAGTTAATACAACGCGCATGAATAAAGAACGCCATCAGGAACTACTGGATGGTAAGCAGGAGCTACTAGATAGTAATCAACGTCTTCATGACAAACTTGATGCAGTACTTGCTCAGAACGAATCATTGTCTGGAAGAAATGGAGAACCATTGCAGCGTTTCAAAGCGCGGATTGCGAAGGAACAGCGTGAGAAGATTGTTGGGATTATCAATAATCAATTGACTCATGCGCTTGATTCTTATGATGGCATAACTTTGCGTTATGATCCACTAGCAGTGCAGCGTCAGTTTGATGCGGAAGATATGGCTTAGATTGCTTTATGCTTTTTCTTTTTTTAAGCAAAAAAAATGTAAATCAATCAAAGATAGCTAACGATAAGGTCCGCCACTTCAGGAAGAACTTTCAATGAAAGCGTCTTCTTGATATGATTCTTGCGCAAGGTCTCACGGATAGGGCGCGTTATCAAGATTCTATCACGAAACTCATGAATAAACTTAATGGATAGAATTTGATACTGGCTAATCATAGACCAATCAACACAATCGGCAAAGTCTCTGATGAATGATTCAGAAAGTGTTTGATATTGACTAATCTCAGCCCAGACAACATTATCCACGAAGTCTCTAATGAATAATTCAGATAAATGTTTACGATGGCTGCTAAGTGCCGACCAATTGATGCGATCAGTAAATTCATAGAGGAGATGCTCTGGGCAGAACATGCAACTACTCCCCCATTCAAAGCGGTCTGCAAATTCTTGAATGAAAGTATTTGATAGGTTCAACTTTCTATTATGACTAAGATAGCTCCACTGTATATGATCTGCAAATTTGCGGATAGTATTCTCACTTAGCGGCTGATATAGGCTAAACTCATTCCAGTTAATTTTGTCAACAAATCTACAAAGGAATGAAACCGATCTTTGTAACTTAGGGTCAAGATGATCCCAAACGATCTTATCTGCATAGTCGTAAATAATTAATTCAGATAAATTGTGTTGATCAAGAGAAATCTTCTTCCAGTCAAATCTATCTGCAAACTCACGAAGTATATTCTCTGATAATCCTTTATTCATGCTGAGTCCACGAAAGTCGATATAATCTACAAACTCTCGAATAAATTCATCAGAGATATGCTGCTTCCAACTAATACGAAGCCAATCAACTTGATTTGTAAATTCTCGAATAAACGGCTCGGATAATTGTTGATGATAACTGATATTAGACCAATCAACCCTATCGCTATATTTGCGAATTTGTGCCTCTGATAGGTTCTGATGCTCGCTAAATATTTTCCAATTAATTCGATCTGTAAATTTACAGATAATGGCATCTGAAAGTTTCTGATGTCCACTAATGCCATTCCAATCTAGTCGATCTGTAAAATTGTAAATAATATTTTCGGAAAGTGGTTGTTCATAACTGATGCTTGACCAATCAACTAAATCAACGAACTCACGGATAAAAGTTTCGGATAAGTTCTGCATACTAATATTATCCCACTCAATGTGATTAATAAATCGACAGATAAACGCTTCAGTTAATTGCTCGGTAGAACATATATTCCACCATTGCAATTGCGAAAGGTATTCTTCAGTAAGCAGCCCCTTTGAGTCAAGGCTTTCCCAGCAATACACAAAACGCGATTGTTCCATGCAGATAGGGCATAGGCAGTTGATGTCGCATTCATCTTCATTGCAAAAACTGTTGCATTGAAACCCGGACATATTTGACGTGATTGTTATTTTAATCATTGCATGAATCAATTTTACGATACAAAAAAATCATATAAACTACTCATAGAGTCATCCTTGCGATGTCATCAGCCACCTCTTCTGTCGAAGGTATGACAGAATAGAAGAGTTTCATGATGTTCATTTTACCATTCGCAGGACGATTAGCTATAGCACGGCGAATCGCATATAATAAAGCCTCTAAACGTGGTTTAAAGAGATCGTCTTGCAATACTAAGCTTCCTGTTTCATTAGAGAAACAGCTTTTAACATTTGACCCATCTTCTGCTCTATATCCATCTGGATTAAGGCGAATTACAGTCAATGATCGATGATTGAGATCAGCATGAATCTGTTCCAAACGTTCTTCTTCACTTTCATAAACAGAATGTTGAAATTCATCGATTTCGATAACGATAAAGTACTTATTCATATTTGCATCTATTAGCGTCATCAATGCATCAGGGCGACGTTTTGATGTTCCGCCAGCAATGACACGATCTTGTTCCACCTTTGGCCAACAATTCTTGATCTTCTGATGATATATACGAACCACGACATCCGTGAATGCTAATTCTTTAGTCTTGAAGTTAATTGACCGTTCAGCGGTAGGATTCTCATCATAATAGCAACGAGCGCAGTATGGCTTATAGTTACGATTAACTGATATGATATTACATTTCTCGCAACGTGGGCTGACGGTATCGCTTAGCTTACGTTCTTTGCCATGTTCGCTACAATAGATACCTTTACGATCTTCGATGCCATAGTTAGGGCGCTTGCCGCATCCCTCTACTTGGCATTTAGGATGACGAGTATCTTCCATCGTATTAGGATCATGATGGGTAAAGCAGTGCGTAGCTCTCATTATTCCAATTAAACCAAATGTAGGCTGTGTATCGCATTTATCACACTTGCGATTAATCGATTCCATAGTAAGTGGATTACGATGGGTTGCGCAATGAGTTGGCGTTGTTGTGCCTTTTAAGCGAAATGTTGCACTTATATTACAGTCATCGCATTTACGATACCCAAAGGGGATCATAGTATTCTTATTTGCATGTTCTGCACAGAATAGTTTTTTGCCATCTGTTTCAGATCCATATCGGCGATGCTTGCCGCATCCTTCGAATAAACATGTTGCCCAGATAGGTTTCATTATTGTTCGATCAGCATGTGTAGCACAATGAGTTGGTGTTTCATCTGGAATGCCATAGCAAACTGTTATATTGCATCCATCGGCTTTACATTGTTTTAGCGATTTGCCACATAATCCTTGATTATGTTTGGCGCAGTAGATTGCAGGACCATCTTCTTCGCCAAATCCTGCACGAGTCACGCATCCTTCTACGATACATAAAGGATGAACCACATCAAAGTAATAATCTTCTTTGTGTTTAGCGCATGTAAGTGGTTTCTTTAGCTTGAGTCCATAGCAAGCACGGACTTCCTCATTGATTGCATGATCAAGACTACGACACCGACGAAAGATTGTTGGATTAAAATATTCATCAATTCTATCCAGTATATTATCCATGAGCTTCTTAACATTTCCTTTAGGGCAATGGTTAGAGCAATAAGGTGTGCCAGATCCATTTGTCCATGGACGAGTTGTACAACCTGGTTTAATACATTTTGCATGATTTAGATCTTCAGTTCCAGGAACATTAAGCGCATGTGTCTTACAGTATTGAGGCGGTTGCCCAGGAACCCCATATGTGGCATTTATTCCACATACAATGCAAATTCGGTGTCGTGGTATCAGTTCCATTCCATCTTTCACATGATCAATACAACAAAGGAGCTCTCTAGGATTTTTAGTTCCATGAGTTGCTACGCGCGAACAAAGGGGATGATTACAACTTTCATCAGTCTTGTCAAAGTTAATCATAGTATCTTCATCTCCATGATCCGGACAATAAAGCTTCCTTTTTTCTTTGTCATCTTTTTCACCAACACATGCAACTTTGTTACAACCTTTTTCTTTACATTTAAGTGATGCTTTCTCAGGTCTTGGCTTTTTTTCCATGTTCTCTTTACTATGATTCTTACAATGCGTCCAATTACCATTAAATCCCCAGCTCGCAGTTGTTGGACATCCAGCGAAGGCACACGCATAACGTAAAGTCTTGATATAAACCATTCCCATTCCATCGATCATATGATTCTTACACGATACAACTGCATTAGCCTTATCAGCAGGATTCTTGTAGTAAGCATGTTCACCACATTCAGGGCAGTAAAGAACCATGTTGGAGACGGGGCGGAGGGTGAGATGGAGAACAATTCAATAATGAATATACTGAATAATAAATTTGTCAATTTTACACATAAAAAAATATGTAGCATATTGGTGCAACTTACTCCGGCACCTCAAAGGTAGCCTTCTTCATATGAATCTTGGTACCAACTGACATACCTTCAATCTCGTTCAAGAAGAGCTGACTGGTGTGAGAAGTTGAATACTTAGTAATCGATGCCAAATCACCACAATTATTGCATCGCCATGCCTGTTTGTCTTCATTAGCAATGACTGCACGCGAACTACATTTCTCACATATAAATGCATCAATTCCATCACTGTGTTCATGTGTCTTCTCTTGAAGGAAATTAATACTAGAGACGCTGAGGCAGCTAGTTTCCATACTACCCGCTTTAAGGGCCCCAGAAACGGATTTGCCGTGCAACGGTTGCTTAGTTAGAGCGTCTGTCGGGCTGATTGAGTTAGCGTAGACCGTATCAATGGTATCCTTTTGTAATCTTTGATACGCAATTGGCGCAATAAAGATCTCAGCATCCATGTACTGGCCTGTCATTCCATTGTACAATCTTTCTGTGCCATTTCGGTTGAATCCGTATGATTGTAGCATATCGGCAATATTATCGGTGTCTAGTTTCTTAAACATCGTAGCTTCCGGGCAGGTGCCTGTGTGTGCGGCAATCTTTGCAAGCATTCCCTCAAATACTACTCCAGTCGTCATTCGTGTAATAAGAGATAGAGGATTGAAAATCAAATCAGGGGTTAATCCTGTGGCGCTACAGGGCATGTCGGTATTATCATAGAGAAAGCCTGTCACTCCTTTTTGTCCGGCTCTGCTGGAGAACTTACAGCCAAGCTCGACGCTTCTGAACGTCTGGAACACAATCTTAATCATTTCTCTGTCATCATGATTTTGAGCATGAATAACCTTCCAAATGAAAGCAGGTTCTTTGTTGCGATACACCATGCTACGATCAGTGTAAAGAATGTTAGGATCTTTCATATCTCCCTTCTGTAGCTTAGCGACTTTGCCAACTAAGCAATCTCCTTCTTGAACGTACGCTCCTTCCGGGATAATGCCACCTACTAGCTTTTCATAATTGCTGTAGCTTTTGATATCTGAGGTGTTGCTTGGATCAGGGCGGCAAACAATTTCATTTTGCTCCACATCACATTTAGTGTATGTAAGATGAGCTGTATCAAACAAACCACGATCAATCGAAGAGCGATTCACAATAAGCGAGTCTTCCTGATTGAAACCACCATAAATCGAGATTGCCACAATAGCATTCGTACACATTGGTGGAATATGTTGATACGCAAATGTGCTAACTAGAGGATCCTCAACATAGATTTGATGATACAGATCTTTGTGTGCGGCGTATGCCCAGTTCTTTAGCGGCCAGCTATTTGTCTGCTTGACTTGGTTCGTCTGGAACACAATACGAGCGGCTTGATTGTGATTTGCAAAAACGCTTGTTAAAGCAACTAATCCCATATTCCCTTGCGGAATATCAACGTGTGTGTAACGGTGTAGAGGATCATTCATATGTTGCTTAAACCTATCGTGTTCGAACGCAATATATGTGTTTTCATGTTCTTCAGGTGAAATATATTCAACAATACCTTCATGCGCAAGATCATCAATATCGATGGTGCCATCGCGAAGTTTCTTAACATGTTCATCAGTAAAATCAATCCATTGACGGAATTTGTCATGAGTATAACCATTCTCGTTCATGTTGTTTCGTACAACTAGTAGTGGTCGGATCAATCTGCCTGAGTCTACCCACAGATGAATCTCATTAGCAATGATATTATGCGAGACACTTGAATACATGTTGATTTCGCCTGTACGTCGCTTATTGCGATAACGAGTCAAGAATGTAGCAAAGTCTTGAACACATCCAAGCCAATCGCCATTAACAAACACCTTATGTAAGTTGTGCTTCGTAAGCATCGTCATATCCTTTAGTAGCACTGGCATATGAATCAAATCCGGATCTTCTAGCACAATATGCTTCAGTACTTCCGAGGAAGATGCTGCAGTGATATCAGCAGACACACTAAGTTGCTTGCTCATTCCTACTTTGGCGCCAGTATCGGCAGATGTAATTCCGCAGATGTAGCCTGTACCAGTGGGATGCACTTGACGTAACAAGATAGCACGTTCAGATGATTTTGCGCTATTGCCCTTGTTTGGAGTATCAATGCTACGTAACGTAGTCAATACATTCAATTTGTTCTTATGGTGAAGCTGCTGCGAGGAGAGACGATTCTTGAAAGTCATCTTGTTGACTGTAAGTGTCTTATCGCCGCTAACAATGGCATTCATTAGCGCTTTTTCAAAATCATCTGCTTTGATCGCGCTCTTGAATAGCGCATGTAGGTTAATATCCACAAAACTATTGTTCTTGAAATCCTTTAAGAACTGACGTTTAAGTTTTTGCACAACCATAAAGTTGAACTGCGTTTTGAACACTCGCGAGTAAGACATGCCAGCATCATTGATACGCTTATTCTTGTAGGAATCACGATCGGTAGATTGCAAAACACCGAGTCTAACAAGAAGCATGCGATGAATCATGTGTCCAAGGAATGCTGCTTTCTTTTTACGATCAGCAGGGGTTAATCCCATGTGCGGAAGAAACTTCATATCTAGAGTTGTCTCTAGTCTGCTCACCAAGAAACGTTCGATGTTTAAAGCATCGTCCGCGCCAGTATTGCGCAGTTTTGCCTTGTAAAGATCATACATCTTTAGGCAGCGCGTGAGTAAATGAATAACATCATCTTGATTGGTAATAACATTTACAGAACTGGCAGAGCTGTTTTTTGACGGAAACTCGTTCTTCATAATCTGATTCAATTCATTGTATGTATTGGTCAATGAGTGTTCCAAGATATTTAGCATTTGCTTTGTAATTGGGTCGGACTCATCAGTTGAGTACGTAATGTACGTGATGATATCTTTAGCTGAGTATACTCCTAGAGCTCGAAAGAACAGAAAGAATGGTACTTCAATTTCCTTGAAATCTGTAATATTCATAATCACAACAATCGAGTGGTTGTTTAACAGCTTTAGCAAATAACGGTAAGAGTTTTCAAAAGCATCACCGGGTTTACTGATAATATCAGCGCGACAATGCTCGTTCTTATGGCCTTCATTTGCAAACTCACGACTTTCATTATACTTCATGCTTTCCATGTTGATAATAATGTACTGATTGCCTTTGATCACAAAATATCCACCAAGGTCTGATGGGTCTTCTTGTAGCTGAATAAGCGCTTCATTAGAGCGATTATACATGTTACACATTTTGCTCTTAACCATTGTTGGCAGCTTACAGATTAAAGTATTATCAATCACAAGTTTGTCAATGCTAGTAGTTCCATTTGCATGAAACGCTTTAGCAATCAACGTAGCATCAATATAAACTCCTGAACAATATGTTAGATCATTTAACAATGCTTCATTGGGAAACATTGGCGAGTTTTGTTGCGTTTGAGGGTCGTACTTAGTGGGATTACCAATGCGAACATCGTCGATCGTTATTTCTAATGAATATTTTTCGATAGTGGGATCACGCTCGATAGTATCCTTCGCATCTAGATCAAAATGCAAGTCGAAAACTTGTGTAGCGATCTGGCGAATACCATTCTCCACAAAATGATCAAATGATTTAATCGTAGCACCGATGACGCTATCCTTGGTCAAGGCCGATTCAATGATAGGAATCAGCTGTTCTTGGTCCAGAGTAAACGGCATCTTGGCGTAAGAGAGAATTGAGAAATAACTGTTCAGCGAATGCTTCAGAGTATATTAACCTATAAAACGTTCAATTTTGGCACGTTAAGGTATATTAGGCAATTACAAAAAAATGTTGTATGATAGGATTCGATTAATTATCATATTTATAGATGATGCTATCATATAATTCTTGTAGTTTGGGAGGAACCGAATTGCGGCCATTGGCATTTACTCGTTTAACTAATTCGGTTTGTAGGTTTTTAGGAATGGGCTTACCTTCAGATGTTAAATCTTCAATTTGTTTAATTAATGTCTTATCAGAATTCTGTTGAATCGCGATTTTATATAATTGATCCATTTTTGGAGGAACTGGACTATTCTCCTTTATTAATTGATCTATCCGGTCGCTTAAGATTTTGAGCATTGAAGAAGAAATAGGAATACCCCTCTTAATAGAATTTTGAATGGATTGTTCAATTTGCGTTATTAATGCATCATCAGAATCCCGTTGATTAAACATATGCGCTACTTTATCTTTCATTTGTTTTATTTTGTCGGATACACCATCTCCGCCAGTCATAGCCCATACTGCGCCTAATGAAACAGCAGTAATATACATCTGGAAGATACCTACAGCAATTTTTGCCATAGGTGTTTTAGGACAAATATCTCCGTATCCAACACTTGAAAGCGTGGTTGTAAAGAAATAAACTCCATCTACTGCAGCATGTTCATCTACATTACTCACACTGAAATCTTGTGGTCTTGCTTGCATCCAAACAATAAATATGATAAGCCAAATAATAAACCCTAGAACAATAGCAATTGTTATATTACGTTTTCTGCGACGAATTCTGGATACTTCAACGTCAGCGACTTCTTTGATTGACTGCTTGTCAGCACGAACTTTGCTTACGGCATTTTTTAATTTTTGTTCTCCTTGATGAAATGCTTCTTCAATGTTGTGTTCTCCTTTTTGGATAGCTTTTCCAACATTATGAGCAACTTCTTCAATCTTGTGCTCTTCTTGTTTTGCCTTCGCAATAGCAGCATGGAAAACATCTTCAAGCTTTTGTTCTCCATTATGCATAATCTTTGCAGCTACTTCCTTTAACTGATAACCCATATTTGAACTAGGACCATTTGTAGGTCCATTAAAGGGCTCAACATCTGTTTGATAAGTTGGCATTATGCTTGCCTTATTCTATATTATAGATTGTATAAAAAAAGAAACCAACTTATTGACGCGGGTTCATAGTTGCGATGGTGTAGCATTTAAAGATAAGTAACAGTGTAACGATCCCCGCTGCAACCATGAAACTACTGCCAATGCTGCTGGTAGTAGCTGCAATGCTAATCAGGGTAGTAATACCAATCATAACCATAATGAATACAATGACTTGTTTGAATTCCGTTTGTTTATTAGTACGTTCCATGACGGGAATGACCTCAAGATCGATAACAAAGATCTCATTATATGATCCATCAACAAATTGATCATCCTCAGGAATCGAAGGCAGTATGGTCTGAGGCATTTGGATTGGTTGTATTATTTTAGTTGTACAATCTTCAATTTTATAGCGTAAGGATAGCTGATTTAATATATCTTCCAGAATGGCTCTTAATATGGTTGCCCGCCAGCGGCATGATATTATATTAGATCAGCGTATTCAGGCAATCAATAATTCAGTATCTCGGCTTACAAAGCTATCTATAGAGACATTACGTTATACTCAAACGCTTTGCCTAGGAGCAGATATTATCTTACCGATTACAACTGAGATTGATAATTGCCTGAATACCGTATCTGATGAGGTAGCTCGAATCAAAGCAGCAATTAAGCCGATTAAGAATTGTAATTATTATTGGATACAACTCCAGCCGATTATAACAGACGAAGATGCTCTTCGTTATATGGATTTCATGAATATGAGTTACCGAGTTGTAATGCGCGATATAGTTATTCTCAGTGAACATATTGAAAGCAAAATAATAGAAATAAAAAAACAAAGGGAATATCTAGAACAACTTTCTAACTCAGCATCTGGATATACTCCTTTAGTGTTTGGATGGATACTTGCAAGTGTTTTCTGTGTTGCAGTTTCTTATTGGCTTTTATCGAGTGTTTAATCAGTGCAGACTTCAAATCTTTCTTTTTTGATTTTGCATCCTCTTTCTTGATAAGCTTTGATGCGTTCTCTTTGCTGACCCTTGATTGGTAATTTGGCATCGCAAATATCAATGATCGTTCGATGAATCGTCTGGTCAGAACCCAAGCGAAACACTCGATTGATAATTTGTTTCATGTTGCTTCTGCGCGGCGTTGTTAAAAGTAGCGCATTCATTTTAACAATACTTACGCCAGTGCTAGAATAAGCATAAGTTGTAAATATGACTGTACCAATTTGTTTTGCCTCGTTAATAGTTTCTTCTGAAGATCCTCCATATAAAATCACTTTCCGCGATGCCTCTGGCAGCTCGATACTTACCGCGGTCCCCTCTGCGTTGCACCGTTCTTCTAGTTTATCATATAAATGTTCTAAGTGTGATCTGCGATCACTAAACACAAATGTGTATAGCCCCGCTTGCATCAACTGAATCAATTGTTCGATGATAAGATTGTTTCTATGTGGATCCGTCACAATTGATTCAACAATTGATGCATAGTCAATCATTCCATCTTCTCGTATGTTAAACTTACAATGATCATTTGAAGCATGATATTCAATAAGTTTAGCAGTGGATTCAAATGAATCTTGTGCGCGGTTAAATCCAGGAAGCGTATGAGCGTCAAGGATAGGTCCTAGCCATGATTGATGAATAATATCAAGTTTATCTTCGCGAATATCTGGGGTTGCGCTAAGACCTAAAGTATATCGTGAATGAATTCGTTTAAAGACTTTACGAAACTCTTTTGAGCAATACATTTGACTTTCATCCATAATGGTGAGCCCAATATCCTTTAGCAAATTATTGATGTAGATAGTATGAGATATCTTAACATACTTTATGGTCTTTCCAATATTTGGCAGAGGTTTCTTCTCTTTTACTTCAAATGATTCTAGTTCTGCCATAGTATTAATGATGCCAACAATGATATCGCCATCTTGTTTGGCTTTACCATATAAAGTACCAATGGTATTATTTGGAAAGTATTGACGCAACGCATTGACCCATTGATCAAGCAAATATGTATTAGGAACTACAATCAGCGTTTTGAGCTTCATACGACCGATTATATCCTTTGCAACGTACGATTTACCTAGCCCTGCGAGAAGCTTCAACGTAACACCTGCAACATTTTGATTAAAAACATTATTTACAATATGATCAACAACAATCAATTGATTTGGATTACTCTGTCCGATATACTCCATGTTGTCAATTCTTGTCGCCTCAGGCAGTTGTATCTCGATTTCAGTGATAGGTCGTCGTGCAGATGGTTCTTTTTTAGAAAGTAAATCGTGCATCATAAATCTTGGCAATTCAATAATCTTGAATCCAGTAGCTTTGATCACTTTGTATAGTTTTGTTACGCGCGGCAGTTTGGTAATACGATCAACCGTGCGCACTGTATATTTGCGAAGTAGTTTAAGCAAATACTCATTACCATATGCTTTGATGTAATCGCTTGCATTAAAGGCAAATCCGGATTCAGACAAAATTGCTTTCATTGTATTTTATATTTATCTTTTATCTAAGTCAATTCTAGTGGGTTAATTCTGTGGAGCTACCCTACGGTTAAGTGGCATCTGTGCTACATTTCTTCGCGGCGTTGATGGGGTCGCCTTACGGTTAAGTAGAATTTGTTTTATGCTTCTTCGCGGCGTGCGTGTGTGCTGTGTCAATCGCAACCGTTTCATTCTGGTACGATAGGCATAAATGATTCCATATATAATCAATATCAATCCAATAAAACTTAGAATAGAAATAATTACAATTGCAGCAACATTTTGATTTTCGCATGAAGTGGTTGAATCATTTGTTGAGTTGCTAGGCGGTTCAATACTATCTGAGGTGGATATAGATGCAGTTGTTGAATTAGACGATGTCGTTGCACCAGTTGTCGAAGGCGTATATGTATTTGTTGTGGAAGATACGATTAACTTAGTATTCGATTGATTATTTGTTAATGGTGGCAATTCAGTAGTAGGAGGTGTCAATAACTCTACAACAGTTGAAGTAGATCCATTGATTTTACTTCCAGAGATAATTTTCGTTTCTCGTACAATATCATTTTCATGAATATCATTCTGAATTGAAGTTGTAATTACGTTTCTAGATTGAGCCACTGCTGGAGTGGTTATTGGTGTAGTGGTTGAAGAAACAGGAACATTAATTGTTGAGCCAGTTGCTGCAATAGTAGCGCCTTCGCAATACACATTATACGATGAATTTGATTTATTCGCTGGGTCGGAGCACCATACGCTAGGCGTTAGGCATTCTCGTTGAAGCCCGTCCATATGCGTAAATGATTCAATAGTTTTATGGGCAGTAGTATAAGCTTTCGCCATGATCCTTCCTCTATATCATATAGTATATAAGGAAATATGCAAGATCCCGATATTGTTCTTTATCAACATGATCATTTTAAACCTCTAGTTGATCGTGCCATAAAACTAACGGAGGAGTATGTTTCAAAGCATAAACTTATTTTGACCGGAGGAATGGCCATTGATCTAGCTTTACGTGCTAAAGGTGAATCTATTTATGCCGATGATGCCATTCCAGATTATGATATTATCTCTGATCAAAATCTTATGCATGCCAATGCTTTGGCGGAGATATTATGCAATGATGGTATGTCAGACGTGCGCGTCATAAATGCGTTTCATGTTACTACTTTACGAGTTTGTATGAAGAAAACAGTTTTATTAGATGCCACATATATTCCTGCAGAACGATTTAAGCAAATACCATATTTGGATGTCGATCATTTACGCGTTGTTCATCCACATTATCAGTTTATTGATCAACGATTATCGCTTTCAAACTTACTAAATGATACTGGCATTTCTTTAAATGTTTTTAATCGTCTCAAAAAAGATATGCACCGTAATGCACTATTGCGACAGATGTATCCAATTGAGTCCACGTTTGATATGAAATCATTGAAGTATAAACATTTAAGTATTCCCCTCGACTTGATTGTAATAGATATTGCTTATTTAACACAAATCGATGAAAATGCTGTTTTATATACAGGATCTACCTGTGTTGCTGGATACGTTGCCTTAATGTTATATTCCCCAAATGCAAAATGGAGTTTAACTGATAGTAGTTTAGAAATTGACATCCCAGAGGATATGCATGCGCGGTTCTTATGTTGCGATATAAATCAAGTCGCTAAGTATATCAAGAATCCAACTATGTATCGGCCTTTAATTAATATTAAACCAGCAACGCAAGTTGTGGGAGATTTTGAATTTGCGGATACATATGGAGCACGGATAGGTTGTAATATATTAAAATTATCTGATAAGGTACATATATGCGTTGCATCAGTTGATTACATATTGATGGAGCTTTTGCGTGATCGTATATATGTAAACGAAGAACCATATTCTAAATTATATTCTGATTTTGTTGATATTGTAGATAAGATGCGTGAAACTGAGTCTGAGCTAAAGTGGTGGCCATCATTGGACTGCTATGGATTTGAAAACTTTCCCGAAGCTAAAATCTTAATGCTAGAACGTATAATGGATCCAACATCATTTAACAATCTTAAACCAAGAAATTCGTATCCATCTCCACCAAAATGTTTAACTCGTGACAATTTTGTTCCAGAAGATAGTCACTACTTTCGTATTGATGGCACAATAGACAAATCACTAAAACATACAAACTATAAATATGTTCTTGATGAGTTTAGACATTTTGTAGATAAAAAAAGAGAAGATGATCATTCAAACTGATTTCTTCTTTAGTGATCTGCCAGCTCTTTTAATGACCGTACGTTTTTTTTGTTTCGGTGCTTGCTCTTCATCGGAGGATAATATTTCTGTTCCAGGCTGAAACGTACCTTCGAAATTACTAACGGGCAAATTGTGGTGAGTTTTATCAAACCTTGGACGCATTTTGTGCGGTGGTGCAATATCAAGTGGATCCTCTCCCATATCAATTGAAGACAAAGTATTAAGAGTGTCATAACGTTTTGCAAATGCTTCTGTATCATCCGTAGCATATGCTCCTTTGTCTGGAATAGACAGAATCTTTAATTCTCCTTCCACATTGTCTATCACTGGTGTCTTGGACAAATGTTTCGAATGTTTTTCTGCAAATGCATCAAT
>JACCDG010925505.1_pt1 | contig 17566 bp, 28 predicted proteins | sample 7442471 | NCBI WGS metagenome assembly JACCDG01 (sample SAMN15323444, study PRJNA562643) | freshwater metagenome | isolation source: river surface water | place: USA:Blue River Watershed | collected 2017-08-17 | reverse complement strand
CGGAATGTATACCGTCAGCTTCTTGTATGAAAAGGGCTTCGAAATCACCTGTAATAAGTGGATTACTCAAGGACGCCTTCCTATGTACGTAGAGAATGCTGACTTTAAGTGCTACGCAGGAGGTCTTAATAACCTGTAACCTTGCCCTACTTAATGCAGGTGAGCCTTGATACAGGATGAAAGGGAGATAGCTCTATCCCTTTCTTTTTCCTGATAATATACTTTTTCTTTTCTTTAAAGTATTCACCAAAAACTTATTGTTATGCAACACACATCAACAACAGTAACAATCGTCCATGAAGGACGATTAGTACAGGCGGAAGAAAACCGCTACAAAGACGGGAGAGTAACTCACCGCCTTTACGAGAATGGACTAAACAACGCACCTACTGACCTGAAAGTTATTTTCATCGGTAAGGGCAGAGTTGGTAAAGTCCTATCGGAACTCCCCAACCAAGAATATCATCAGTACCAATATCACTTTGGTAACTAAGAATATATCGTGGTGGATAGTTACAACAAGCACTCTGTAATGGAGTGTTTGTTGTTTTCTGTTAAGATATACTTTTTCTTTTTTAAAAATGGTGCAATGTCGCACTATTAAAAACCCCCATGATTATGAAAGCTATTTGGAAAATGTCTCGCAAGAGCAAGGGCCCTATTTACACAATTGTAAACGCTACTCCTGCGGAGATAGCGCAAATGCAAAAGAACGCTGATGAGAAAGCGTTAACCGACCCTAAGTCTAAACTTGTTATCGATGATAACGGTTGCCCACTTTGGTATCCTACTGAAGAGTTGGAGATTGAAGTCGAGCTTGCGTTTAACTCTAAGGGTACTAACCTGTTCCCTGTTGGTTCGGTGTTAGACAGTTTACGCGATGCGTTCGCTAAAGAACGTAATCCTAAGTTGGCTGACTTTCGTATGCAAAAGTACCTCAACCTTGAGGAAGCAATTGCTGAAGAGAAAGCTGAATTGCAGAAAAGCCGTTTGGAAAACAGTGTTGCATCAACACCTGACCTGAACCCGTAAACATATAAGCCCTGAAAAGGGCTTATTGTTTTTTTCCAAGGTATCACCTGTAACGTTTAAACGAACGTTCATCTCCTTAAAGTATTTACACCACGCTCTATTCTACGCTCCGATTTCGACGAATGAGACAAAATGCGGTGTTTTACGGTGAATACACGAGACTATTCTTCGACGAAACCCTATTATCGTTCGATGGTGTATATTTATATAACGCTCCCAACTCTCCTTTTTTCCTGTTACTTTTTCTTTTTTATAAGCTGTGTTTTGCGTAGTAACGTTGCAATCTGTAGGGAAAGGATTACACGCTCTCATCGCTCACACGCTTTATATATATGTATAGCTTTTAACCGCTCCTTTTTCCTGTTACTTTTTTTTTTGTATAAGCTGCATTCGGTTTAAAAGGCCTCACCGAATCTCAGCTAATCATCAGAGGCTCAATAAGATAAAACGAAAAATTATGAAAGTAGTTAACACAGGAAAGTACCGCAAGAAAGGTACAGGTAACATCGTGCACAGACACGAGATCGTAGGAACAGATGCAGAGAAAGCTGCGTTCTTAGCAAGTAAATCGGCTCAGTTCTCATCAGAGACAGGAGAGCCGTTAGTAGCCGAAAACGGTAACCCTTTATGGATGTCTCCTCGCTTCGAGGGTGCGTCTAGACTAGGTAGTATCAGCGAAGCAGGGAACTTAGTTCTTGGCGATACTGAAGCTACAGCTATGGAAGAATTAGCTGAGCAGTACTACAAGGCTGGGAAGAACGGTTTAGGCGACAAGGCTGCTGAGAAAGCTATCCAGTTGCAACAATTGGAGATGCGTGCTGCCATCGAAGCGAACAAACCGCTTGATAAAGCACCAGCTGAGAAGGATTTAAACCCTTAATCAGGATAAGAACTACCAGAGTTATAGAAGCTCTGGTAGTTTCTTTTAGATTTTACGGGAAAAAATATTTGTAACTGCTTGATAATCAGAGCGGGTGAAAACCACCTCTCCTTATCATCCTTTTCTTTTTCCTTCAAACATTCTTAAAACGCTTCACTCCCACTAAATCATATAGCTAAGAACCTTATGCATTATACACAGATACATAACAGTATTTAGGTATTAATGGTAGAGGATTCATTAGCTTATCTATTGCTCTCTCTATTACTATCTCTCTTAAGGAGTGTTGTTAGGAGAGCTAAAGCTGTAGGGAGACGACGGCGGCTTCGAAAACGAATAACTATTAACTAATATCCACACCATGGACTATACAATATTAGGCTATAAAGCCTGCATGATGAAGCGTAAGTACCCTAATGGTAGACTTGCTCTTGAATTCTTAGACCTTGAAGACGGATGCCCTATTACGGTAGCTACTGTTAACCTTCCTAATGTCCATATGGACTCAGATGAGGTAGGTATTAAACACTATAGTGAGAATCAAGGTATCCTCAAGGAGATGATTGACCAAGGCATCATATCGACGCCTGTCAGATACGAACCAAGTGGATTTGTAGATATTCCTATCTGCAAAGTTCTCATATAACACATTGTAACATGTTTCAGGCAAAACCACCGTTCTGTAACCAGCGTGGTTTAGTTACACTCTCAACATTAGGTCATGGCATTACTGTACCCGGCGTATAAATCCGTGGGTAATCCACTTCAGTGTGGGAGTAATGCTATAATCTAATATCACATTGACTGCCCGTAAGGGTGCTGCATAAAAAGTGGGTAGGAATGAGTAACCAGTAATGGTGAAATGGATGTCCCAACAGTCAATTCCTTTTGCACTAACAGTTGTAATCAAATCAGTGCGAATATGACACGTTGTATTACAACTGAGTGCAGAGGGTATTACAAAGTCCTCTTGAACTAACGACGGAGGCATGCGATCGGGGAAGGTCCCCGACTATAATAAACCCCTGAGAAATATCGAAGCAAGTCGCAGAATGGAATACTTCTGCTGTCACTCAGTGTCTAAATACAAGAGACGAACAAAGAGCCTGGTCACTGGGATTGGAGAAGACCATTATAAATAACCATCCGTCATGCAACTCAACTGCGGTCTTGCCTTAGTGACTTTGGCATGTAATACCCAAAAGGAAAATCTTAGTCAGTAACGTGTTCGGAGCCTACGGAAATGGAAGTGGCTCCTTTTTTTAATTGCAGACCATATGCCAAACATGTATTCATTCAACTTTGCTTTCAGACCAAGAGTTTGTAGCAAATGTAAGTCTAACGCCTTTGTCACCTTGGTTCAATTAACCAATGGAACACAGACTCAAAAATGCACCAGATGTAAATGTCTAGTGTAGAATAACTAATCAGAGAATTAACTATACAGGTCTCGTAAGAGTACATATTGGAATACCTGTTATATCTGATTTACAATAAAGAAGCATTTGGGCTAAATAGGACTAAAGTCGGAGGGGTTTTCTTCATACATTTCCCCTCAAATATCGGTTCGAAACCGGTAATGCTTCCAAAGTGAGTTTGTTTGGGCATTGTTCTCACTCTAAATCTAGTGAATGCATCCTATCCAGTAAGCTCCTGGCGTATCAGAGAAGATACAGTACTAAAAACACCGTCCGCAAAGACGCTAATCTATGACATTGTTCACCAAGAGGATAAGTAATAACGGAAACGTGAACCTAAGACCTCTATAGTAAATGCAGATAAAGAATCCCAAGGAACTGAACTCCCCTCTAGCGTGCTGAGAGGTTGATAATCTTGACCTTGCAAATTGATACGTTCATTTCTTATAAGGAAAGCTATGGACCATTTACAGTGAACAACACCATTGAACCAGTATCGAAAGGCCAAGCGTACAAGATATGGCGTGCCGATATCTGCAAAGAAATCTGAACTAGCTAACGTGGGACCTGTTCAGTTCGTACTGGTTCATAATTATTAACCAATCACCATTTAACTAACTTAAAACTCTAACCGTAGTATATGACGGTCACCATGATTATGAAGAATAATTTATCTACTAAAGGTCTTAGCTTATCTCAAGCTCAATCGATTAGCAACTTGTGTCACCAACGTGCGGTTGAGATTAATAACACTCTAAACGGTGTTAATAATGCTGCTAAAACATTTGTGCATAATGGTAAAGACTATGTCCTTGAGGCTGCCAAACCTATGCCGGCTAATGCTCAAGAGCTTATTTTAGAGAGAGCTCGCTTGCATGCAACACAGGCTTTCTTGATGTCTAACATCAAAATGAAAGATGCGTTGTTGAATGAGCTAAAGTCTAGACGCTTTTTCTCAGCTATACCTCAGCCCGTATGTGGTGAGTTCGTAAATGCTGAAATCGAAAGGGAAGTCGGCGAGGCATGGGGATGGAAGCAATTGTCTACAAGTGAAGTAAATGAGTTTCTTGAACAAGAAGCTTATGCTGCACACATAGGACAGTTCATCCACAAGGATTCTACCTTGGCTATTCTTAGAGCTCAGTTACCTCAGATTAAGTCGATAGACTTCATCGAGTTAAAAGTGGGCGAGAAGACACCTGTTTCGGTATCCGTGCATCATGATTCAGCTACCTTAATGGCTCTTCATGAAAGCTTAGCTACTCTACACCGTAAGCATGAGCAAAGAGTGAATTACTTCAAGGCTAAGGTTAAAAACTTAGTTACTGCGGAGAATGCACGTATAGCTCATGACAACGGAGTAAAGCAAGCGGAGGCTAAGAAGATCAATCAGGATATGATGACGAAACATACGTCAGCGATGAATGAGTGGTCTCAAGCGGTTCAGGTAGAACAGAGCGAATTCGAAAAGACACGTCAGGATGAGATAAAAGCAACTGCTGCTTTATCGATTGCTGTCGATGCGAGGTTTCAACCAGTGATTGATGAGTTCTTAAAGGGCTTATCATCAGAGGAAGAAGTTTCGGCATAATCTCCTTGTAAGGGTAGGATAGAGGATAAGCACAAGCCGTGTCCTCTATTCTTTTACACCTGATATATAAGTCTCTATAAACTATAAACTATTGTTTAACCTGCTATAGGAAGCAGATCCCTGTTAAGGATCAATCAATCAGCGTGCACAACCCGAAAGGGAGCGCGCAACAACCGCTCACTCTGCAAAAATCTATTATTGACATATCTACTCGGGCATTGCCCTGTAGTGATATGTAAACAGTCTTAGTTTTTAACCTTGCCTTTGATGCAGGGGGAGGTCTTTGTCATTGATTTGGTCATAGTCATAGTCTATTCACTTATATATCAGGTGACTTTATAACTTATTAGTCACTCTAAACATCACCCAAAATGAAGAAATTTATCCTATTAGCACTAGTTCTTAGTAGTTGTGCTATGACTAAATGGTCATCAAGAACGCCGTGGGAAAACGATATCCGTAATCCCGAAAACCAAGAGTATGTGGACGAGATAGCTTTTAGCTATAACATCCCCTCTAACCGTGTTACTCAAGAACAGTTTAACGAACGGTATATTTATCAACCCATCACCAACAAGTGATCTAATGTAACCACTCGCCATGAAAACATTAAGATACATTCTAAGCTTTAGCTTGATCCCTACGGTACTCATAGAAATAGGAGTATTATGGTTCTATTGTATTCAACAAGACGGGCTTTCCCTATGGTATTGCCACAAAGTAGCTTGGTCGTTGGATTTATCACTGTTCATATTATGCTGTTTTCTTACATCGACCGCATGGTCAGTGTATGAGGGAATCAAAGTTCTTACAGCAGAAAAATATTAAAGATGCTAACAAACGACTCTTCTTATCGGGGGAGTAGATGGAGGAACTAGGAGTCCTCTCGCCTTGAGCGTAGTTTAAACGAACGCCTTGTATCTTTAACGCATTGGGGCATCCTCTAACTATCATATGGTGGTGGTTAGGAGGGTGTCCCTGCAATTTTAGCATGCTGGATGAGGTGCCGAGGCTTAGTCATTTACACAATATTCTCTTATCACTTGATTGTTTGGTTTGGTCCACTCAATCTGAGGGCACTACGGGATAAAAGTAAAAAACAGCATGCTATTACCATTAAACGTCATCTCAGATAGCTGATGTCACGCTTAGCAAGGAAGCTAAGGGTTCGGAATCTGGGATGACTTATCTAGAAATTAATCAACTAATAATAATCACCCCTAACAAAAAACAAAATGGCAAAGACAGCAACAAAAACAGCAAAATCAAAGTTCGAAACATTAATCAGCCGTAATGGCGATGCAATCATCGACTCAAGAGGAGCAAGAATCGTAGTATCTGCGAAGAATGCTCAAGAAGGACTTGTTCGCGATTTAATCGACGAAATAAACAAGTTAGAAGACAAGCGTGAGGTAATGCTTGACCAATCTCCAGACAATCGTTACTCATTAAAAGTGGGTGAAAACTTCGACGCTAAGCAATGGACAAAAGACTATCAGTCTTTATCTGTTCAGTTAGCTAACAAGCGTATTGAATTGAAGATTGCAGAGGACAACTTAACAGACTTATTCATTAAATAAGATGAGAGTCTATCTTTCAAAATCTAATCTTGCCTGCCCGTATCTTGTTGATATGGTCAGGCAGATTATACAAAAAGAAGGTCATGTTGTCATTGAACATCATGGCGGAGACTATAATCCTGATTTATTACTGAGCACTCATTGTTTAGTTCTTGTGCCAGCCTCTAATATTTTGGCTAAAACACCTAGTGGAAATAAAAATCTTGCTAACATAACTACTGCTAATATTACCTATGGTCATCATGTGGGCAAAGGACAATATGAACAGATAAAAAGTTTTTGGAAAAATAGTTGTATAGAGCAAGATCATAAAGACAAAGGTCGGATGTTTTTAGATTCCACCATTATTTGTTTAGAAGAAATAGGTGAGACGGAAATATATGCTGGAGCTTGCGATAGTATAAACGCTAATGAAGGTGGTGATTGGAAAGTAAGTTATGCTAATCTAGAGATTAATAGTAGTCTTGATAATTTAAAAACACTTCTTCATCATGCTGAAACGCAGAATAAGGTAAAAGGTATTAACACAAATGCTACAAACATTCATGATGTTTCAGCAGGGATAGGTAAAACCTTTGTTCCTAAATCATATGGTCATGCAGAAATTTCAGCGATGCAAATACCTGCTGATGCTACTGTAATTAAACAATCTGATGGAAGCTTTACTATACACAGAAATGGTAATACAGAAGAAGAATGGATGAAAAGAGCAGATGGACGAATAGTATTTCCTAAGCAAACAAAAGACGGTGAGACCTATGTTAAAGACTGTTTCGATGGAACTCCTCATTTAGCATGTGCACTCTTGTATAATCTCTAAAAAGTATTTATCTTTATAACCTCAAAAACCAGCATATGAAAAAAGCAATCATAAACTTCTTTAGAGCTATCCTTAGAAAAAACATTGTGGTTAAATACAATGAAAAAGCTCCTTATACTATTCTTAATATTGCTCCTGATGCAAAAAGCCTTACGGAAGCATTAGGAATCAGTGAAGAAAGAGCTAATGAACTAGGTGAAGCTTGTGAGAAAGCAATGAATGATTCGAGAGATATCGTTGTAGCAATGGAACGTGTGGGTGTGTTATGTAATCACATCAACGAGTTTTTCTTTTGTAGCGTTGTTATCAACAAAGCACAACAACACTTGTCGAATCCTATAATAGCTATTCTTGGAGCATTAGGTGGTCCGCCACCAGGTCAAAGACCAAATTAAACATATTAGCAAAGCAGAGTCAAAAACGTCGTTCTTTCTCTTCATACTCTTAAAAATTTAAAAGAGACTCTGTTTTGCTATATTTTGGGGGTGCCGGCTAATGACCCTGGTTCTATAAAGAAAAGTAAGCATGTAGTGAGATGGGCCTATCACTTTAATCTATGACTCACAAAAACAAATGCAAACGTTATAACTAACGAGGTTGGAGATGTCTCAGACATCAAAGCCGCAGCAAAAGGTGCTAAAGTTTTATACTTAAGCCCAAAAGTTAAGGAAGTGGAATTGGCTCTAGCAGCCTAAGCACAACAACAGAGCTGACTACGACTGTCTAAAAATGTAGTAGTATTTTTGTCTTTTACACTCAGCAAAAGGGCATAATTTCGGAGTGTTAGAAAATACTGTCCTAAACATGTAGAAAGCTTCATTTTAAATCGGGGATACGGCGGTTGAACTCCGCCCACCTCCACGCAACTGATTAACAATCAGTAGATTACACTACTCTCGCCAGAGTATTTGATAAGGGAGATTCATCTTGAGTGATGGACTCCCTTTTTTATTTAATAACCACAAACCAACAATTATGAAAAACTTTACAAAACTTATTCAAGCACAGCTACTATTAATGTGCGCAACAGGTAAACTGTTTATTGTAGAAATGACAGGTCAAGAAGTATATGACCTGTATTTAGCTTCCTTTAAAGAAGGAGATAATCCTATATTCAGAGACCCGGCAAGCTCAGAACACAACTGTAATCATTGTAATAACTTTCTTAGACGTTATGGTAACATTGTAGCAGTCGGTGCTGATGGAAAGCTTATGACCCTATTTGATGTAGATATCAAAGGTGAATATGAAGCATCTGCTAAGGCTATGTCGGAAGCTATAGGGAAATCCAAAATCAAGGAAGTATTTTTCGAAACATTCAACGAGCTCAACAGTCTTCCTTATGAGAAATGCTCTAAGTCGAACACCTTATTCAGATTAGGTGTAGATAGCAATCCTAAGCGATACACTAAAGAAGAAGCTGAGAAGTTCAGAAGATCTAACGGTGACCTAATCGTTCAACCTGAAGAAATCAAGATGTTCAACCATTTCTTCTTAGACCTTCCAAAAGAGTTCGTAGATATGTCAGGCTCTTCAGTAGAAGCCTTAAGAGGTGCATACAGAGATGCTAAAAACGTATTTCAAAGAGCAATGGAAGAAATATCTGTTGATACTCTATACTTGGTTAAAGATCTTATCAACCAAGGCTCGTTATTGGACGGAACAACTCACTTGCATAAAGTGGAGACTTTCATTCCTTACAAATTAGCTTATGATGCGTTATCTGCTGCAGAAAGAGATAACTGGTGTTGGGTAACTTCCTACAGATTACCATTTGCTAAATTCAAGAATGAACTTATCGGTGTATTATGTTCTGAGTTATCAGAAGGTAAAGAACTGAACGCTGCTTGTGAAGCTTGGAACAAACGTGTTGACCCAGCTAACTATATGAAAGCTGTGGCGCCTATCACTAAGAAGCAAATCGAAGAAGCTAAAAAGTTCGTAGAAGAAAACGGATACGAAGAGTCTTTTGACAGACGTTTTGCTGTATTAGATGATATTAAAGCATCTGAGATTAAGCATATTAACGCAGGCCCAGGAACTATTAAAAAGGTTTCTGTTCTTGATAATATTAAGTCAACGTCAACAAGACATAAACGTGCTGAGTTCGATGGTATCGAAGAGGTAACTATTGACAAGTTCATGAAAGATATCCTACCAGGATGTACTTCTATTGAGGCATTCTTAAAGAATACTCATGAAGGAAACATGGTAAGTCTTACTACAGCTAACAATCCTGATAGCAAACCAATCTTTAAGTGGTCTAACAACTACTCTTGGACATTCTCTGGCAATCTTGCAGGAAAGTCTCAGATTAAAGAAGCAGTTGCTACAAAAGGAGGCAGAGTTGATGGTGTATTGAGATTCTCAATGATTTGGAATGACGATGCTAATTCCCCTGATGATCGTTCTGATTTAGATGCTTGGTGTATTCAACCAAACTCTGAGCAAATAGGTTATTCTACACCTTTCAGAAAAGACAAAGGCGGTAATACTTTAAGTAGTTGTTCTGGTCAGTTAGATTTAGATAACACGGATCCTTATGGAAAGCTTGCTGTAGAGAACATCTATTTTGCTGACCTTAAGAAGATGAAAGATGGTACCTATACATTTATCGTAAATCAGTTTTCTGCACATAACTCTAAAGGCTTCAAAGCTGAGATTGAGTTTGACGGAGAGACTTATTACTATGAATACAACCGTCCTGTGTCAGGTAGAATAACTGTTGCGGTAGTAACGCTTAGAAACGGAAGCTTCAGTATTGAGCATAAGTTACCTGAATCAGGTGTTTCATCTAAAGAAATATATGGCCTTGAAACTAACGAGTTTCATAAGGTAAATCTTGTGTGTTTATCACCGAATCATTGGGGAGAAAATACTACAGGAAACAAGCATTATTTCTTTATGTTAGAGAACTGTAAGTCACCAACATCTATCCGTAGTTTTCATAACGAGAACTTGAACGCGGATTTACTTGCACATCGTAAGGTGATGGAAGTATTAGGTGCGACAAAAACAATAGAAACTTCCGATAAGCAATTATCAGGATTAGGTTTCAACGCTACAGTGCGTGACGAGGTAATCGTTAAGGTACAAGGTAGCTTTAAGAGAATGCTTAAGATTAAGTTCTAAGCAATCGTTTGGGATGTAGCTCAGCTTGGTATAACACAGTTTGTTTTGATGATAGTTTTGTGTATATTTGCATATGGAAAAAACTATATTAAAAGAACTGATTGATAAAGGATTGTCAACTCGTAAAATAGGTCTCGAATTAGGCTTAAGTCAAACCGCTGTTCGCTATTGGGTAAAAAAACTTGATATGCGAACAGCATTATTATACATAAGCAAAGACAAAAAGATTATAGGAAGAGTATGTAAAACACACGGCTTAACTGATTTTGTCAGATATGCCCGAGGTTATCGTTGTGTTAAATGTGGTATTGACAATGTCGGTATTAAACGTAAAGCAATGAAAACAAAAGCTGTAGAATATAAAGGTGGTTGTTGTGTCAAATGTGGATATAACAAATGTGAGGAAGCATTAGAATTTCACCATGTTGATCCTTCAACTAAAGAATATTCACCAGCTCGAATCATGGGTTCTCGAAGCTGGCTTACAGTAAAAAAAGAACTTGATAAGTGCATACTTATTTGTGCTAATTGTCATAGAGAGCTTCATGTAGAATTGTTAAAACAAAAAAAGAAATAGTCAAATCATTTGAGGCGTAGCTCAACGGTAGAGCACCCGAGTCAAACTTTCGGGGTGTTGGAGGTTCAAATCCTCTCGTCTCAACTCATTTATTAATCAAAAACCAAAAACCAAAAAACCATGAGTAATTTTAAAGAAGCAACAAAACAAAAGCTAAGATTTACAACAACGAAAGGAAGTCTATCAGTAGAACAACTATGGGACCTTTCTGTAGAAGAGTTAGATACTCTTGCAGTATCGCTTGAAAAAGAGTACGGTGAATCAGGAAAGAAATCTTTCTTAGTAACCAAGTCTGTTAAAGACAAAAAGACAAAGTTAATGTTTGATGTAGCCCTTGAGGTACTAACTACTAAGTTAGAAGAAGCTGAGGTAGCTGCTAAGAAGAAAGAAGATAAAGAGCACAATGATAAAATCTTCGAACTTATCGCACAAAAACAAGACGATAAGCTTAAAGGTATGTCTGTTGCTGAACTTAAGAAACAAATCCGTTCTTGAGCTTAGAGGATAATCCTTCAGGCTTCTTCGTTGAAGGTGTAGAATTAACAGAAGAACATATCGGCTCGAAAGTAACGTATGTTCCAAGACACGCTAATGGTGACGCTTCTCACAAAGATTGTGAGGGCGGCACTATTAAACGTTGGAATGACGGAGGCGTATTTGTAGATTACGTTAGAAATGTATGCCGTACTGATTTTGCTGACCTCGTTTGGGGTTAGTGAATATAGGGACAACGCATGCGTAAAAGGATGAGGTAATTCTCGACCGTTTGGAAAGATTCATTAGCGTGCTGAATGAATAAGGGGAAGTTAGGGCACTTCTGGCTTCTGCGGTAATCCAGTGCTGGCCTCTGTACTGTCTCTTAACTTATTAACCAAAAAACATACATTATGGGAGAAACTAGACCCAATCAACAGTATTTTCATTTTATGTGCTCTAATGGAGGTAATCGTTATTTCTTTGTAGATTGGGTCAAGGAAAGAGTTATACAGATAGTACTCAGTCCAGGTAAAGCTAAAAAAGGAAGACCCCATCAAATAGGAATAACGACACTAGCTATGTCAAGCTTTAGAGGTAGTTACTATTGGTATTTCGGTAGAGAAAAACAACTACACTCTGAGACAAGACTCAAGGTTACTACGCGTAATCAATATCTTTTTGCCATGAAAGCAATAATGGATAAACTAACAACCAATACCACAACATGAAAACAGTAACACAACTCTTATGGCTGCTTTTAATAGCAGTCCTTACAATGACCGTAGATGGTCTTTACTTTGAATACTGCCTAAGTAGAGACTTGCCTATCTTTTTCAACACAGGATTACTTTTTGTAATAATCGGTGTGAATTTGGTAGCCGGAATAGGAGCAGTAAAAATAATCGTTAAACTCTTAAAACTATAAAAAACCATGATTTCAATCATCATCATCGCATTAGCACTAATTTTCGCAGCAGGACTCCTAGTTGCAACTCGTAAAGATTATGAAGTATCTGATAAAATATACGGAGGAACCAAAATGAGTGGAAGTTGGTTTACAAAACCAGGTATTATTACTATTATCGGTTTACTTGTAGGATTCATTCAACCGTATTCTTTAGAACGTGTAGACGCAGGTAACGTAGGTATCAAGGTAAACTTAACAGGAGACTCTCGTGGAGTATCTAAGTATGAGTACAAAGTAGGTTGGGTAATGTGTAATAGTTGGAGTGAGAAGCTGTACGAGTTTCCTACTTTCCAGCAACATATTGAATATGCCGATCAGACTGTTATTACTAAAGGAGGATTTCAAGCTACAATCAAACCTACGTTTAACTATTCTCTTAAAGCAGATGCTGTAGGGGATATGTTTAGTGCGCTTCGTTTAGATGTAAAAGCTATTGAACAAGGATGGTTAATGACCGCTATTGTAGGTTCCGTTAACGACGTAGCCAACAAATGGGAAGTGGATGCCATCTTCAACGATAGAGAGAAGTTTGAATCAGCCATCGTTACAGAGTGTAATAAACGTGTGGCTAAATGGTTTACTGTAAGTCAGCTTAGAACCAATATTATACCCCCTGAAGCATTAAAATCTTCTATTGAAGCTAAGACTAAAGCGGTACAAGAAGCACAAGCTAAAATGCAACAGGCTCTAGTAGCTGATGCAAATGCACAGAAAATGATAGCTGAAGCTAGAGGTGACTCTGCACAAGCTGTAATCAGTGCTGCAGGTAAAGCAAGAGCTGAAGTAATCGAAGCTGAAGGTTTAGCACAGGCAATGAAACTTAAACAACAACAGCTAACTCCTTTATACGTAGATTATTTACGCGTACAAGCCTGGGATGGAAAATATCCTTCTACAATGCTTGGTGGAAATAGCTCAGCACTCTTTAACATGAAATGAGCAGTAAGCAACCACATATCACGGTAGAAATAACCCATGAAGATTTATGGAATCTTTTATCTAATCAGCTTAGACCTAGTCCTGTAAAAGAAGCTCTCATGGATCTGATAAACGCTCATATGGGCGAACACTTTCAGAAAGAGCAGCTTTATAAGACACTCGTAGGAGTAAGTATTGTTCCACAAGGCATCGAAATAGGAGACCAATATTGGGTAGAAAACTATAATCTTCAGTCATGGAACTTTGATAAAGCTAAGATGAAAGAGGAACATTTAATAGTAGAAGGCTATGTACTCTGTACTGTTGGTGAAATAAATCCCTATAAGGAATCTCCTATAGGAGTAACGTATACTTATATCGATGGTACGGGAAAGCTGACAGTAGGTGAAACATTTTTAGGTCTAAAGACTTTAAAGAAAAAAGAGCCTAAGTTGGATTTGGATGTATCGTAGAGATTTGTATCTTTGCTTAAACCAATTACTTACCATGAAATATCAGCTCCCTTCAGGAAAGGTCGTACATCTCACTGTAGAACAGTATCTAGATATGACAGATGCTGATATAGAATACATGGTAAGAATGAATGCAGGCGAATATATCTCATCTCCTTTTCATGGCTCAGTTATAAGAAATACCAAGAAATCCGAAAAAGAAGACATCGACGAAGATACTCGAATTGATTATGAACCGGACTTAGATGAAAAAATCCAAGGAGGCTCTGATGCAGATTCTTGTACAGACGATGACTTTGATTTACCTGACCATTTGGTTCAGGATTAACAATAACATTATTAACAATATTAAGACCGGGAAAGAGCTACCGGTCTTTTTTATTATATCTAAAAGCTCGTGTTTAACTCAAAAAAAAAACAAAAAATGAACAAAGTAGTAGTTACTGCAAACGCAGAAGGAAAAGTAGTGGTTGTATCAGAGAACAACCCTGAATTTGGTTACATCCGTGTGACTCAATCACGTCAAATCTTTGATGAAGCAACTGGTTTTGTGAAAACAAAAGAAGTGGGTGCTTTGGTATTAGGAACAGTTGCTGACTTAAACAGCTTAGGCTGGAGAAAAGGTCAGGAGTTGGATGGTAAAATCATTACTAAAGAACAGTTGAAACCTTTTAACAACAAGAACGCTGACCGCGATTATAAAGTTGCAGGTGAGACTCAAATCGTGTGTTGTGTGGATGGTGAGCCTATCTATGCTCGTAACATTTACACAGGTAATGCTAAGGCAGAAGATGTGCGTATTCAACATACTAATGTTGACGAGATTCGCGAAGCTTTTGCTGCATTAAAAGCACAAGAGAAAGACTTGAATCCGTAAGTTTTATAAAAGGGGTAGCGTAAGTTATCCCTTTTTATTTTTTTTTATTAACCCAAACCCACTACCTTATGTCAAACACACGATTGGAGTATCAAGGACGGCTCAGTCATTACCAACAACACGGCTCTCAGTTTAAAGGGAAAGTTTATCAGTCTATGTTTTATAACGAAAGACAGAACTTTCTTTACAACAGGCTCACTCAAGGTCTTAACTACTTTCCTGAAGCAGAAATAAAACAAATGGCGAGAAGCAAACGAAAAAGAATAAATGCTTTCCATAAAAAAGCGTTGATGATTATGAATAAGGTGAAACAGGAACGTATAGTTGCTTTGTCAGATCATATTTTTAAAGCGTTGTTTCCTAAGTCTCCTTTGGCAAAAGACTTAGTTGTAAACTATAGGGAAGACCTTGAAGAAACCTGTGACATGAAGTTTGATTCCCTAAAGATTACCAGAGATGACCTGATCCAAGCATTTATTCAGGCTGGTCTATTACCTAAAGATTTTTATAAACCAACACTTACCTAACATGCAAATAGAGTTCATAGTAAACGGTGGCGTATCGCTATTAGTGAGTCCCGAAAATGAAATGGAAGAGCATTTGCTCAAGCAGATGATGAAGCAGGACAATGATATGACTGAGATTAGAATGAATATCATGGTCCTGAACAAAACCTTTAAGAGTGGTATTCTTATAGGTAAAAAGTCCACTGCTGAACGTAGTGCCGTAGACGAAACAAAGAAACCTGATGCAGAAGAAGAAAAAACTGTGTAATGGACCTTGTAACAGTCTACAATACATTTGGAAAAATGCGGGTGGTAAGAAGTTTTGCATACGGTGCTGGAGTGCTCAGTCCAAGTCCAATACTAAACCAACAGTAGTGCGAAAGAAGATTGCCGCCCGCTCTTCCAAAAAGATTAAACAAGATGCTTTGTATTCTCTTCTAAGACGAAAGTTTTTAGAGGAGAATCCAATGTGTCAAGCTCGTGTACTAGGAAAGTGCACGAGAATAGCCTCACAAGTCCATCATAAAAAAGGTAGAATAGGTAAGTTATATCTAGATACCTCTAAATGGTTAGCTATTTGTCATGAATGTCATACATGGGCAACAGAATTCAGCAAAGAAGCTATAGAAATGGGTATATCAGAAAAACGTAATGTATGAAACAACTAACGTATAATCACAGCTTAAGCAGAAGAGCCAGAAAAAAAATTAAACAGGTTTCCTTTGATATTTGGGGAGGAACAATCTTTTATCGTAAACGTTCTCTAGATGTTTGGGAAGAACATCTTAAAGGTAATCCTAAATACGCAGAGAAAGTCTTTCCTAAAATCATAGAAACAGCCCTTACAAAACAAAAGATAACTACATCTGAGGCAGAAAGATTACTAGACATGGTTAAATCTCATGATATAGAAAATCAACTCTTGGCTGTAAGTATTCTCAAAGAAAAGTTTAAAAAACGAGGTAATGTTCACAGATGAAGAAGAGAAGTATGAAAAACAAAGACTGAGAATGTTTTGGACATATCGTTGGCGTTACGGACGGATTGAAAATTGGATGGAAGACTTAACGACTGATTCAGCCGACTATTTTGCTAATGCAGCAACTGAGCTTTACTCTAAAGAATTAAGAAAAAGAGACCTTGACCTTTTTAAAGATGCCCTCATAAAAATGATATTCGAGAAGAGGTTGACTAAAGATGAAGCCTCTTCTCTTTTTGATATGATTAAGAGTAGTGATAAAGAGTCTTTGTTCTTAGCCTTAACTATAATGCAGCAGAAAAAACACACTATATTTTTAAAGAAATGATGACAATAGCTGACTTATTATTACATTGGAGAACAGAGAATCGTAAACACGTTTCTATTTATCCGGGAGAGGAAAATATCTTTCATGCAAGAAGAGATGCTGTTGCAAAAGTTATCGCAGGTCTTTTTTCTGTTAGAGTTTTGACTGAGGAAGAACATGACTCATTATTTAAACTTATACATACGAGAGATGTTGAAAGCATTAATCTTGTTGAAACTATTCTAGAAACTAAAGATATCAGTCATCTTCACGAAGAACAAATTTACAGGCTAAAATATTAACAATGAAACAAGAAGATACATTAGGAGTTGCTCTTGCAAAAGAAGCATGCCCTGTTGTTTATATCATTATCTTTTGTATATTTGTACTGCTTATCCAGTAATAATATTAAAAGTCCTGTTATCTACATTGCCATCGTTACTTCCTGTAACAACTGGATAAGCCTTTGTATTTAACAGGCATTTTTATTATGAAACAAATACAACTAACAAAAGGCTATGTGGCCTTAGTCGATGATGAAGATTACGAGTATCTTAGTCAGTTTAAGTGGAAAGTCCGAATCGGACGAAGAACGATGTATGCTGTAAGGCATATAGAAATATCAATGCATAGAGCGGTTATTCAAGTTGATGATGATAAAGTTGTTGATCATATCAACAGAAACGGTCTTGACAATAGAAAAAAGAACCTGCGCGCATGTACTCAACTACAAAACAAACACAACTCTACAGGAAAAATAGGAGGTTCTTCTAAATATAAAGGAGTTACGTGGAATAAACAACATAAAAAATGGAAAGCAAGGGTTCACACAAACAGAATATAGATTTGTCGTTTACCATACTAAAACCACAATAATTGTCGATGTGCGTGTCGTTTAGCATTGGTTATAACGGCAAAATATTGGCGAAGGCAGGGAATTGAAGTACTACTGCCGATGTCAGCACAAAAGTTTAATTAGTGTACTTCTGTTGGTTCAAGCACATCAGCCCTGCTTTTGCCAATATAATGTTG
>JACCDG010449613.1_pt1 | contig 17567 bp, 14 predicted proteins | sample 7442471 | NCBI WGS metagenome assembly JACCDG01 (sample SAMN15323444, study PRJNA562643) | freshwater metagenome | isolation source: river surface water | place: USA:Blue River Watershed | collected 2017-08-17 | reverse complement strand
GCCGTTTTGTCGGCCTCAGGCAAGTCACTCCCGTACCCACGCACCGACTCCAGCAGGCGACAAGTGCCGACAATGTCCGCTTCGATGAATTCACCGGGGCCATGGATAGAGCGGTCCACATGGCTTTCGGCGGCAAAGTTGACCACCGCGCGAGGCTTGTGCTCAGTCAACAGGCGGCTGACGAGGGCAGCATCGCCGATATCGCCTTGCACCAACTGGTGGCGCGGGTCGCCTTGCAGGCTGGCCAGGGTCTCGGGGTTGCCCGCGTAGGTGAGCTTGTCGAGGTTGATGACGGGCTCGTGGCTGGCAGCCAGCCAATCGAGGACAAAGTTGGCACCGATGAAACCGGCGCCACCGGTGACGAGAATGGTCATGAGGAGGCGGAAATGGTGAACGCTACGGGGCGTGGCGCTGCTGTATTGTGATTTTAGAAGCATTGCACCCGAACGCAGGTTAAAGTGGCACCTTGTTCAGGAAGTGCACCATGGCCAAATCAAACGACACCACCCGCAACAAAACCAGCGCCACCGCGCCACAAGACAACACTACGCCACCGGCTCCACATGTCTGGTTGGCAGGCTTGGGGGCCATTGCCAAAGCCCAAGAACAAGGCAGCAAAGCCATTGAAGCCCTGGTGAATGACGGTTTGGCCTTTCAACGCAAAAGCCAGGCCGAAGCACAGCAACGCTTGCAAGAAGCCACCGAGCGGCTGAGCCACATGGCCAGTGACTTCGGCCAACAAGCCACGGGCCGAGTGGACAAACTGGAACACTTGTTTGAAGACCGCGTGGCCAAGGCCCTGCACCGCCTGGGCATGCCGACGCTGCTGGATATCCAGATGCTGAACGACCGTGTGGCGCAACTCGAAGCGCAGCTGGCGGCGTTGGCTGGCACGAAAAAACCGGTCCCGGTCAAAACACCCCGTACGCCGGCGAAATCTGCGCGGGGGAGCAAGACGCCCCCAAAATCCGCCTGACTGAATCCTGCTGCGATCAGACATGGCCAAAAAAGCACCCCGCCGTACCGCCGAACGCATTGCCGAGGTGACTCTGGCGCTGTTCAATCGCTTCGGCGAGCCCAATGTCTCGACGACCATGATCTCTTCGGAGCTGAACATCAGCCCCGGCAACCTCTACTACCACTTCCCCTCCAAAGACACCCTGGTCAACCACCTTTTTGACCAATACGAAAGCGCCATCCTGGGCCTGCTGGACGCGGCTGGCGATGTGCAGGACATCGAAGACGCCTGGTTCTTTTTGCATTCGCTGTTCGAGCAGGTCTGGAACCACCGCTTTTTGTACCGCGACCTGAACAACCTGCTTTCAGGCAACCGACACCTGGAAACACATTTCCATGAAGTGCTCGAGCGCAAGACCCTCGCCTTGCGCAAGATGCTCGAATCACTGGCCGCCGAGGGCCTGATGGCCATTGACCCCGACAGTGTGGAAACCCTGTCCGCCAGCATGGCGGTGATGGTGACCTATTGGCTGAGTTACGAATACGTGCGCGACCCACGCCGCGCCATGGAGCCCGAAAGCGCAAGCGTGGCCCTGAGTCGCGGTGCGCGCCATGTGCTGGCCTTATTGTCACCCTATCTGAGCAGCACTGAACTGCGCGCACACCTGGGCGCACTCAGCGACGCTTACAGCGAAGAGCCGTCCTGAACGGTCAAGGCTTCAGCCGAAACGCACCTGCGACAGACGAAGCAAGCCGTCAAAAATCAGGTTGTCCACCAGTTCGAACTGGATGGACATGCGGGGCGCAATGTTCCAGCCTGCCCCCCCCGTCATGAAGCACAGCGGCTCTTGGCCTGTGTGCTCGCGCAGGTGCTGCACCATGCGCTCGCAGGCACCTGCAATGGCGTAGGTGCCGCCGCTGGTCAAGGCATCGCTGGTGTTGGTGGGGAAAGGCCGCACCTCGCCTGTGGGCACATGCAAACCGGCGGTGCCCGACTCCAGGGCGCGCAGCATGATGCCGTGCCCTGGCAGGATCAGCCCGCCCAGAAAGCGGCCGTTCTCGTCAATCGCCTCCACCGTGACGGCCGTGCCGACCATCACCACGACCAGTGGGCGTTTTTGCCCCTGGGCCAGCATGCGTTGGCGGGCACCCACCATGGCCACCCAGCGGTCTGCGCCCAGGCGTGTCGGGTGGTCATAGCCATTGGTGAGTCCGGCCTCTGCGGCGCTGGCCACCACCCATTGCGGGGTGAAGTCCCACAACTCCATCTGCTCTTGCACACGGCGCTTGACAGCATCACCGGCCACGATGCAGCCCAGCATCCGCTCGGGCGCAGGCAAGCTGGCCCATGGCCCCTCAGAGAGGGTTTCAATGTTTTCAAGAAACTCCGCGCCATGCGCCAGCAAAGCCGCATCCGGATGGGGGCGGTCGTACAACGCCCATTTCAAACGGGTGTTGCCAACATCAATGGCCAAAACATTCATGCACGCATCATAATGAAATCCATGTTCCCATCCATCCTCGTCCCTCAAAAACTGTCGGCCCACGAACGGGGCCTGTTTTACGGCCAAGCTGCGCGGATACAAACCCTGCACAGCCGCAACACCTACGCGCGGCTATTTGCCAGCTGTGGGATCTCCTGGGCCAGCGCCTGCGACAAGGCCATGGCCTACTGCGACGTGATTGAACAACTAGACCCGGCCTTGCTACAGGAAATGAAAGGCATCGCGGCAGGCAGCGGCCTGGGCTTGCCCGACATCCTGGCCCTGAACTGCCGCACTGAAATTCTGCCCGCCACCTTTTTGAGCGATGCCAAGCACCATGCCGATGCCGCCCTGGAAGCCAACCGCGCTGCAGGCTTGCCGGACTGGCTGGAGGACAAGCCCCTCGACCCGGCAGCGGCAGAAGGTGAATGCACCGCCATGGCTGTAGCCCCACAGGCCAGCGCCGCAAGCCAGACTTGGCTGGCTCAGAACTGGGACTGGCTGGGCCGCCAGCGACAAGCCTTGGTGTTGCTGCACAGCCGCAACGAGACCGGACAACGATTCACCACGCTGACCGAAGGCGGCATGCTGGCCAAAATCGGTATGAACCCACAGGGCTTTGCTTTGGGCCTGAACATCCTGCGTTCGCTGCAGGACGGGCTGCGCCCTGGCGTGCCCGTGCATGTGCTGCTGCGGCACCTGCTCGGCTGCGCGTCGCTCCCTGCCGCCCGAACAGAGCTGGCGCGCATTGGCCAAACGCTGGGTTTTGGTGCAGCGTCCAACATTCCTTGTGCCGATGCACAAGGCGATGTAGCCTGCTTTGAAGTCGCTCCCGCAGGCTGGGACGAAGTACGGCCCACATGCGGCGTCGTGGTGCACACCAACCACTTTGTCTGCGAGTCACTCCTGACCGAGCAAGCCCCGCTGGGTCTCGCCTTGTCAAGCCAGCCTCGACTGGCCACAGCTCAGCAGCATGCGGCGCAAAAGGACATTGACCAGACTGCGCTTGAAAAATTTTTGCGCGATGAGTCCGACGGCTATCTGTCAATTTGCCGCTCACCCGACATGGCACAAGCGCCAGAAGGGCGCGTAGAGAGTGTGGCCGGGGTGATCATGAACACCACCATGTGCCAGATGTGGGTCGCGCCGGACGTGCCCAAGCGCTGCGCGTTCGAGCGGGTCGAGATACCCCAGTGATACCCGGGTCTCAGATGGCCGGACGCGCCACAGGCTGCACCGACTCGTAAGCCCGGGCCGCCCGCAGCACCAAGGCATCGCCAAACATCGGTCCCACAATCTGCAAGCCCATGGGCAAACCCGCCTTCGTCAAGCCGCAAGGCACCGTGATGGCCGGTTGCTGGGTCAGGTTAAAGGGGTAGCTGAAAGGGGTCCAGCCCAACATGCTGGCCGGATCCATTCGCACTGTGCCCGCAGGGCGTGCCTCAAACGCCGGAATGGCGACCGAGGGCGTGACCAGCAAATCGTAGCGCTGAATGAACTGGCGCATGTGCGAGCCCAGCGCACCACGGCGCTGATTCAGCTGTTGAATTTGCTGCGCATTGAACTGTGCGCCCAATTGCGCTTCAGTCCGAAAGTCCGGGTCGGCCAAGGCCTGCTGCTCGGCACTCAGCCCTGACCAAACCGTATGGGCCCCCAGAAACCACAGACCGGTGGTGATCTCCAGCGGGTCTTCAAAACCGGGGTCGACCTGCTCCACATGGGCACCCAACGCTTGCAGTTTTTTCACGGCCTGATCAACTGCAGCCGCGATTTCGGGGTGCACATTCTTGGCGTAACCAAGCGTCGGCGAATACGCGATGCGCAGGCCGCGAATACCGTCTTCCAGTCCCACTGTGTAGTCGCAGCCATCGGGTGGAAGAGAGGTCCAATCGCGGGCATCGGGCTTTTTGAGCACGTTCATCATCATGGCCGCATCGCGCACGCTGAGGGTGTGCGGGCCCAAGTGCGCTACAGAGCCGAAGGGCGACAGCGGATAGGCTGGTACGCGACCAAAGCTGGGCTTGTGCCCCACATTGCCACAAAACGCGGCTGGGATGCGCACGCTGCCCGCGCCATCGGTGCCCACGGCCAGCGGACCGAGGCCTGCGGCCACCGCAGCAGCCGCGCCGCCCGAGGAACCGCCAGGGGTGTGGTTCAGATTCCAGGGGTTGCGGGTGATACCCGTGGCGGGCGAATTGGTCTCGCCCTTGCAGCCAAACTCGGGCGTGGTGGTTTTGCCCAGCAGCACCGCCCCGGCTTCGCGCAGGCGAGCCGTGGCCGGGGCATCCACCTCCCAGGGTTGCTTGGGGTCCACCGTTCTGCTGCCACGCAAAGTTGGCCAGCCCTTGGTGAGGATCAAGTCCTTGATGCTGACTGGCACGCCATCGAGCTCGCCGACCGGCGTGCCGCTGCTGCGATGGGCTTGCCAACGCGCTTCACTGGCGCGGGCACTGGCCAGCGCACTTTTTTCGTCCACCAGGCAAAAAGCGTTGATCTTCGGGTTGATGCGCTCGATGCGCGAGAGCACCGCCTGCGTGGCCTCCACCGGGCTGGCCTGCCCGGTGCGGTACAGCTGCACCAGTTCATGCGCGGTGCATTGGGTCAGGTCGGTGGTGCTCATGCAAGTCTCCAGTCGGTGAGGGTAATGAGATCAGGCCCAACCCTTCAGGGTCTGGGCGAGTTTAGGAGTTGAGTTTTGTCTAAGGTAAGTCTGCCGGGTTGCTGGAGCCCGTTGCCTTGGTCAGCAGCACGCAGCACAAAAAGAGATTGGCCAAGCGGCGCTTGAAACCTTGTTGCGTGACAAGACAGACGGCCACCTGTCAATCTGCCGATCCCCCAACATGGCGCTGCACTTTCGAGCAGGTCGAGACACCCCACTGAGAACACGGTTTCAGCCGATGTTCGGACGCGCCACCGGCTGCACCGACTCGTAAGCGCGCGCAGCACGCAGCACCAGTGCATCACCAAACATGGGGCCAACGATTTGCACGCCCATGGGCATGCCACTGCTGGTCAATCCGCATGGAACGGTGATGGCCGGTTGCTGGGTCAAGTTGAACGGATAGCTGAACGGCATCCAGCTGGGATCTAAAGTGGCGCTCCCGGCAGGACGGGCCTCGAAAGCAGGGACGGCCACCGTGGGCGTGACCAGCAAGTCATAGCGCTCCATGAATTGGCGCATGTGCGCACCCAAAGCCCCACGCCGTAAATTCAATTGCTGGATTTGCAAGGCACTGAGCTGCGCACCGATTTGAACCTGTGCCAAAAAGTCGGGATCCACCACCGCCTGTTGCTGAGTCGTCAAACCGGACCACAGGGTGTGCGCGCCCAAACACCATAAGCCCCCCAGAATCTCACGGGGATCTTCAAATCCCGGGTCCACCTGCTCGACATGTGCGCCCAGCATTTGCAACTTATTCACCGCCTGATCAACCGCGGCAGTAATTTCGGGATGGACATTCTGGGCGTAACCCAAGGTGGGCGAATATGCGATGCGCAGCCCGCGAATGCCGTCATCAAGCCCCACGGTGTAGTCACTGGCATCGGGTGGCAGCGCGGTCCAATCCCGGGCATCGGGCTTCTTGAGCACATTGACCATGATGGCCGCATCGCGCACGCTCAGCGCATGCGGACCCAAATGCGACACCGTACCAAAAGGCGACAAGGGGTAAGCCGGCAAGCGCCCAAAGCTGGGTTTGAATCCGACGTTGCCACAAAACGCCGAGGGAACTCGCACACTGCCGCCGCCATCCGTGCCTACTGCCAAAGGGCCCAGGCTAGCCGCCACGGCTGCAGCGGCACCACCGGACGAGCCGCCCGATGTGCAATCGAGGTTCCAGGGGTTGCGAGTGATACCAGAGGCCGGTGAGTTGGTCTCACCCTTGCAGCCAAACTCAGGCGTGGTGGTTTTGCCCAGCAGCACCGCCCCGGCTTCGCGCAGGCGGGCCGTGGCGGGGGCGTCCACTTCCCAGGGCTGGTTTGGGTCCACGGTGCGGCTACCGCGCAGCGTGGGCCAGCCTTGGGTGAGGATCAGGTCCTTGATGCTGGTGGGCACGCCGTCGAGCTCGCCGACCGGTGCGCCGCTGCTGCGATGGGCTTGCCAACGCGCTTCGCTGGCGCGGGCACTGGCCAGCGCACTTTTTTCGTCCACCAGGCAAAAAGCGTTGATCTTCGGGTTGATGCGCTCGATGCGCGAGAGCACCGCCTGTGTGGCCTCCACTGGGCTGGCCTGCCCGGTGCGGTACAGCTGCATCAATTCATGCGCGGTGCATTGGGTCAGGTCGGTGGTGCTCATGCAGGTCTCCAATGGGGGTGGATGAGATCTCGCCAAGTCCGTCAAGACAGAGCGTAAAGGCCAAACATCAAGGTCTTGTGCGGGTTTGGGGACTGAGTTTTTTCCAGGGCAAATCGCCCGGGTCAGCCGCCATGGGGCCAGCAGCCTTGGCCACCAGCACGCGGCTGGCGATGGGCGTGAAATCTGCCCGGAAATGGTTGGAGCTTTTGACCACCAGCAGCTTCATCTGCTCGGGGTGAATCCCCACAACGCGGAACAACTCGCGGTCGAGCATTTGGCACTTGCCGCTGGACACGGCAATCAGCACCCCGTCAATTTCCAGGCAAGCGCAAGGGCCGATGTGGGCCTTCATACCGGTCATCATCGGGCCTTTGAGTTCACAATCATCCGGCCCCAAAGCCCTCACCGTGAAACGCCCTTGCAAAGGTGGATCGCTGGGTTCACCCGTGAACGTGGGAACGGCCTTGCCCAAAGCCAGCTGCAAACTTGCCCCAACACCGGCCTCATGTGCCATGCGGGCAGCCGTGGGGTCATAAACCAAGCCCACCGCCACCTGAGCAGGCCAGCGTTTGCCAGCACCTTGCTGCAGCAAGGCGTGCAGCATGCCGGTGGTGTTACTGTCTCCACCTGCACCGGGGTTGTCCTGCGTGTCGGCCACCACCACAGGCGCGGCAGACAGCTCGGCCATGGCCAGGGCTTGCGTGACCGCCTCGCGGGCAGGCAGCACATCGGGCCGCCATTGGCCTGGTTCGGCCACGCGTTCAAACAAACGCTGCACCGCCATTTCAGCCTGCGGACCATGGCCCCAGACCACAGGGCCACATTCATCAAAGTCAGACGCGGGGAAACCCATGCAAAAACTGAGCATGCAACCGGTCTGCGACTCCAGAGCGATCATCTCTTCATAAAGGTCTTTGGCCGGAGCCATCCAGGTGCTTTGGGCGTTGAGCGGAATCAGGAACGGCAAGCGACGCGCCTGCATCGGACGCTTGCCACCCGCACGCAGATGTTCACGCATCAAGGCAGCGGCACGCTCGCCGGTTTCGGCCATGTCGATGTGGGGGTAGGTGCGGTAGGCCACCAAACCGTCCGCGAGCTGCAGCATGCGTGCGGTCACATTGGCATGCAGGTCCAGGCTGGCCACAATCGGCACCCCCGAGCCCACCACGGCGCGGATGCGGGAGATGAGTTCGCCTTCGCTGTCGTCCGCGTTTTCAGCCACGGCTGCCCCGTGCAAATCGAGGTACACGCCATCCAGCCCCTGCACCATGGCCGCACGCACATCATCGAGGATGGCGCTGCAAATGCGCTCGAAGGCATCGCGCGTGACAAAAGACGAGGGCGTGGCACCAGCCCAGGCCGAGGGCCACAACTGCCAGCCTTCACGCCGAGCCGCATCCATGAAACCACCGACCGGGATGTTCACGCCGGTCATCTTCTCCACCATGGCCTGTCCACGCACATAGGCCGGAAAAGCCTCTCCGCTCTGAAAAGCAGCCCAATCGGCCAGACTGGGGGCAAAGGTGTTGGTCTCGTGCTGGTAACCAGCGATCAGAATGCGTTTCATGCTCATCGGCGCTCAGGATTCGGGACGGTTCAAACGGCTTCCAGAGGCGGCAAGGCAGCTGGTGCGGCATCGAACAAGCGGCGGGTGTAGTCTTGTTGCGGATGGGCGTACAGCTGGGCCGTCGGGCCCTCTTCGATGATTTGCCCCTGGTGCATGACCACCACGCGATCACACAGCTGCGCGGCCACGCGCAGGTCGTGCGTGATGAAGAGCAAACCCAAGCCCAGTCGGCCCTGGATTTCGCGCAACAAATTCAGAATTTGGGCTTGCACACTCACATCGAGGGCGCTGACCGCCTCATCGGCCACCAACACCTGGGGACGACACGCCAACGCTCTGGCAATGGCCAAGCGTTGCCGTTGACCGCCGCTGAATTGGCTGGGGTAACGCTGCAGTGCCTCGACGGGCAGGCGCACCTGCGTCATCAACTCGGCCGCCAGCGCTTCAGCCTCAGTCCGCGACTGGCCAAAGTTCATGGCCCCTTCGACCATGGACTGGCCCACGGTACGGCGCGGATTGAGTGAGCGGTTAGGGTCTTGAAACACCACCTGCACCCGGTTGCGCAAGGGTCGCAAACGGCTCTCGGGCAAGGTCGCCACGTCTTGTTCACCCCAAAGGATGCGACCCTCGGTCGGATCAATCAATCGAATCAGGCAGCGCGCAAAGGTGGACTTGCCCGAACCGGACTCGCCGACAATGCCCACGGTCTCGCCCGCACGCACCGCCACATGGGCATTTTGCAAGGCCGCGTTGGCCCGACTGCGCCCCATCCAGTCACGGCTGATATAGGTTTTGCCCACGCCCTCGCCCGACAGCAATGCAGGACCGCTGAACACAGGTTTGGGAGCCGGGGGGGTCATCGCAGGCACTGCCGCCAACAACTGCCGTGTGTAATCGGCCTTGGGGCGTCGCAAGACCTGCTGGCAAGGCCCTCCCTCGACCGCTTGGCCCTGGTTCATCACCAGCACCTCGTCGGCGATCTCGGCCACCACACCCATGTCATGGGTGATGAACAGAACCGCACTGCCCTGCTCACGCTGCAAATCAGCAATCAGGCGCAGGATTTCTTTTTGTGTGGTGACATCAAGCGCTGTGGTCGGCTCGTCACAAATGATCAAGGCAGGTTTGAGCACCACCGCCATGGCGATCACGATGCGTTGGCGCTGCCCGCCACTGAGTTGGTGCGGGTAGCTGCGCAGCATGCGCTCGGGGTCGGGCAGGCGCACCCGCTCAAAAATGCGCAGGATTTCGGCACGCCGCTGCTCACGGGGCCAGTCGGTGTGGGTCGAGAGGAGTTCGTCGACCTGGTCGCCACAGGTCATGACCGGGTTGAGCGCGGTCATGGGTTCCTGAAACACCATACCCATGCTGCGCCCGCGCAAATCCCGCAACCGAACGGCCGAAGCACCCAACAGGGATTCACCTTGGAGCACGATCTCGCCGCCGCTGGGCTTGAGTTCCTTGGCCAGCAAGCCCATCACGCTGGTGGCCATGACCGACTTTCCTGAACCCGACTCACCCACCACACACAAGGTCTGGCCAGGGTAAATGTCCAGGGACACCTGATGAACCGCATGGACACGGTCACCGCCTGCAGGTAAAGCTACCGAGAGTTGACGAATGGACAAGACGGGCTGTTGAGATGGGGTCGTCATCACGAGCCTCTTTTCGCAAACTTGGGATCGAGCACGTCACGCAAACCATCTCCCAGCAAATTCACGGCCAACACCGTGGGCACCAGAAACAAGGCGGGGTAGAGCACGTTGCCGGGATACTGGCTGAACTGCACACGACCCTCGGCCATGATGTTGCCCCAGGTCGGGATGTCAGGCGGCAAACCCAAGCCCAGAAAACTCAGGATCGCCTCAGTCAAGACAGCTGACGCAGCCACAAAAGTGCCCTGCACGATCAAGGGCGCCAGAGCGTTGGGCAAAATGTGCCGCCAGAGGATCACAGGCGTGGGCGTGGCCAGCGCGCGAGCCGCTTCGACAAAAGGCTCTTCGCGCAAGCTCAGCACCAAAGAGCGCACCAAGCGGGTGACACGCGGTACTTCGGGGATTGCGATAGCCACCACCACGGTGCCCACTTGTGCACCCATGGCCGCCACCAGCGCAATGGCCAGCAAGATGGCCGGGATGGCCATCAAACCGTCCATGAAGCGCATCAGCACCGCATCCACTTGCCGGAAATACCCGGCCAGCATGCCCAAAAACCCACCCAGCACCAGCGCCAGCGCTGCCGTGAATCCACCCACCAGCAAAGACACTTGCGCCCCATACACCACACGGCTGTACAAATCGCGACCAAAACTGTCGGTGCCCAGCCAGAAGGTGTGGGCGATGGTACTTCCATCGAGCAAGGTGAAATCACCCTTCATGCCCGCCGGCTTGTTGATGAAATTGGAGTCCATGGCCGCCGGATCCACCGTGCCCAGCCAGGGTGCCAGCAAAGAAACCAGCACCATGAAACCAAGCACCACGACGCCAAATCGGACGGATCCATTGGCCCACAAACGCTGAAAGACAGACATCAGTAACGGATCCTCGGATCAAGAAAGAGGTAGCTCAAATCGACCATGAGGTTGATGAACACATAGGCGCAGGAAAACAGCAGGACCAAGCCCTGAATGACGGGGAAGTCGCGGTTGAGCACCGCATCCACCGTGAGCATGCCCAGGCCGGGAATGGCGTACACCGTCTCGGTCACCACCACACCACCGATCAACAAAGCCACGCCAATCCCGACCACGGTCACGATGGGCACAGCGGCATTGGCCAGCGCATGACGCAACAGCACCACTTGCTCGGTCAGGCCTTTGGCTCGGGCCGTGCGGATGTAGTCTTCTGTCAAGGCCTCGGACACGCTGGCGCGGGTGACCCGCGCAATCAGTGCCACGTAAATCATGGCCAAGGTCATCCAGGGCAGGATCAGCTGACGCATCCAGTCCCAAAAGCCTGCGGCCTTGGGGCCTGTCAAAGCCTTGTAACCCTGGACCGGCAACCATTCCAGTCGGATGGCAAAAAAGTAAATCAGCAGATAGCCGATCACGAACACTGGCACCGAAAAACCAGCCACCGAAAAGCCTGACAGGAGCTTGTCAAGCCAGCCGCCCATGCGCCAGGCGGCGATGGTACCCAAGGGAATGGCAATAGCAATGGCCAGCACCAGGGTGCCAATGGCCAGCGCCAAGGTGGGCTCGATGCGCTGACCGATCAACTCGGTCACCGGTTTGCTCAAGTAGTAGGAGTAACCCAGATCACCTTGAAAAACACGTCCGATCCAGATGAAGTACTGGGACAGGATGGAGCGATCCAGTCCCAGCTGTTCACGGATGCGGTTGATTTCATCGTTGGTGGCGCTGTTACCGGCAATGACAGCGGCCGGATCGCCGGGGGCCAACCTCAAGATGAGGAAGACCACCAGCGAAACGACGAGCAGAACCGGAAGCACCGCCAGCAGGCGGCGCAAGACAAATTGAAACATCGGTCAGCGCCTGTGCATCAATTCTTCTTCAGGCTCCACATGACCGGGATGCCCGGTGTCTGGATCAAGCCACCGACGTTGCTGCGCACCGCCGTGGGCGAGCGGTACTGACCCAAAGGTGCGTGGGTGGCCGTTTCAATGGCTACGGCCTGAATCTGGCTGGCCAGTTTCTTTTTCTCTTCAATGGTCGCGGCGCGTGCAAAGCTGGCCTTCAAGGTCTCGATGCGTGGCTCGTTTTGCCAGCCAAACCAACCGGTGTCACCTTTGGCGTTCAGCATGGCCATGGACAGTGGGTTGGAAATGTCACCGGCGGTCCAAGCGGTCAGGAAAGCATTCCAGCCTCCGGCAGCAGGCGCGTCTTTTTTGGCACGACGCGCCACCAAAGAAGCCCAGTCCATTTGCTGGAAATCCACCTTGAAGCCCGCGGCTTCCAGTTGCTGCTTGGCCACCAGAGGGATCTTGGCGATCGAAGCCAGGTCCGTGGGGCGCATCAAGAGCACGGGGGTGTTGTCGTATCCGGCCTCTTTCAGCATTTCGCGGGCTTTGGTCGGGTTGGCCACGCCAGTGAAGTAGCCGGTATTTTCATCCGCGTAGATCGTGCCACAAGGGAAGATGCTACGGCACAACTTGCCCAACTCGGGCACACCAATTTGCGTGTTGATATACGCCTGCTGTCCCATGGCCACCATGGCCGCCTGACGAATCTTTGGGTTGTCAAAAGGCTTGTGCAGGTGGTTAAAGCGCATGATGAACTGCAGGCCTGCGGGCGAAAAGTCCTCGACCTTCACGCCTTCGGTTTTCTTCAGGGTTTCATACTGCTCGAAGCTGGGTTGTTCGATCATGTCCACTTCACCCGCCTTCAGGGCGTTGAACTGGGTTTGCGGGTCACGGATGATGACCCACTCCACACGGTCAAAGTTGACCGGGCGACCACCGGCCATGCCATTGGGTGCTTCGGCACGTGACTTGTATTTGGCGTTGCGCGTGTACACAGCCAATGCGCCAGGTTTGAATTCATCGGCCTTGAAAATGAATGGGCCTGAACCGATGTGCTCCTTGATCTGTTCAGATCCCGGCGTGGCCGCAATACGCGCGGGCATGATGAACGGCACGTTGGACGAAGCCTTGCCCAAAGCATCAATCACGATGCCGCTGGGCTCTTTGAGGATCAGACGGAAGGTGCTGGCGTCAGGTGTTTCGTAGCGATCGATGAAGGTGTTCAAAATGCCGCCCATGGCATCGCGACTGGCCCAGCGCTTGAGCGAAGCCACCACGTCTTCGCTGGTCACAGGTTTGCCATCGTGGAACTCAAGACCGCTGCGCAGTTTGAAGGTCCAAGTCTTGCGGTCAGGCGAATTGGTGTAGGTGTCCACCATCTGGGGCTTGATGTTGCCCTGCGCATCTTCCGAAAAAAGCGTGTCATAGATCATGTACGCATGGTTGCGCGTCACATAGGCCGTGGTCCAGATCGGGTCCAGCACCGTCAGGTTGGCATGAGGCACAAAGCGAAACACCTTGTTGTCTTGGGTTTGCGCGACCACAGGGGCCAGCATGCTCAAGCTCAACAAACCCGTAGCGGCAAACAGAACACGTCTCTTCATGATCAGATCTCCAAAATAGGAACAATTGAAAAATCATGATGACAGCTTTCAAAACGAACAAGCGTCACCTTTGCGCAAATCCGGATCGGGGTTTTCACCAGTGGGCCCAGATCCCTTGACCAATTTCATAATACAAGCCCAACCAAAAGCATCGCCATATGGTCAACCCTGATACTTCTGCCTTGGATTTGTCCCGCGCCATTCACCAAAAGCAGGTGTCGTGTCAGGAAGTGATGCAGTCAACGCTCGAGCGCATCGCGCGCTTGAATCCTTTGTCCAATGCCATTGTCAGCCTGCAAGACCCCGAAACCTTGATGGCTCAGGCCCGCGAACGCGACGCCCAATTGGCACGCGGGGAATCGATGGGCTGGATGCACGGCATGCCGCAAGCCATCAAGGACCTGGCCAATGTGCAGGGCATGCGCACCACATTGGGCAGCCCCTTGATGAAAGACTTCGTGGCCAGCGAAGACGGCCTGATGGCGCAGCGCATGAAAGCTGCCGGAGCCATCGTGATCGGCAAAACCAACACTCCCGAATTTGGCTTGGGCTCGCACACCTTCAACGAAGTCTTTGGCGCCACCCGAAACGCCTGGGACCCGAACAAGTCCGCTGGTGGCAGCAGCGGCGGAGCGGCCGTGGCACTGGCCCAACACCTGTTGCCTGTGGCCGATGGCTCGGACTTCATGGGCAGCTTGCGCAATCCGGCGGGATGGAACCACGTGTTTGGTCTGCGCCCTTCACAAGGCCGTGTGCCCATGTCACCCGCGCAAGATGTGTTCATTGCCCAACTGGGAACAGAAGGCCCCATGGGCCGCCATGTGCGCGATGTGGCCATGCTGCTGTCCACACAAGCCGGAGCACACCCGGCCAGCCCCTTGAGCCTGACGCAAGACCCCGCCCTGTTTGCAGGATCACTGGACAGCGCCCCTGCGGGCCAGCGCATTGGCTGGCTGGGTGACCTGCAAGGTTATTTGCCCATGGAGGATGGCATCCTGGATCTGTGCCAATCGGCGCTGAAAAGCTTTTCAGGCATGGGCTGTACGGTAGACGAAGCGCGGCTGGGCATGCCGCCGGAGCAAATTTGGCAAGCTTGGCTGGTGTGGCGACAAGCCCTGGTAGGTCCTCGCGTGGCTCCGTTTCTGATCAACCCAAGCAACCGTGCACACATCAAACCCGAAGCGCTGTGGGAACATGACCAGTCCCTCACCCTGACGGGTGCCCAGCTGATGTCAGCCAGCGCCAGCCGCACACGGTTTTACCTGAGCATGCTGCAACTGTTTGAAAAATTCGACGCACTGGCCATCCCTGTGGCGCAAGTTTGGCCGTTTGATGTGTCCTTGCGCTGGCCACAGAATGTGGCGGGGTGCAGCATGGACACTTACCACCGCTGGATGGAGGTGGTCATTTACGCCACTTTTGCGGGCCTGCCCTCGATCAGCGTGCCTGCAGGCTTCGGGGAGAACGGTTTGCCCATGGGCCTGGCGCTGATCGGCAAACCGCAGGGCGACTGGGACTTGCTGAAGCTGGCGCATGCCTATGAGATGGCGAACACCGTGATGATCAGCCAGCGGCCGCCGGGTGTTTGAGTCCATGGGCTAAATACACGTCATCCCGGACTTGATCCGGGATCCATGGCTTCGACCTGCATGGATACCCGCATTCGAGGGCATGACACCCCTGAATTCATGCCGCTTTGCCTTCAAGCCGGGTTCAAGCGCGTCCAACCCGTGAGGTCCAGCGAGGCCAAAGCCATGATCTTGGCCGAATCGACCAACTCCTGAATGCCCACATATTCGTCGGGCTGGTGTGCCAGATCGAGGATGCCTGGGCCATAGGCGATGCAGTCGTGCAGCTTGCCCGTGCGCACGATGTGCTTTTGGTCATAAGTGCCGGGGCTGGCAATGTAGCTCGGCTGACGGCCCAGCACCCTTGCAATGGCACGGGCCGTGGCATCGACCACGGGCGCATCCTTGGGTGTGGCGGTGGGCACAAAACTCATGATGTCGCGTATGCCGTAATCAAAGCCGGGCCGGGTACGCTTGAGTTCATCCAGCATGTCAATGATTTCCTGCTTCACGGCCTCCAGGTTTTCTTCGGCGATGAACCGGCGGTCGAGCACGGTGCGGCAGCTGTGCGCCACCACCGGGGCGGGCGTTTGCGCCGTGGGCCAACCACGCTCGTCGTTCGCGTAATGTTGTTCGACCTGCCCGCCGTGGATGCTGTTGATGTTGAGCGTGCTCACACGTGCGCCCGGCGGCTCCACCGGTTCGGCTGTTTTGCGGCCTTGCAGGCGCGGCTGCAGTTGCGTTTCCAGCAAATGAATGAAAGCGCTCATGTGGTTGATGGCGCTGTCGCCCAAAAAAGGCATGGAGCCATGCGCGATGCGGCCTCGCGTCTCAACCTCGCCCCACCACACGCCCCGGTGGCCCAGGCAAATGCGGTCTACCCCCAAAGGCTCTGGAATGATCACATGGTGCACACGCGGTTTGCTGAAATAACCACGCTCGGCCAAATAGCCCACCCCGGCAAAACCGCCCGACTCTTCGTCCACCGTACCGCTGATTTCCAAAGCGCCCGGAATGGGCAGCCCGGATTCGATCAAGGCTTCGCAGGCGATGATGCTGGACGCCAAGCCGCCTTTCATGTCGCAGGTGCCCCGGCCATACACACGGCCGTTGGCCACCTGGCCACCGAAGGGCTCGTACGTCCAACCGGAACCGGCTTCGACCACGTCGATGTGGCTGTTGAAGTGCACACACTCCCCCGGCGTCTGCCCTTGCCAGCGCGCCACCACATTGGTGCGCGGGTGGCTGTCGCTGTCGCCCGGTGCGCCAATGGCCCTGACATATTCGACCGCAAAGCCTTTTTTGGCCAAACGCTCGCCGATGAAGTGGGCGCAGGCTTCATAAGCGTCACCCGGCGGGTTCACGGTGGGGATGCGTACGAGATCTTGCGTAAGGGCAGTGACCTCATCGCGTTTGGTGTCAATGCGGTCCAGGAGCTTTTGAACTGAAGAATTCATGATCTCAGTCTATCGCTCGAGGTGCAAGAAGCGAAGTCACGAAAAGTACAGCATCCGAGCTTCAGTTTTGCTGCCAAGGCAGTCCGCGAAAACGCCAACCGCCTTTCTGACCGCGATGCGCCTGCTCGTCAGGATCCCCCTCAAAGCCTTCAAGGATGTTGTAAGCCTGCAGCCCCAAGGCGGTGGCGCGCTGGGCGGCAGCGATCGAGCGCACGCCACTGCGGCACAGCAGCACCAGCTTTTGGCCATCTGCACCCAGTGCTTGCACACCGGCGTCAAAGTCGGGGTTCATCGCCATGCCGGGCCACTGTTTCCAGGCCAGCGCCTGGGCACCGGGTACAAAGCCTACCCAAGCACGCTCGGCATCACTGCGCACATCCACCAGCACAGCCTCGCCTGACTGCACCCAAGCCCAGGCCTGTTGAGGGCTAACGTCACCGGCATAGCCCTCAGCGGGCTGCACGCCGGACGGCAAAGGGACTTGAGGATCATTCATGACGGTGTCCTGTGAGGCTGAGAATGGGTCTGAATGATAGCTTTTCCAAGTCATGGAACGCTGTCAGTGACAGGAAAGCCGCCTGCGGATAAGATGGAGGTCTTGATTGACGTTTACGTCAACGTCAACCGAACCATCACAGAGACAACCATGACCGATCTGTCCGCTGAATTCAAAGCCCTGGCCGAATACCGCCCCACCAACAAAGTCCGTTTCGTCACAGCTGCCAGCCTGTTTGACGGCCACGACGCGGCCATCAACATCATGCGCCGCATCCTGCAGAGCATGGGTGCCGAGGTGATCCACCTGGGCCACAACCGCTCGGTCGACGAGGTGGTGACCGCCGCGCTGCAAGAAGATGCGCAGGGCATCGCCATCAGCTCTTACCAGGGCGGGCACAACGAATATTTCACTTACATGGTGGAGCTGCTCAAGGCCCGCGGTGGTGAGCACATCAAGGTGTTTGGCGGCGGTGGCGGTGTGATCGTGCCGTCTGAAATCCGCATGCTGGCCGAGCATGGCGTGCGCATTTTCAGCCCCGAAGACGGTCAAAAAATGGGCCTGGCCGGCATGATCGGTGAGATGGTCATGCGTTGCGACCAGGACATCAGCCCTCTGGCCCCCAAAGACGTGGCCGCCATTCAGGGCCACGGCGAGATG